>Ga0065711_1041429_pt1 | contig 16162 bp, 11 predicted proteins | sample Hoacrofraction12_FD_59098 | JGI IMG/M metagenome (GOLD analysis project Ga0065711, IMG submission 59098) | Hoatzin crop microbial communities from Cojedes, Venezuela - Epithelial fraction 12 v2 (version 2) | ecosystem: Host-associated > Birds > Digestive system > Esophagus > Crop | place...
AAAAAAAAAAAAAAAAAAAAAAAAAAGTGAACCTGTTTCACTGTATCTTCCAGATACCAAAAGAAATGTGAACACCAAAAAATTTTTTATAGTTGAACTGCAGGTTCTAATTTGTATCAAATCTGCAAATAGCTGGATGAAGACTGTCTTAGGTACCAATACTATGTTTTGAATGATTTGTCTTATTCTATCTCTCTAAAATAAGAAAAGCCATCCTGTAATTCAGTTAAAGCTGTCCATTCTGAAAGTGCATTTTCAAAACAAAACAATCATATATTTCTACACCCAAGCTTCATTTTCATTCACTTCTGTGAAACGACAACTTTTCTGAATTACATAAAAAGAATTATTTGGTATTTGTAGCAATCCTTTATCTTACATAAAAAGGGCCTTTATTTCTTAACATAAAGGGGAAGCATTACAGCCTGCAAATATGTTAATCAGGATCATTTATTTGCATAAAAAAAACAATCTGCCACTTGGCAAAATTACTAACTCTGATTCGATGCAGCACCACTTCTGGAAGTAATGCATAACCTGGACAAGCCCAGGCCCCTGCATGCATCTGTCTCAACACAAATGCTACATTATATACTCTGTGTTGGCCAGGGTATACATAGTACCTGCTTCAAGAAAGAAAAAGCACAAAGAGTAATTTTATCAATGGAACGGGTTAAAGTTCATAGCAGATGAGTACTGAGAGCCAACATAGCCCATACTGTACCTTGGTCTCATGCGTTATGTCATGCCTAAAATTATTTATATGACTCAAGAAAGCTGGGGGAAGTAAGAAAGATTAGGCTAGCCAGGCTCTTCTTCAGGATAAGGCGACAGCCTTGTTTTCCTCTCTTTATCTAACGAACACCATATAAAACATGAAGTCAATGGAGCTGAGCAAAGATAAGATTCATACACGTACCACATTGACTGAATTTCTCCTTTAGCTTCTGCCAGGTCAAGTCAAAAGGAAGCTAGAATAAAAAAAGCATTATTAATAACAGAATATTACAAAGAGAAAAAAAGCATGTAATCAAACACGCACACAAGATAAGCTCATGGTTTCTATATATTCAAATGCTTACATTTCTCACAAATATCTGGTTGCCTTTAGAGCCTAATCTTTCTCTCATGCCACTTCCCATTGGGCCAGGCACAAATCCTCGATCGATATCGATGTTCCTCTCCAGGCCTCCACCCATAGCTGGTCCCATTCGTTCAAAACCAGAACTCATCCGATCCATCCCCATTCCCATTCCTCCAGCCATACTGTTCATACCACCCATTCCACCACCTACATTGAGAAAGAAAAGTAGGATAGAATAAAAATCTATTTTTCATAATAAACACACAAATATTTTGTAAAAAGAAAAAAAAAATTCTTTGGTGTCAGAAGAAAAATAACTTTAATAAAACTGCTTTAATACAAAACATAACTTCATACATGCACAGTGATTTATCTAGTAGCATGGCTAATACTTAAGGCAAAGTATTAGATACAAAGTATCAGTGCTAAAATAAAAGTAAAAACCAAACTGCATCAAGCTATTAGTCACACCATCTAATGGATAAAATGTTGAACGCAAGCAAAGAATTAACATTTAAAGGTTGTCCAGTTTAATTAATAAAAATCTGATACCTAGTACCAAAAGGAAATCAAGTAAATAACTGTGGCAATGTTCGGATACAGACAATTTGACCACATACACTATTGTATATTTTGCTTCCTGCATTCACATTCAGCTTCATTTAATGCAGCCATACCCACACTTAATGACAATATCTTCTAGAGACAGCACATTTTGCAGAGAACAGATGTTACTGCAAGTAATTATATAATAATGTATATTACATAAAGAACTAAGATCAATGACATTCAAATATCTTCTTATAATCTTTCTGGATTCATAATTAAAAATTAATGTAAATCAAAACTATCAAGATTATTCATGAGGGACCTTCTCTTTAAGCCTTATGCTTCTCAAGATTGCCACTAGCACGACTTTAGTTTCTCATCTGCTCTAGCCTGAGGAACTCAGACTGCTGTAATGCAAACGCAGTATTGGAGCTTTGCACAATTAAACTGAGTGATAATCTGAAATTCAAGGCTGATTTTTTATTTCAACGATGAGAGATTACTGAAGTTCAGCTTCATGAAGCTCACACAAATAACTGTGTCTATTTGTCTTTTTTCTGGAACACAAGTTTACCTGAATCACTTCTCCCTCCAAACCAAAAGTTAAAACCATTTCAAAACTAAGATTAAGGGAAAGACTTATTAGCAGGTTTTCCTCTGAAGTTTTACCTCAACAAAAGTTTTAAAAACTATGAGACTTGCAGTCACATGCAACACAATTCTACTTCTTCCAGCACTGGCAAGACACTACACTACAACAAAATCCTTTGATACAATTACATGTACACTGTATCATCACATTGCCTATGCATTTACATTCTGTTGAAACAGGTCAACCTACTCATTCCGGATCTTACGGGGCCCATGCTAGGCGCTCCCATGCCTCCTGCAAAAACACCAATCATTGCACCACCTAAACGGAAAAAAATTACAAAGTGACACACACCGAAACCACCAGTCAGTGACAGCAACAAAGCACACGCGGATGAAGTGCACTGCTCTCAAAGCGACCTGGCATTTTTTTTTCTACAGAACATTTTAGCCTGTGGCTTTATTATTCAAACTAATTAGGAAACATCTAGTAAGTAACATTAGCTCCTCCTTCTCCATTACACGATTTAAGGTACTCCAACTTCTTTCTAGCTTTTCTCCCCTCTGACAGTCTGCCAGCAGCACAAACATCTTAAAACTGAAAGAGCCATTTCCCACATTGGTAAGAACCGCCTCAAAACTGAAGGGCTCATCTTATTTGAACTTCATAGTACAGAAATGCCCTAGTTTCTCCCATTTTTAAGAAACCAATGCAAAAGCTAGGAGCAGCTCTCCCAGTGTCTGTCCTTACTGCATATGTAGACCGAATTGATGGAATTTAGTGGGAAAGAGGGAGACAGGAAGGGAATTGATACTTAATAAAACCGATTTGGCAGAACCATGGACTCTCCAGAATGGTATCAGAGACTGATTCTAGAGCGGGGTAAAAAGAATTCTTTTCATTGAAGTGCTAGTATTCGGGAAAGTAATCGGAAGGGCGCCTCTAGAATTGCAGAACTCAAACGAACTACATTCCTGTCACTGCAGAACAGAGTGGAGCTGTCAGCTGCATTTTTCTTGCTTTATTTTCATACTTAAAAGAAACAGTTCAGTTTTAACTGTCATCTTTAGGCTAGACACCATTGTTTCAGTATCTGAAAAAGGTCACTGCTGAGTCTTAGATTTGTTTTCTCCACACTGTTCAAAACCGCAACAATTGTTCCCTGCCAGTCTCTTGTGGGAAGTATTTGTCTCCTCTCGGACAACATGACCCCAAAAAAGATTCACTAGCCTGTTTAAAAAACCTACCAATTCTCAACACCAGCGGGATTACTCCCAGTACTTCAGCCAACAGTTTGCATACGAGGAAGATCTTAATACTTTTTCATTAGGCCAGACAGGGCCTTGCAATAAAAATACCAAGTCAAATTTTGAGATTGCTGTCAACATCACTGTTTTTTGCCGTTAAAATGATTTGTGAAGAAAAAAAAAACACATCCCCACTTTTCCAGAGTTAGAAAACCTTAGTTGTTTGTGAGTGCATCCCAGTTACACCCACTCTCTTTTAAAAGGTAAAAAAAGTCTCCCCAACAGTCTAAGATGGACTTGAAAAACAAACAAAAAACCCAAAACAACCTGAAAGCTCAAATAATCCTAATAAGCAAGATTTCAGCTTTTTCTGACCTTAGAGACATCCTTTATCTGTACTTTTTTCCCCACTGGCTTTTCACCACCAAAAAAATATAGGCTCGGAGATGCTCTATGACACAACCTTTGATTTTTTCGACTCTTCAAAATTTTGGCAATTTAAATGGCAACTCCAACGATTCTGCTGCAAATCAAACATCCTCATTTTCACTAATTGATGCCATAGGCCAATCAAAGACTGTCTTTAGTTGCCCTCCTTGAAACTAGCAGGGTACTAAAGCCAAATACACTCACAGCATTTCCTATTAAGATACCACTAACCTAAATTATGTAACAGGAGTACAGTAGGGTCTTCCCTGATTAAACACAGTCTCTATTAACTATTATATTTGCAAATCCCTAAAATTTCCTTTTGTTATTTCAGGACAAGTTTGGAAACTCCTATCTTGGTTCTCAGAACAGTATTAAAATGTAAGATTGCTGACAGGTTATAAGTTGAAGCTGGCTGGATTTACTGAACGAGTGACTCCCATATCAGTTTCTCACAGTGGCCACATTCATGCGTTTCAAAACCAATGTGTGTTACCAGAAGACTCGGAAGACTATTACTTGCATGAACACTTATAACTGAAGTGGCTTTAGATTTTCACTCAGGAAACAGATGTTTACCCTATGTTGCAGGTATACAGAGTGAAAGCATACACTTGATTTCTAAGACATTAATTCCAAAACAGTAAGGCTAACTCAACTGACAAGCTTATGATGTTCTTGTCACTTCTACACAATTACCAGTGCTCGAAGAACACAAAGGTTACCCTTTCTTATGACTTGCCCATATTTGGAAAAAAAAAAAGGAAAGAAAAGAAAAAAATATTCAGCTTTCAGAGCAGATGAACCTTATGCTCTTAACAGCTCTCCTCTTTCACAGTGGGGAATTAAGGGAGGAGGAAAGGCAGAGGAAAGGCAGAAAAGCATGGAGGAAGGGGAAGAAAACCTGTCTCCTGTAATGCATTCATCCAGGTAACAGTATAATAACAAAGTGCAAGAAGGCTCTACTGTTAAGCACATCCAGGTCCCTTAAGACAGAATAGAATCTCACCTGAGGGAACCCAAAAGTAACAAAATGAACTCTGTCAACAAGACATCATCTACAGACAAAACAAAGCTGGCTCAGTTACAGAAGGGCCAATAAATCCCACTGCAAGCTGCTCCACGTCAGAAGGCAGGAAGAAAACTGAGGGCACCAAAATTCCCCGCTCCTATCCACTGCCACCTGAATCGCAGTAAAAACAATTTTCCAGCATGCGTTTGAAAAGCAGGCTTCTGGAAGTTACAAAGGTGGTACACGGGCAGCTAGTTCAGGATTACTACAAACATATACTTTAATACCCAAAAGACTTAATATCTCACAAAGTTAACAGTATGAAGCTAAATGCTTTCCTCAAATCGTTATTTTGTTTATATTTTACAGGTGGAAAAAACACACCCCATGCTTTAAACTCCATCCTAAGCAACGGTTATAATACACACTCAGATTACATCCTTATAGTAATGACTAGGAGAGAGGGGACAGAGGAAGATGACCAAAGGAAACCAGGTCTCCTCTTCTTCTAGTAAAACTCTTCCATTACTATGGTGCAATTTGCCACAGGAAATGAAATAGTTACCATACCCATCCTTCCAAAAGATTCTCCAAAACCACGGTTCAATGCCATGTCACCACGACCAAAATCTCTGTCCATGTTTCCTCCCATCCCACCACGGAACACTTCTGTAGAGAACAAAGCAAAAAACCAGAAATATTATGTTGTATACATCTAGGCTGATGTTCATACAACACTTGTTTCACAGCTGCTTGTTTATATAGAAGTGAGTTTCATGCACAAGTCAGAGGCAGCTATCAAATATTTCGCTCCCACACCAGTTCCTATGCCTCCTCTCACACCACTGACTATTTTCTTTGAACTCCTCTACATCACCCATCCCTAAAGGAATAGCTTTTAATAAATAACTATTAGTAAGCTAATAAGCATACGGGAACAGTGTTTACCTACCTCCCATTCGGTTGACTCCAAATCCTCCCATATTAGGCATGCCTTCCATTCCACAAAACCGAGCAAGTCCTGTGACATAAGGAAGAGTGTTTTCTATACAATATTGAAAAAATACTTAATGCAAAGAACTTCACTGCACCTACCGCCTCCCATTCTATTCATTCCGCCAAATCCTGGACCGTCTATTCCCATACCTTTAAACCAAAAAGACAAACACCGTTGACAAGACAGGTAAGATCCTAATGGATTTTAGAAACAGAGAGTTAACAACTCAAGAGCACACTACACAAGGCTTGCTTTGTCAAGAGTATGTCATTCTTCCAAACACACAGAAATGGCAATTCTAAACTTAAAGCTCTGTAAAACGTAAAAATGAAGAACACAGATTTACCTCCTGGACCCATGCTCCCCATTCCACCACCCATGCTCAACTGTGTTGCACTGATGGGCTGTCCACCTGGTCCAAGTCCCATACCAATGCCACCAAGACCACCTTGAAAAAAAAATAAGTATCACCACAAGAAAGATTTTCTGCTTTATCATAAAGAGACCACAGTAAGCCAAAGCACTGCTAAACTGTTCCAAAACTCTATATCTAAGTGCAAGGAGTAGAAAACAGAGTGTGCACTCACGAGGTAATTGTGAAGCTTTACTGTCTGCAACACGGAAATCTTCATGAGGAACTGATTTGTCATCCTGATAAAAAACACAAAGATGTTACGCTATGATCCCTTCAGTGTTTTGGCAGAGATATGTAAGGTAGAAATGTAAGCAACTCACCATTTTTACATGCATGGGTCTATCAAATAGAAATTGTCCATTGAACATAGCTGAAGCAAGACAAGTCAAGGAATCTAACCACAGAACACACTTCAACTATTTCAGAAGCATTACTGTAATAACTTGTTTTATTTCTGTACTATTTTCAGGAGCCTTATCTTTCCTTATCTAATCTTTAGAACGACAATTTAAAGGCCAGAAGAGACTATATAAGCTGTTAGGTATATAAGAGCCAGTTTCACATGTCACATTCCCACATATTTTAACCTTGTTCAACATTATGAGGAACACCTTTTTAGACTCTGGCAGTAAACCTGGTCACTATTAAAAATGTAATCTGCACAGTATTACACTCTAGTCCCTATATACTAGCTATGAGGCAAATCACCATTTGCAAAAGCACGGTATCAGAAGCCATTAAAAACTAATCCGTATTTGATCAACTGTTTTTCAAAACCAAGGATACATATTGCTTGAACAGCTTCAATTGCTTGCTCAAAGGTAACTGTTCCCATTCCTCGACTCTTGCCATCTTTATCTTCTTTGATGTCTGCACGCTTTACAGTTCCAGCAATGCTGAATACCTCCTTCAGTTTTTTCCAGCCAACTTTAAAGTCAAGCTTACACACAGAAATATATTAGTGATCTTAGTGATCTCAGTGCACATTTCTGTTCTGTCATTACATTTGGAAGAGATTTTCTGCATTGCTGTAACTCTTCAGCTTAACAAAATGTTTGTTATAAGTAAATAGCCAGGATTTTGTAAGATACACACACTGCAATCAAGTGCAAAAACGTCAACTAAAAGCAACAATTTTATACTACATATACATACTTTAATTAACATACTAACACTGAGAAATGGATGGGTTCTTGCATAAGCAACTGTACTCCCACAAGTGCCCTTGCAGACACAGTAGCCTTTTGTGCCAATAAAGAACTTATGAAGTTCCAACAAATATAAGTTTAAGTAACAAGCAAGATAAACGGAAGTGTTTTACAAATCAACAGATGACTTGCAATAAATTAAAAGCGCATGTCAACCTCAAGAGTTTAACGCATCTTTCATGTCCCAAATATCAATACATATCCAGCATTTTTAGTTGAGTATACTAAATGTGAACTGATTTCCAATTTCCTCTATATATTAAAACTGAACTATGCAGGAATAGAAGCTGTTTAACAAAGATCAAATATTGCAGTTATAAAGTACAGTTTTAAACTTACATTAGCAACAAAAATAGTGGACCCAAGCCTGCCTGCCTGCAAGTTACTGATAACCTCAGGAGGAATGTTTGGATTATTGAGAATAGAAGGTGGTAAATTCATTATTCCAGGTGCCACATCAGGTCCATGTCCTCCTGGAAACTGTCCTCCTCCACGCTGTAATGCCCTACGAGCATGTTCACCTTCAGGATCCTGAAACGGACAAAAATAAAGCCAACTTAATCATCAACAAGAGGACTGGTAAGAAACAAAAAGGTACTATTTGAAATTGTACATAAACCCATCAAAATTATCAACTAATATCCTTGTCCATGTCAGAGGGATCAAGAACTGAATTAGCATGGAGACCTAATTCCCTCACCTCTAGAGGTGGGTCCTTTCAGATGAGGGTTGAGGCATATTGGCAAAGCACTTGTTGAGGAAGCGTGCACTGCCACTTCACATGCTGTACCTAGCCTATGGACAAGTAGAAAAGATTTCACAATCTAAAGGACTGTCAGTCTAGCACCTTCTTCCAAGAACTGAATTAATTTAATAGTGTGGTTTGTTTGTTGGTTTTTTTTAGTACCATTATTAAAGTTGTAACAGGACAAAAAACTGCATCAGACACTGTCATATGCTACAAAACTACAGTAGAAATGTTGACATGAATTTCACTTTCCAGTCAGCAAAAATTTTCTACTTCCAGCCCCATTTTTGCACATATGTAGCAGTCTGATACTCAGCTCATCCTGCGTCACATTTTGAAGCAGGTAAGCAATGTAAACATAGAATCAGTTAGGCTGGAAGAGATCTGATGACACTAAGATAAGAATATGAAGTTAAAATTGTTTTAAAGAAAAATGTATTAGATTATTTTGACTTTAGGACACACTTATTGGCAATTCACTTGGCATAGTATCAATACCTTCCGCAAGGAAACAGGAAATTCAGCCCTTCAAGAAAAAGTCCTTAAAAAATTAAACTGGAAATTACACAGCTAAGATGCTCAAAACACTGTATTGTCATATCAGTAGTTACAGTATCTTCACTATTCTAAATTAAAAACAGCAGCAATAACCATACCTCTTTAATATTCAGGGGTCTTCCACTAAGATCGTATTTGTTCATAGTGTCTAATGCTTTCTTAACAAATTCTTCATCTTTGAATTCAACCACACTTAAAGGGAACAAAACATTTAGAGTATTAAGTTTAAAGTGTTAAAATCACCAAAATATTAGTAGTGTGTTTTTACACATATAGAAAAAGAAACTTACCCACAACCCTACATCCATGATGATTTGTCATCACATGAAAAGAGAAGAAAAAAAAAAGTCCGTCAGCGCATATGATAGAGCATTTAAGATTCCAGTTAAAGATCCCAGCTCCCTGTTAAATAACTATTCAAGTTATTTTCAGCTTCAAAATCCATAATACATGCTCTTTACTGGTAGCCAGTCTGAATTTCTCCTACTTTCTCAACATACATACCTTTCATATACAAGAGAATACATTATTTTTCATTCTCTTTGAGCCAAACCAGAATTGGAAAAATGCCACACAGATCCATGTAAGGACAACTGGGGAGAGGAGGTGGGGGGAAAAGGGTGGAAAGAAAAAAAAAACACAACCCAAAAACATAACCAAAAACCAACCAAGACACTCATCGTGTCATTAAAAGCTGCCCATTGACTACAAAATTCAAATCTGCCTACATCAGGTATACCAGTACGATGAACAAGGAGTCTGCATACCTCTCCAGTATTACTAGCATAACTGAGAAATTACTTTGGAAGAAAATAACCTTATTGACTGCACCAGGATCCTTCTAATAAAGCAAAGAGTTGAGAATTGCTTTAAGAAAAGCAAAGCTGACAGTATGTTTTAGTTTTAACAAGTCTTAAAGAAAGTAATTTCCAACAATTGATACAACCTCAGTTCAGATTCAAACCTGCATTTCTCATGTTCTCGCTGCAGGTTCGGAGCTACTATTGGCCAAACTTATGACTATTTTTAAGACGACAACAGAGCTTTAACAATCTTCACTCTTAGTGCCTCATTGCTGGCACTCTGTTGGCTACCAACCATCTCCATCCATTTAGTTTTAAGAAAGCAAATACATTAATCCAGTATTTAGAGTACCAACCCTGCAAAGCTGCCAAATCAGGCACTTCAAACAGTAAATTCCTAGCTAACATTTTATACTCATAAGTCCCAAGAAAAAACTACACTAACAAAATTTAAATAAAATCAGTGGTTTACTGAATGTCCTTCACATGAAACAGGTTTGTACCAAAACAAAGATGTTGACTAAAAAGAAGAATTAACTAAATGCCATTTGTTAACCTTTACAGAAGTATTTTGTCCTTTACAGCCAGCTAGTTTGAGTTGCATGAAAGTGTCAGACTACTTCTAATGCAAAATCCTCAAGGCTATCTTAACGAAAAATCAGTGCAAAAATGAAACTTACTTTCCAATAACTGGTACAGGTATTATACAAAAATAAAACTGCTGAGGAACTTTTAAACCTCTAGCAGATTGTTGCCCACGGCACTTACCCTTGATTTTCCTTCAGCATCCTTAAACAGCTCCACGTATGTAACCTCACCAACTACATAAGACATACAAAGGGAAAATACCAAGAGACAATGCATTTAAACACCAGTATCTTTCTTTACTGTGCCCCTGTGCACAACTCTACAGAGAAGCACCTATTATTCACCAACAATCAAAACCAGACCAACGTACCTCCTGTCAATGGCTATATAATTTAGCTAATTTTCAGAAATATGAAGCAGCCACATTCTCAAAAGCTAAGAACAAACAACCATATTTAACCTAATTCATACTACAGATCATATTTTGGCCAGCATGATATAGTTGGTGAACAAATTCAGATATACAGAGTCCCTTAACCTAACAATGAAACGTCAACGTTCACTGGAAAGTGTTAACATTTATCATCCTACTCACAACACCTGTTTTAAGGTGACTTTCTACCTGAATTCTTCAATCATAAGTTTGCCTTCATTAATAACCAAATTTACACATCAAATATTTCACAGCAAGCCACTCACTTTCTAAAGTAGGAAGTTTCAGTAAATAAACCAATCAAATAGTCACGTCACCTTACAACAGATAAACCTGCAGTTACAGAAGGGGGGTTTGGGCATTTTTCACAGCCTAAAAGCCAAGTATGCTTTGCATTACTTTTGAAGAATCCATTTTTTTCAAGGAAAACACAGAACTAACTTTTTACTGAGTTCATACATTAGCATTATTGTACCCCAAACTTAAAATAAAATGTCTGGGGTAGTAAGATTACTCTATCTATCAGAACTGCAACAATAGTAACAAGCTTTTAATACAAATCTCCAGACAAACAGTCATGGCAGTAGTGACAATGCAGACAAAGTTAATTCCACAGCCAGATTCCACCAAAGAAATACAAAACAACTTTTGAAAGACATCCTTTATTATTCATGTTAACACACTAAATGTGTTGCTTAAATACAATAGCCCTTAAAAAAAAAACTACAAAGACTACAACCAGACAAAACACAATCTCTTTCAGAAGTCATGAGGTCATGCATATACTCTCTACTGTCACACTAGAATGGCAGAAGATTGTAAGCACTTCATTTACCCATCCTACCCTGCAATGCAATTGTCTCAGATGAAAGAGGGGGAAGGGAGATAGCAGTACCAAGTAAAGGCCAAAAAAAAAGAAAAAAAAATTCAGATCAAATCTGTGTGGCTCAAAGGACATATACATTGTATTTAAGTTCTACCCCTTTCTACGTGAAGTGTATTATAAGGAATAAGTTACCTTTCTCCCTCATAAGATCTTTAATAGCTTGCCATTTCATGTCATATGGGATGTTGCTAATAAAAACTCTATTACGATTAATAGCCTTCTTCTCTCCAGCGCCTGCATTCTTGTCCTTTGAATAGGGGTGGAATCTATTCTTGTTTCCAAGAGAAGGGATTGCCTTCAGTTTTGCAACATGCTTCTCTTTCACAGGTGCTTTCTCTTCTTTTGCTGTCTCATCATTATCCCTACATTAAAAAAAAAAAAAATTAGTCTTGTGTTGGATCATTAGACTATTATACCTCCTATGCTATTAGAGCTCCCAGGATGTCAAATGCTGTTTTTCAAATTGGGAAAAATAAACCCATGTTACCACATTAACTCCAAAATATGCTGCTTTATCTAGAACAAAAGATGACATTATAATAGATTTATTCGCTACTGTAAGTAAAGCAAGCACATCTTGCTACTGCAGTTATGTTCCATTTCCATTATCTCTGTCAAGATTCAGCAAGATGGTACTACGAAACTACTACAAGTATCAAAATACGACAACTCAGCTGAAAAATAAGCTACAGCATCCATGCTTCAGTGCTTCAGTAATTTTCACATCAGACTTGGCTAAGTTACATGATATTCACCACAGAAGTGAGAGTTGAAACAGTCTAACTTATGGAACAGCTTGGTATACTTAATTCAATGTGACCACAATATATAAAAATCAACTCAAAATAGGTTGTAAATCAAATTACATTTTTTTATCACAAATAATTTTTGTTCACAATTTGTGCTAGTATGCTTTTAGACATAAAATAAAATTCAATTAGAAACAAGAAATGCTCTTTCACTTTCATTGTTTAACACTATGAGAATTTGAAAACTTGCTAAATGCAGAGGAAATAGGTGTATTGAGACATGCTCTGCATCTAAGACTAATTAAGTCACCAGGTATTATCCACTAGACAATAACAAAATAGACTTCTGGCCCTCGGTCTTTCAAATATTTAGCAATCGCAGCTGTTCTCTTTTTAAAATCTTTTTATTTTTAGATGAAAATGCAGGAAAATTTGCTTCCTCTCCTTTAAAGCAGCCCAAATCTCAACTTTGATAAAGCCATACACTTCGAACAGAATTAGATGAAATATCCAATACTCTTTAGCAGTCTTGATAGCGTGATTTAGCATGCTGACAGAGGATGAAGGTGCCTGAACTGTTACTTCACAAAAAGGTGAATCACTGAACAGAAAGAATCCACTGATAAAGCCACACAAATGTGACTCACTAAATGGATGCTATTTGGAGATACACATGAATGTCTAGCTCAAATCTCACTGCAGCTAATGAGAAACTCAAAAAGTACTTTTACACAAACATTCATTTTAAAAACCCAGCATTAGCCACCCGAGTTAGATCAACCGCAACTAAATGTCCTACAGGACTGTCAGAAGTGACTGACTGTGAGCCCTCCTTCTTAAATTACGTCACTACCTTTACAATTCTTCCCATGCTTCAGAAGGCTGATTTTTTACATCGTTTTGACACTTTGAAAGGTTGCTGGTGTAAAATTATCCAAAACATGCATTTCAGTTTTACAACCACATCACATGGCTAGATCACTGATTTTGATTAATTGAAATGAGTATTTTCTGCTCTCTGCATAGTTATTACCAAAACAGCGCGTAAGTGGCAGCCTTCCGCTCAAAAGCACATGCAAGTAGCCTTTCGTGAAGCTAGACGTATCATCTACTCAAGCTTGGGCACTTCTCAGGGGGGAATAAATTAAAATACAACCATATTTCTCCCATGACTTTCTCCCAAATGTTGAATTACTCGTATGATATGAACTTCACCATCCTCGCGTTTACAAGTGGATTAGATGAGGATTAGCAACTAAGAAACACACGGACACTCCTGTGGGCTAAGTGTCTGTAAAATTTAGAACATTCAAAGTCAACAGCATGTCATCCGGTTTAAGCATCCTCCAGCTTCCCTCTGCATTGTCCCTCCTCCACATCATCCTGCCTGTTGTGGCAATATAGTTCTTGTGTGGCTATGCAGTGAAGTGAAATGGGGGAAACAACGCAGAGAACTGGACGGAGCCAGAGGGAGACAGCAGCATATCAGGTTTTCCAGTCAGATCTGTTCCTTCCAACGCAGTCCCATTTACAAATGCAAAACTCTTGCCCAGTGAGAGCCCCAGTAAAATCTGAATTCTTTCTTAAGTTTTAGGATTAGAGCAATGGATTCTCCTTAGCCTTTTAAGCTCTTTCCTATTTAAAGGATTATGAAACAGCCCCTGGGTACTCAATGTAGTGCATAGGAAGAGCCAGGTCTCCAAATATAGAATCCACAGACTCTACAAGAGCTGGCTGTACAAACCAGTAGAGACCACAGAGGATACGGGTCTAGCATAAACTCTTAAATCTGGGAAACAAGAAGACACTTCACTTAGTCTGGGGATCACAGCCAATCTCCTGGAAATAGAAGATTAATTAAAACAATAATCCTTCTTGCAAAACTCATCTGTCAAAACCAACGGGCCAGTGAACACACCGGAGGCAGAGATTTCTGTGGATGTAGCTCTTGCCTTCCTCTTTCACTATTACAAATAATTTCAATCAAATAATGCATTCAAAGTAATGTCATGTTAGTTACCTACAGACCACAGAAAAGACAGTTACAGAAACTATGAACTGACATTTTCTGGGGGGAAAACAATAGTAATTTCTACTCTTTGCCTTTTGTATGAACTAATCGTTTTATACACAATTAATATTTGGCTGTGAAATCACTAGCAGATTTTTAGGGTCAAAAAAGAGATGTCTACATTAATTTCTTGGAAAAAAGCACGTCCCCATTGATTAAAAAGAGCAATTTTTACCTTCTGAAAAATAATGCCTTTGAACTTCTGTAAAGTTATGGAAACAAAAGACAAGGTTTCCACACATAAATACAAAACTAGAAGCCTAAAAAATAACAAGTACAGGATAAATCAACAAAAAAGCCTTAAAAGCTGATTTTTTTTAAACAAACTTCTATCCCTCTGCTCACAAGTGTCCACACAAATAATAAGATCAGGAGAGACAGAAATGCATCAAGTCCAAAGCACGCAGATCAGTTTAGCTTTGTTGCGCTGAACAGTTCCACCGCTCAATACAATAAATTTAGGGAAGCGTGTCAGTTGAGGCCAGGATTTCTCTTCAATTTAATCTGAGCGCTAAGCAAACCTGGTTACTGAAATACTTAAAGTAGTACATTTCACCTGCACACTGTCAGCTTAATCCTTTGTACACATGTTTTGAGGAAGACTGGAAACTGTATGGGAAAGAGTAAGATTTGAAACTCTGTTACCAATAACTTTGCATTATTTTAAAACTTAAAGCTGTGATTTCTACCATGCTTTCATTTGCTTGTGATTAGTTTTGGAGGGAAAAGAAGAAAACTGCTGACAGAGCGAGAGAAATTAATTAATTAATTTAACAGTAGCAACCCTAAAAGGCAATAAAGTGTTATATGCCTCAAAGATGCACAAGGGTCACAAACTTCCTGTGAAAATTTAATTATAACTTGCATAGTTTGGAAGCTACAGGCCAGGCTCATGAGGAAAGAAAAAAAAAAAAAGGCTGTTTTACGGTAATGTGAAATATGTAACTTGTAAACTACTTGAGTTTCACAGGGAGTCAAGTGTAAAGGCACAAAGTCCACCTTTATTCCTCCAGCTTTATATTGAACTTGATCCCATGTGCATTTTTAAACCCAACGGTATCAGACCTGGGCTGCTTAGAACATGTTAAAACTTCACAGATCTCAGCAGCCTTGAGGTACTGCAACAGCAGGTCTACTACAACTGCATTTTCCCTCCAAACTGTGAATGAGATTAGAAAAGAGATTGAAATGCCAGTGTGATGAGGCCAAAACCCAGTTCACGTACAGAATGCCGACCCTCGAAGTCTGACCTCAAGGACCACCAAGCACATGAAGGGTTGTGCACAGTAATGTTCTAGAGACCTGGTACTTCTGGCTCCCTCACACCGCGCTCCTTTTAGACCTGCTACACACGGCACAGTGTAGATACTCCATAGGTGATGATCACGTTACTACTTACAAGAAAAGTTTGTGCGTGCATGCGGGGTTTTCTGTTTGTTTGTTTCTAAGAAGTAAATCCCTACACGGCTCTCTCGCCATTCTCCCGTAAACAAAGCTTAGTTCAAAGTCTTTACAAAGCACACCACGACGGGAAGCAGCGGAGAGGTAAGCTGCACCAGAAACGCTCCAGAACACTTCCAGAAACGGCTCCCGAGGGAATCGGCCCGACCGGGGCCCGCCACCGCAGCCCGGAGGCTCGCACCAGCGCGGCTTCCCACCGCCGACACCTGCGGCTCCGCGCCCGGCCCCCGGCGAGCTCACCGGGAAATCTCACCGTCCCCCACGCCCAGGCCACGGGAGTCAGCGGGGCGGGAGCCGCCCCCCACCACCTCAGCCCCGGGGCACGGCGGAGC
>Ga0065711_1041431_pt1 | contig 16159 bp, 5 predicted proteins | sample Hoacrofraction12_FD_59098 | JGI IMG/M metagenome (GOLD analysis project Ga0065711, IMG submission 59098) | Hoatzin crop microbial communities from Cojedes, Venezuela - Epithelial fraction 12 v2 (version 2) | ecosystem: Host-associated > Birds > Digestive system > Esophagus > Crop | place...
GGAACGGGTTGCCCAGAGAGGTAGTGGAGGCCCCATCCCTGGAAACATTCAAGACCAGGTTGGACAGGGCTCTGAGCAACCTGATCTAGTTAGTGGTGTCCCTGCTCGCTGCGGGAGGGTTTGACTAGATGACCTCTAGGGGTCCCTTCCAACCCAAAACTTTCTATGATTCTATGATTCTAAGAATATTCCATAGGGATGCAAAGCATTGGGTTCTCTTTAGACCAAGCTAATGCATTCAATCTACAGCCCAGGAGACCCAGCTTCACATCCGGCTCAGATAAAATGAGTTTGGCATTGCAAACTTGTTCCTCTGGTGAGTTTGTCTTCATTCAACTGTTCTGCAGTACAGTAGTTCGGGGCAATTAGGAAGTTGTGCTCAGGATTAAAGGGACTCCCTGCTTCTGAGTTTCTGGATGTTAGGAGGGATGTATGGGAGAAACTTAGTGATCTTAGAATCAGGAAGCTCCTGCAGAAGAATGTGCATAAAAGATGCTACAGCAAGATGCACTGAGATTCTCCCTTCTCCCTTTACTGAAAGTAAACAAAACAAAATTCAGGGAGAGGAGGCATGCAATTCAATTCAAAGTCATATCCTTTTTTAAAAATTTCTCAGTGTACTGTCTTTCACTGAAAACTGGATAACTCACCATTATAATTCATTGCTACAGGAAGGTGACGTGTCAAAACCACTGAGCAGCTTTGTAGATTTAAGAAGAGCTGGATCGTGCTGTAAACACAAATAACAATGATACTGCAACAGCAAGAGTACAACTATCAGAGCTACCCAATCCTATTTTTTAAGGTATAGTGTGACACACTGAGGTTAGACGAAATTGTCCTGTAACTTCTCACACCACACAATCAGATTCACTATAATAATTTTGCACTCTCTTCTGAAGCAGCTGCACTGACGACTGTTACAGATGGGGACTTGTTCCAGGTAGTCCACTGATCTGTTCCTAGGTGACAACTTCTTTGTGCCTACAAAGAAATCCAGCAAAGCTGCAAAAGCAGCCTAAAGTGCAAACTGAGCAATGCTAAACTTGGAGAATAAGGCTTTCATTGTCTGCTTTCTCTCCACGTATAATAAACTGAGGTAACGTGACTAATAAATAATAAATGAATAATTTTTAGGTCTTATGTAGCACCTCTTATCAGAGCAGCTCTGAACACACTGAAGGGAATACATAAATTAATTCTTGTAGTATGCCATTGGGACAGATATGTTTGACTGTACATATTTCACAGCTTGCTAAATTATTTTGTGCTTTTCCAATTAGAGTAGTCCATAGTGTCCACAATCATAGAGCAGTTCCCTGCAGTTCTAGATGCCCTGTAAGCTCTGCAGTCCCTGCAAGCTGAGTGTACAATCTGAGTGTAAGGCAAATGACAAGAATTGTGCACAGGCAGGTGGGAAGAACAATAAGCAACAGGGAGGTGGGCCAGTATTTCTGCACTTGAAATACCCAGCGAATTCCAAGTTTTCTGTAGGCATGCAGAACTTATGGCTACGGTATTCACCAGTACTCAACAACATAGTTCTGGATCAGAAAAGTCAAGAGTATTTTTATTTCCATTGGAAATCAGTACTTATTATATTTATTTATTTTTCCCCACAAAATCCTGAAGCAAGGGAATGATTTTTATTCAAAAGGAAGTTGCAGAAACTCCTGGAGAAGATAGCTCATTCCTTGTACCTTTACTTCTGATAGGCCATGACCTTAAGTGAAGTATATCTGCCATTACATATCACAGTTAGGAAACTCTTGCTGTACAACTTCCCATCTTCAAATACACAAACAAGCAAAAAATTGGGGCTGCGGGAGATATAACCTATCTAGTGATCTCTCCAGCTGACACTAATGAGTCCACAGGGAACGTGTATAACTCCACAAATAGCTACATTTTTGTTGCAAATCTTTCTCTCCAGCTCAAACCTCTCAGTAACCCTCAAACTTATTTTCAAGTCATTTTATTAAGGTTTTTCCTGAAAGGACAGCTTTCCATCACACACATATCTATGAGTCATTCATGGATCACACCCTTTTTTGCCTTTTTTGAAAGTGTGTAAAAGGTTGAAGTGGAACGTAGGGTGCTGAGCACTTGAAAATCTAGCCCTAAGTATTTTGCTGTAGGTCACATAACAAGACTCTGTCAATTGCTGTAACTCTGAGACAAAAGATAAATGAACAGAGAGTTCATCACTTATGTGTTGTAAAGCTGGCACAGAGCAAACTCCACAGCACAGCAAGACAAATTTGGAAAGACAAAGAACAGGGGACATTTATTTCTAAATCTTCACTTACTTTATAACTTGTCATAGTCTATGTCATGCAGAAAATGTTAATGAGAATTTCAGTGATTTCAGTGAAGTAAGCTATAAAGATTCCTAAAAAATATTTTCTATCTTTATGGCCAGTAAAAAGACAGTGTCTAGAAAGCTTTTCAATCTTAAGCCACCTGTTCCCAGCCCAATTCCCCCATTTCAGGTTAAAAACCAGCCTGCAATCTTGCAGAGATATTTTAATGTTTTCTTTCTTCTGTTGGAATTCATTAATTCTTTTCTTTGTACCAGGCTTATAGGACTATACTCCCATTCTTCATGTGAGGTAGTTTCCATGATGGTCATAAAGTTAAAATTATTTTTGCTAACGAATTATTTGTAAAATACAAATACATATCGAAAATTATTATGAGTTAAAAACCACTTCAGGAGCCCAGGAACCAGGAAAATGCATAGCGATCGGCTAATCTCTTTTCAGGGAAGAATTTAAGTGAGTGCATAACTTTTCTCACCTGTCTAAATGCTTTTTTACTGGATCAGACAAAGGTCACCCAGAGAGGATTAAACTATTTACATGGTGTAAAATGAGGCATTTTATACTTAGGTCAAACTCTTACAGCATAGTTTTCAGTAATTCTCTACTCCTCAAGATGTAAAGTGGGTATAATTAAGGATGTAAGTAAAATACACTCAATTTCGTTATCCACTTGCATATGAATAAGTGAAAAAGTAAATAAATCTGAAATTAAACTGTACTGACATAAAATAAATAAATCCATTATTATAATACTGAATCTCAGTTGCTTACTACATCCAACACTGCAAAAATACTGTGCAAAGCTGTTAAGTTAGCTAACATGCCTATTAAAGAGGGGAGCAACTAGAGGAAAGTACTGGTACAAAACCTCAGTTACTGTAAGACAGCAAAGCAAGGCACAGCTAGTACAGTCAAGCTTGAAAAGGTTAGTTCACCTTCAGTTCAGCTCTTGTCACCAGCAAGACTTCAACATTTAAATTAATGGTGAAACTACAAGAAAAGAGAAAGGAATAGGCTGGTCTAGCATATTACTACTGGTATAATTTCACTTTAAGACTTTGTTCTATAAACAGGCTGTCTGCTTGTTTATCTACCTTGTTTTCTTGTCTTCATCGAAAAAAAAAAAAATTTATCGGCGACCTAATTCATATTTGGTGAAAAGAGGAAATATCATAGTATCATAGAATCATAGAATCATAGGCTGGAAAAGACCTCTAAGATCATCGAGTCCAACCATCCACCCAACACCACCATGCCTGCTAAACCATATCCTCAAGTGCCACATCTACACGTTTTTTAAACACCTCCAGGGATGGTGACTCCACCACCTCCCTGGGCAGCCTGTTCCAGTGCTTGACAACTCATTCAGTAAAGAGATTTTTCCTAATATCCAATCTAAACCTCCCTTGATGCAACTTGAGGCCGTTGCCTCTCGTCCTGTCTCTAGTTACCTGGGAGAAGAGACCAACACCTGCCTCATTACAATCTCCTTTCAGGTAGTTGAAGAGAGTGATAAGGTCCCTCCCTCAGCCTCCTCTTCTCCAGACTAAACAGCCCCAGTTCCTTCAGCCACTCCTCATAAGTCTTGTTCTTGAGACCCCTCACCAACCTCATTGCCCTTCTCTGGACACGCTCCAGCACCTCAATGTCCTTGTTGTAGTGAGGAGCCCAAAACTGGGCATAGTACTCCAGGTGCAGCCTCATCAGTGCTGCGTACAGGGGCAATATGCTCACTTGAATATTGGAAGCTTTAGTATAATAGTGCCAGGGTTCTGTCTGGCTGAGGTTTGGGGGATTTTTTCAGGTTTTTTTTGTTTATTTGAGTTGGGTTTTTTTGTTTGTCCGTTTGTTTTTGTAATGACCCCCTTAAATTTCACTTTTATCTAAGTCCTGGCAGAACCCTTCTGACAGTGATGTAACATTGCTGAAGGCTACTGAAGGGCATCCTCTGCTCTTTTGGTGGCATGGACAGACTTGGCGGTTTGATGCTGATGTTTTTTCACACAAATTTTCTGAAATGCTGAAACTGAGCAAGCAGAAGAAATGGAACCAACCACATTGTTTGTAACACTGTATATGAATACATATTTATACACACAGTCCCTAGTGCAGTATTTTCTCATCTACTCTTTCCTCAGCATTCCCTGTTCTTCCTTTAGGTTCTTTTTTGTCATTAATAGCTCAGCTATTATCTTTTCAGTTGTGGCCCATTAATTTTTCTGTATGAATTCATGCACAGTCAGCTCTCCTCTGCTAATGACCAGAGAGGAATAATGGCTAAAGCCAACTGAGAAGGATATGCCTTGTTTTAGCTGCTTCCTGATTTATTGAAATCTCTCTGTACATTGCTGTATTTTCATTTTTTACACGAACGGGAAAAGAAAGCATTTCAGAAATCATCCAAGATAATGGTCAGTATGAAAACATGGATGTTCGGGGAAGGGAGTGAGGAGAGGTTGAGAAAGGGGGATGGAGGGGGGGAAGTATACTTCTCTACTGCATTTGTAATATAAGAATAAGGAACACCCAAAGAATTATCAGTAAACACATTAATAACTAGAAAAAATGAAGTGATTTTTCTTAAAGCACATATTTTAATGGCAGAACTTACTAAGACTGGGTATTGTGGATTGTGAAAGAATATGAATTAACAAAAACAAGCAAAACAAAACATGGACATACATTTATCTAAGGATACCAAAGACTGAATCAACTTCCAGTTCAAGAAATCCATAAGCTACTGCTTACCAAAAATAGTGAGGGTCAGAACTGTATCTTTTCCTTATCCTTATACTCGCTATGAAACATCAGCTAGCAGCATCAGACTAGGTGGATCCTTGGTCCCATCCAGTTATACTCTTGTGATGCTGCTTACTTAGCCGGTCAAAGAAACTATCTATCTGCAGAGTACAGACCATGAAATAAAACTGGCCAACAGGCAAGCAAGGACAAGACAAGATTAAACTAGAATATTTAGGAATTTATTAATTTTATAAGAAACTATTAAAAATAATTAAAAATAATTAAAAATAATTAATAAAAATTCATTCTCACATTTTGTTGCCATTAAGGATGAAGTTTCTGTGATTTTGATTCAAATTCCATTCCTTGAACGATGTGGAAACACTGTATTTCATTTTCATCCTTCCGTTGTTGGATAGTGTTACTATTCATTTTTAAAAGTTTTCAAGTTCTACACCTGGACTGTTTGGCAGGCCATCTGGGAAGCAAAAATATTCTGTCTTGTATGTAGCTTGTAAAGTGTTATAAAATCCTTGAGTTAAATTAATGAATGCAGAAGATGTCATCATATATCAATGCTTCACCTTTTTGAGATTCTGACCTCGACTATAATATTTACAAATAAATGTCAAAAATGACCATTTCAGAGCAGAAGGTAAAAGCTGAGAATTCATAAAAGCGTCCTGAAAAGTCAGACAACACATAAACTACAGACAAACAAGAGAATGTCTTTTTCATTTTCGCTATATCAAAAAATTGTTTAGAGTTCCCAATGCTGGCAAAGCTTTGTTTTGTGAAAACCGTGAAGCTACCAGACCACTGGAGAAGGCTGCTGACAAAAAAAGGTCCAGCTGCCTTTGAGAGTGACATATCAGGTTATTTTCCCTTTGAAAAACACAGATTCAGATCTCACATTGTTTTCTTTTATAGTTTTGGCCATCGTAGTAATTTTTAGTTCAAACAGGCAACATAATTGTGCAATGCATCAGTGTAACTTTTAAGAAGCATATCTACTGAGGATTTTAGTGGCAACTTCACTGACTTCAAAACTCTTCTCAGCATACAATTATTTCAGGTTGTCATGAATTTAAGAGGATTCTCTGTTCATTGTTTCCACATCCCTGGACCTCTGCTTAATATACAGCTGTCAAAAGACATATTAGGAACTAATCTTTCTGTCTGATACAGTTTTTTTGGTGGACAAGCTTTTAGCCAAAATAGCCCGTTGAAGGTAAGAATGTATTTGACTAAAATCTGTCTCCAGTAATGTCAGATATAAGCAAAACAAACTACAGAGTTGGCTTTTGTGTGTGTGTGTGTGTGTGTGACTTTTTTAGTACTAATTCAATCTGCAAATCAGTCTAATCTTTAAGCTGATTAAACAAGAAATTGTTAAGAAAATCTAAAAAAAGTTTCCAGTAAGATCTTTGATTTGGGGTATATTACTTAGCAAGAAAGCAAAGGAATCCTATTTACAATTCAGCCCAGCTAAACATGAGATAAATCCTGCCATTCCCAAAGTTTTTACCACTTCCTTCTTTCACCCATGCAGCCAACTTTATTTCTTTCATATGAGCCACCAAAGGAGAACCGAAGTAGAATTGAAGTTAACTTCTTGTTGACTAAGGGCTAGAAACTGCTATAGAATCTTGTTCTGTATTTCCCCCGCCACAATAGCTGAAGTTGTGATAGAACAAGGCAAAAAGAAACACCCCAAAAATTGCCTCCCTGAAAATTCCGGTCAGATGAATCCCAGCCCAGAAGTATCTGCTTACCTGTGTAAATGTCCCCTTTTGATTGTCTAAGTGTATCTGATTTTCACTTCATTCAGATAAAGTGTCTGTGTTGTATGAAGTCTTAGGGTGTGACTCAGATGCTTAAGGTACTTGCCTAATCTTTAATATTATTTTATAACTGTTCTAGGATATCTAGCTTGATCTCTAACAACTGGTCCAGAAGGATGTGAGTCTCCTGTAGGTTCTGCATCCTGAGCTATTGCTACCATTGGGATGGCAGAGGCTGGAGAAGATGAATTCCATCCCACAAGTATTACTGCTTTGCTCAGTTTAAAATGAAAACCAAACAAATCTCACACCCTACCCCCAAAGGAAAACCAAACCAAGCCAAACCAAACCAAACCAAACCAAACCAAACCAAACCAAACCAAACCAAACCAAACCAAACCAAACCAAACCAATCAACCAAATCCTACCCCCTGTGCCCCCCTTCTCCCAATCCATAACAAAACAAACCATGTTACCCAAGAAATATCTAACTGGACTGGACCAAATTCAGGATCGGTCAGGCCACTTTTAGCTAATTTCACTGTTCTGAAACTCTACAGCAAGAAATGCAGCTTTTCACCTGCATCAGCCCATGCATAAATATCTTCACTTGAGAAGTCAGGTTTTGGCTCCTGCTCTCCTGGGAGATGTTCAAAGTAGCAGGGAAGCAGAAGAGTTTTAAGTAGAGTATTCTGGTGCTGGTCCGGAGCTTGCTCAGTTCCTGCTTAAAGTTATACCAGACTAAATCTTACTGTATTTTCTCCATTTTTTATATTCCTGGTCTGTATATTTTTAAAACTCAGCTTTGACCATAATCCAAACCACGCCCAGTGCTCGCAATATGAGTCTGGTGTAAAATCTTTACCTCTATAATCATCTGCAATACAAAGGGTCATTCTTAGCAGGTCTTTTTCTCTTTAATGTGTCCATTACATTTCAAGGAGGTGAGGGGGTTAAGTACTCTTTGATGTAATTAAGAATCAGACCTATTCTTTTTTCTATAATAAATATTCTAAATCATAGAAATAGGAGAACAGATAATTATTTATCAAAAGGATAATTAGGTCCAGGAAGAACACACTGTGCTGTCTTAATGACAAAACAGGTAATGCTGCTTTAACCATTTTAATTTATGAAGAAATTGGCTTTGTGAACATTTGACTAAATAATATCTCTTCATGCAATTTCAAGGTTGATAACTGGGTCTCTTAACGGCAAGTTGAGAGGCACAAACTGTCTGTATCCATGTTTAACTGGAATCAGACATAATGAGCATTCAAAAATCACTACTTAAGGAAGATATTATGTATTTATGTGGATTTCTTCATTCGTACTTCTCTGTCACATACAGTCTCTGTAGTGGGTTATTGCGATGTGACTTGACTTTCTCCTGTACTGCTTTCACTGAAGCACTGGACATATTGGTATATGGAAACACAAACTATTTTAAATATACTTTTATTCGAATCAAAAGAAGAGAAACTAAAAAAAAAAAAAAACTAGTAAGGGAGGCAGAAAATTCTCCAATTTTGATGTATTCAAAGCTTAAACTTCTATTGGAAAAATATGCTTTAGTAAAATTCAAATTAAGAGGCAGAATGCAGGGTGAATGAACAGAGTTCTTTTGACTTATAATAGGATCCTTCTGGACCTAAATACTAAGGATTAAAAAGTCACCAATACTTGAAAGAGCCTCCACAAAGCTAGATGTGCAGATGCTTAGTAGATAAAAGGTGGATCTGCTTTTTAAAGACCTTTTCTCTAAATGTGTAGCCTGAGCCTATTAGCATGTGTAGTTTGATTTGAATGTGCTCAATTCTTTTTTAATACCTGAATAAGGACAAAGATCACCTGAGAATGTTACTCAGATTTCAGATGTTGAGATCTTTTAAAAACTGCACACATAAGATCTTTGGATACAGGAGATTTCACTCTTGAAACTGGAGAAGTGACTTACAAAAAAGAGAAATGAAATAGCATGGCTTGCTCCTTAAAGTTAGCTTGCAAGTCTGTGACATGGATTTTGACATGGTTACTTATACCCCACGGAAGCTTGCTCTTCACAAACTATTCCAATGAAGAAAAAAAAAAAAAGCGCTATGATAAGAAGAAGACATTTGGACACAACAGTGTTGAATTGTGTGGAGAAGCAGAGATGTGAAGCCTTGAGGACCAAAAGAAGCAGTCATAGTATCAGAATCGTAGAATATCTTAAATTGGAAGGGACCCATAAGGATCATCAAGTCCAATTCCCTGCTGTTCACAGGACTACCTAGAACAAAATCATATGACTAATAGCATCATCCAGATAGTGTATCTTTCTCTTTCTGATATGTTTTGGATCATGATCCAGTATTCAGGTAAAGTGGGTTGCAGTAAGTATCTGTATCCAAGCTGACAAATCCTGTGGGCTGGTTCTGGCCCCTCTGGGAAATCCAGGGTGACAGAGTACATCTTCATTCACAATATTCAGGATTCATCTTTAAGAAAGGTGTATGATTGCCAAGAAAAACAGGAGCAGACAGAGAAGTTTTGAGTATATTTCAGCACACCTTTCTGCCTTCAGTAAATCACAGCTACAGCAGCCTATAGGAGGGGAGAGACAATAAAAAGCCAGTGAAACTAATAAAATTGGTTGGGGAAAAAGGCAGAAAAAATGAGATACATACAGACAAAAGAAACAATGAAGCAGATATGTAAGTTAAAGAAACTGGGTTAGTGAAAGGAAAATATGTGCAAGCTAAAGAGAGAAAGCAAATGTGATTACCCAAAAGAACAGAAGTGGAAAAAGTGTGCTGTGAGTCAGGGATGCATAAAAAAGGGTTACATAAAGACCACCTGCAGAGACAACCACATATACATCACCCGGGGGGGAGCATGTTACCTGCAGACAGAGATTAAAAGCGCCTCAAAGGCATGAGAAGATATCTTCCTTGACTCTTTCTATCACAGAAAAATTGTGGAAAAAAGACCTGAAGAATGCTAATAAGGTGAGCATAGAATTGTTTAGGCTGGAAAAGACCTAAGCATCCCTGCGCAATGCAGGAGGGTTGGACTACATGATGTTTAAAGGTCCCTTCCAATCCAAACTATTCTATGATTCTACAGCTTTAAATACCTCCAGGCATAGTGACTCAACCACTTCCCTGGGCAGTCTGTTCCAATGTTTGACAACTCTTTCGGTGAAGGAATTTTTCCTAATATCCAATCTAAGCCTCCCATAATGGTGACTGAGAGTCAGAAATACAGCCAGGTTTAGAAAACATGTTTATATCATCTGACATTAATATCAGGAAAGAGTTTATGAAAGTGGTAGAGAAAAGAGGTACCACCCTGTAAAATGCCTACTTCATGCTACTCCTTGTCCCAGCTGGTGTATTTTTATCTAATTCCAGAACTGGTTGTGGTGTGTATAGCTTCATATTTCTAATATACATGATACTACCGGGAAATATAGTAGCCATTGCTTAGATGCATAGCTGCTGTTGGCACAAGTTTCAGTGCCATCCCTTAGATTTCTGTAAAAACACAGGGAACTAGCTGTTGTACAAATAAATGCTAGCATAGAAGGTCTCATGGGGCTCTGGGGATCAGTAGGAGCCTTTTAACCTCTGAGTAACATAGTTCAATACCAGTTCAATTGAGTAATAGCTAAGGTGTCTCCCTTCTGAAAGCTCTGTGGCCTGCATGACTGAAATTGGTGGTTTCAGCCCACATCCCCATAGACGAGTTGCTGCAGTTAGGAAACATCAATGGTATAACTGAGCTGTCACAGGAACACGTTACCCATATGCTTTGGGAATAAAAACCTTATGAGATTTATGAAAAGGGTTGTGGCAGTGGTGGCTGAGACCTCATGGCCAGATGCCAGCACATCTGTATTTTAAATTCCAAACACTGAAAAGACATCAACCGGTCACGTAACTGAGGTCACAAAACACATGCAAAGGAGTCATTTGTTCCCCCTGTGGTGAAGAGTCTCCACAGTGTACTTTATTACTATCCTAATGAAACCAGTCCCCTTGCTATTCAGTGGAAGTGAAAGATGTATTATAATATTAGAAGAAGTTAAAGGACGTGCTGCTTTTTATTGCCCTGTGAATTTCTATGATTTGCACAGTCTCACTGCAGTGTGCATACATCTGTTGAAATGGTTGAATGGATGGTAATTCAATGCATTGAAGACATATTATTATTATTGTTTATGTGATACCATAGGCACATCACTTCTACTCTTGACTTTTTTACCCCACGGAACTTTTACATTAAATAAGACAGAACATGCTAGGGGATACTTAGAGTAGTGCTGTCAAATGGAGGATGGTGAAGATTCAGAATGAAAAGAGGAAGTGTGACTCTTTTTGCAGACTATGTTTATTGTATACCTTTATCATGATTTGTCAGATATTGGCTTTGATATTTTCCATTTTGTCTCTGTTCTATTCTCTTCGTCCTGGAAGGCGAAGCCGAAAGTTAAGGTACGAGCATGCAAGCAATCGTCTGTAGTGAACAGACTACTGGAAGAAAAAAAAGCTCTTAAAGAAGAGGATGAATGTGTTAAGTGCAGAGGAACAGACTGATTTGTCAAAGTAGGGGTGCAGCAAGAAAAGGTGCAAAGCCTGGCACTGACAGACTGAACTGTGTCCTTAAAGACAAGCCCAGTTCTGTCCCCAAATCCCGCTTGTACAACTGCTTGAGAGAAGAGGAAAATCTGTGATTGCTCTGTGCATATATTTACACCATATTTCCACTGTCAGCATTCCTCATCTGAATGATTTAGTGGATTTGGTGTAATTACTGTATGTAACAAGAAGAAAAGTGATTTGATATGTTTTATTTGCACTGCAGAGCTGGCCCTAGACAGAAAAGAAAACCCATAGCTTGGCTGTGATCTTGAATTACTGAGGAGGTAAAATTTCATAGCATAAAAGAAGGGATACATGGCAGAAATTTTTCTCATTCCATTGAATTTGGGGACAAAGACAGAATTCCTGTTGGAAGTAACATATCAGCAAATACATCAATCAGCAAACAAAAAGGAACTTTCTTTAATAAGTGCAGACTTCTGTAATAATCACAGACAGGAGAGAGTTATGACTGAAGAAAGAATTACTAAAAATGCCCTGAGTGGACTACTGAGAGAGAGGATTCCTGTGTCTCGCTGCCTTATATCCTTCTGAGAGTATCTTATGCTCATATTTGTTCCTTCAGCAGAGATACTGAGCATCTTAATTTGTTATTAAAGCTATTGTTGGGATTTGTATCACACTTTAGAAATGCAATCTTTCTTGTCACTGGAAACTAATAAAAAAATGAATAAAACTGAAACGGTAATGGGGAAAAAAAACCAACCCCAAAGCAACAAAAAAACTTTAACAAAAAAACAGAAAAATGAGACTAAATAGCTACTCATCATTTTTATTAGTCTTTATTACAACAAAAATCAGATTTTTCAGTGTTGTTCTTCAGCTTTACAGATAGTCTAAAAGGGAGGTAAGACCCCATCCTATTTTTTTGAGAGTGGGAAAAAAACTGAGACATATCTAAAATAATCTTTGGATTCAGGAGGGTGGTGCTGTGAATCTGCTAATATAATGAGAAACTTTGATTCATACTGAATCTTAAAAAGGAACATGATCTATAAATTTAAAAAAAGGGAAAAATAAGAAACGTTGAGTGTTTTCAGAGGCTAAGGAACGATGTTGACCAGTGTGTGGCCAAGAGTTAAAAATCTTTCGAGAAGATGTGAGAACACGGCACTTTAAAAGGATAGTCTAAATGGATTTAGAAATGAGGTCCTCATTACGAACATGTCAAGTATTGCACCTTCTGCTGGTACAGATGCAAACAGATGTTGAAAGCATGGTTTTATTCTGTGTTTCTCCCAGATGCTTGTGTTGACTGCCTGAAATGGGAAAGTAACCCAATGCCATTAGAGTCAATGATCTCTTTCTGATTAGTTTTGGTTTGGTCCCCAAAGCTTACAGTAAGACAGAAACTTCAGTCAATTGGGATAAAATGCTGCCCCTGCTGAAGGGGAGTGAAATTAATCTTAAGTTCAGAAGGGCTACAATTTCGTCTTTCATCAAAATGAGTTTGATCTGGAGCTCAGGGAGAAGGGGAAAAGATCAGAGACTGGATTTAGTTGAAAAGGGGACAGAGGAAGAATGTTGTTTAAACTGCAGTTTCGTATTGTAGTTCCATAAGGAGACCAATTAATGTCACATTTGTAATAGAAGGATTTTGAGCATTAAATTCTGATTTAAACTTCCTCTCACAGCACTGAAATGCATGTTACCAGATTATATTCCCCACTATGATTATATCTATCTGTCTATCTATCTATCTAGTGTTTGTATCATACATAAGCATTATTTTGTGTGTATACTTATATGTGTACATACATATGTTTTCTTGATTCTTCACTATTATGTGAGTATTTCTGCTTTCTCTCTCTATGCTACACCAAATGCGGCAAGCAGGAACAAATATCGTTATTTATTTCTCAGTATAAGTGAGCATCATGGTCTGTAGACAAATACTCTGACTAAATTTCTCCTCAAAGTAGTTCAGATTCTGGAAATGTCAATATTTCTGTGATCTTGCATTATTATTTTATTATTATTATACTTGTAATAGTTACTATTACCACCTACTATTTATATTAACATAATGTTAGGGACTCTCATTTGTAATAAAAAATAATTTTAAAAAATACATTAATATAACCATATAGCAAGTTTACAGAATATTTAGAACAAGTTTCCAAGTATTGTTGGCAGCCTTTAAAAAAATAGTATCTATATTCTCCAGAATGCACAAATATTTGCTAAATCTTAGAATATTGACTATAAATGCAAGTATGTTTTAAACATTAGTAGAGTTGTAATAGTACTTCTCCCCTTGGAAAGCAGGGGTATCGTTTGTGTTTAACAGTGTCCCTTTGATCAAGTACTGCACAACCAGAATAATATTAACGTTTAATCCAAGCTTAGAAACAGAATATCTTGGCCATCTACACTATCTGTTTAATCAAAGACAAATTCTCTTTCTTGAAGGAACAAAGGAAAACTGGCAAAAGAATGTAGCCTTAAGTTGTCCTTAGGTGACATGTGAGCACGTATGGATAAAAGCAGTTAGGGTACTTCATCCAGGAAGACCACCGAGGAGCAGCAGAGACCCCCAAAATGAAGGAAGACATGCGCAAGAGGGGTATGAAAAGGAGCCGAGAGGAATGATGCCACATAGTTGCACAACGCATGTATAATAGAATGAATATGTATTAAATAGATAGAATATGCATGAATTTAATATATAAATGTAACAAAGAAGCCGGCATTGGGCGTGCTTGATTTGTGGAAAATCCACCGAGCACCCAGGCCTGAATAAAACAATGTCTCTCCCAAGGGTGTGAGGATTAGCTTATTGCACACCGGGTAAAGAATTTCTCTTGTATACTGATTTCATGAATCATGAAGTGTCGCTTTTAAAAACAGTGATGTCCTTTATGTGCGGTTAAACAATATTTCCTTCTCTAATTTTTACTTTCCTTGTGCTGTTGATTGTTTTCCCTCACAAAGCACGCACTTTGATTACCTTTGCTGAGAAATCTTCTTACACTAGTCAGTACTCTATGCATGGGATGGCATCTAAGCTCTACCAACACAGAAGCAGTCCTGAAAGACAAAACTAGTTCAAAATTTTCTATGCCAAAGATTTAGTCTGCAAAATGTCCATTTAAAACACAAACATGCAAGAAAGCAAGCAAACAAAACCCAAATTATTTTGTTCCACTTTTAATGATTATTCAGATCTTTCTCTTATGAATCTATTACTTCCGTTTCTAATAATATACAGTCAAATATCTATACTTTGTAGTGTTTCACAATGGAGAAAGAAACCTGAGATTTCACTGTTTCCCACAAACCCCGATTCTCAGCAGTTTCCATGTGATGAAAACTGTTTTTTCCAGCTTGTTCAATGAGACTGTATCATGTTCATGAAAAATCTCCAGCAGCTGCTTCCATTATTGCTTCTCAAAGCTGCAACTGAATGCAGCTTAAACTGTGAGTAACTGGTTAGTCACTCTGCTTAATCCTTGAAGCCAAGTCTCCAGTTACTAGTTGCTGGATACCCATGATCATGAGAAGGTGATGTAAAATAGCCATACTATGCTTTTTCCATTTCTTGTAGGGCTGTGCAGTTAGTAAAAATGTTCTTCTCTAAACAATGAACAGTTTTTATTTCTGTGTTTAGAGCAGGGGGAAGTGCTCCTTTGTTTTCTTTTAGATGGGAAAAGGGAATGAAGCAAGCCAACACAATCACCCAAAATTCAACTTGAAGGATGGAGTATTTTCTTTTTATTGTTGTTCTTAACATCAAGCACTTAAATTTTTTGAGCTTTTATTTCTGTACTGTAGAAATGAATTAAGATAATCTGTTCATTTCTTTCTACATCTTTCACAATTTTCCAACAAAGCAAATTCATCCATCCATCTTTTCACTTTTGCAAGCCAGTGCTGTATGCGTGGGGTGCCAGGTAATTAGTGATAAGTGCAAGACAATGATTGCTGTAAAATGACAGTGCTGCTTTTTTTGGATTTTCTCATACATTTGTCAATGGTTTCACCATAAGAGTTAGTACAAGCAAGTACCTTATCCAGCCCAGCACTACACCTCACATTAAAGAAAAATCATCACTACTCCGCAGTTTACAAGTGCTACGTGGTAATGGCAAAAAAATGACCTTATTCTCATTTTTGGTGGCTTCAATACACATTTTCATTTAGATGTTAAAATTTTCAGAGCCAGAAGATGCAAACAGACATTTCAGTGAGAGTCTGAGCAGCAAAGAATAACTTCGTCCTACAGTCCCATTTGTGCACTGGTGTTGCAATAAGACATACTTTTCCTATTCAGATTTTTAAGAGATGCATTCTATTTAACAAAAGGATGCTGTTTCAGGTCAGATTCCTCTCCTGGGAGAGCCCAGTGGGGGAGAAAAAAAAGAGGGGAAAAAAAAGGCAGATATGTTAAAGAACTTGGACACTCTTTATTCATGATGGGAAAAAAGAAAATGAAAAAGGAAAAGAAAAAGAAAAAGAAAAAAAGAAAAAGAAAAAGAAAAAGAAAAAAAGAAAAAGAAAAAGAAAAAGAAAAAGAAAAAGAAAAAGAAAAAGAAAAAGAAAAAGAAAAAAAAGAAAAAGAAAAAGAAAAAGAAAAAGAAAAAGAAAAAGAAAAAGAAAAAGAAAAAGAAAAAGAAAAAGAAAAAGAAAAAGAAAAAGAAAAAGAAAAAGAAAAAGAAAAAGA
>Ga0065711_1041432_pt1 | contig 16159 bp, 7 predicted proteins | sample Hoacrofraction12_FD_59098 | JGI IMG/M metagenome (GOLD analysis project Ga0065711, IMG submission 59098) | Hoatzin crop microbial communities from Cojedes, Venezuela - Epithelial fraction 12 v2 (version 2) | ecosystem: Host-associated > Birds > Digestive system > Esophagus > Crop | place...
TCCTTCCTCCCTTCCTCCCTTCCTCCCTTCCTCCCTTCCTCCCTTCCTTCCTCCCTTCCTTCTGTATGCAAACAGGAGAATGAACAATTGATGCAATTATCCATTTCAAGTTATAGTACTGCCTTTTGATTGGCAAAAGTTTAGGTAACAAAGGGATTTAAAATTACTGTAACTTGATAAATGTTTTGCTACATTTGAACAGAATGTTCAGGGCATGTTGTAGACAATAATACAGAATAATTCTGAAATTTTGGTAAATGTGATATTCAATGTGCATTTGTCACACCTCATTTCTTCTGAGTTGTTAAAGAAAATGTTCTTTTTCTGGTCTGGGGAATGAAGAGAAAAAATTCCGCAATGTAAGTTGTACTGTTTTTTAGCCAAAGAAAGACATGTAGATGCTCCTGGTTTCCATTCATTTTATACCTGCACTATTTGGAAAAATAATCTTAACCATTGTAAATCAGTTAACATATCTCTCTAGAGAAAGTGACTGAGAAACCAGTTATCTGTGTACCTTAAAACAGCGAACAAAGAGACAGGGAAACTGAATTCATTGTAGCTGTTCTGTGTCCTTAATGTCTTTGACATGAGCAGGATTAATTCTCTCGTCCTTTCTGACTGTCTTTGCTTGTGCTTTGTTGAAGAATTGTGAACAAAATAAGTATATGCTGTTTTCGCCTATCATTTGATTAGATACGAGTTGACTGCCTCAGTTTCTTTTTTGAGGATCATGGTACTGTTGATCCTGGCATTAACTCTGTAATCAAAACAAAAACAATAACTTTACTTTCTGTGTTGAGTAAGTCATGTGTTCAGGTGCTTTTTGAAACGTTGAGCTCCTTCTACTAGGTGAGGATTGCTCCTTATGTTCTGGTACTCTCTGGTCTTCTCATGAAGTCCCATGCAATGCTTAATATAGGTAGGACCTTCAGCCTTACCGAACTCTGATACGTTCTGTCAAAACTTGCTTATATGTTCGTGGAGATTGCTGTGTTCTAGCCTTCAGCATTGCCAGATAAAACAGGTTTTTGCGCTTACTGCTTTACTTTTTCTATCAGTTTTTGTAGCTTGTTGTTGTACATACTGTGTTTTTGTTTCAAATCACGACTTAATTTTTTTAAACCTGCTGTATGGAGAGCCTTCGTTCCCACTTTTTTTTTCTGTTCTTAGCTTTCATAACACATCCATTTTTATTTAATAACGTGTATGGCAGGAAAAAGTCTTTACAGTGGAAAATATTTAGGCGTGTTCTAAACTCTTCCAGAACTTGTGCTGAGTGAGATAGGTAGGGACATAATCACATTAACTGTAAGATCTTGAAACTAATGCATCATGTTCAGATAGGCTCAGTTTCGTTGCCTCTGCTCTGGGCTTGAGTATTAAGCTCATGGTTACAGACTTGAGGATGCATTTGCATGCAGATCAATGGTAGTAGTAAACCTATTTTGCTCACAATATGTCTAACATTCTCCCTGAACAAATTAAAAACACATCTTCAAATCAACTTTTAGCAGTAGTCATCTAAATTCCAGCTGCTGAGTGCCACCTGTAAGATGTAAGTGGACTGAGGAGGGTCTGGTTTTGTGTTGTAAAGATACAGCTTTCATTTTGAGGAAAAAAAATACCAAACTTACCACTCTCTTTTCATCTTATTTGCCCTCACACTTTAACAAACTAAATGCAACATACTACTGTGTCTGCTTCTGTCGAATTTGTTCTGTCCTGAGTTGCGAGGAAGCGTACATGAAGGGTGCTTGTGGGTGTAATCACAGCTGGCACAGAAACAGAGTGCTGTACATTGAAAACAGTGATCTGTGTCTGCTGTTGCTGCTGCAGTGGGGATTGAAACCAGAGTGCAAGAACTGCGGTAGTTGCCCCGTGACTGGGCAGCGGCTGGCATAAAGCAATGCCTCCTGTCTGGTTTACGGCAAGTATGTCTGCTAGGCTGAACGCCATTCTTGGGTGAGGTTCCTGAGTTCCTCGTCAAAGCCTGGCAGAAGCAGGCCCCTGTGGTAGCACGCTAGTGACTCTTCATCATCCGGGGAAGGAAAGTGAACCTGGGTTATCCAGTCCCTGTTGCTGTTGGAGCTGAAAACAGAGGTGGCCCTCATCACTGTGACTAGATGTTCCTCCTTGGATTGCTGCTTCCAGCAGTTCCTGACCAACTGGAGGTACAGTCATGATCCCTGCCATGTTGTCTGCTTTCTTGCATGAGCAAGGTCCTCCACTTCATCTTCTGATGATCACTACAGTTTAAATCTGCTGCCTGTTAAATCAAAGATACGAATTTGAGCTCCAGAGATCCTTCAGACTCTGACTTACACCTGTGAACAGGATTGCAGCAGTCAGTGAACTGTATTCAGACTGCATGGGTTTCCTTTGAAGCCACGTTTCTCTTTTAATTAGGATGGAGAACAAGATTGGCAAAAATCCTTTCCCATTCGCAGAACACAGGAGGGGAGGAGTGAGGAGTCGCATGTGGCCTCTGGTCCCTCTTGTCTGAGTGAGCCTGAGAAGGGAGAGATTGTCTTCCCCAGACCTCACGAGCTGCTTTGTTCCCTCTCTACCATCGACTGCAGGGAACCAGCATCCTTGTGCTCCAGAACAGCACAAGTGGTAGGATGCTTACATGGGCATGGCTTGGCTGCTTCTCTGGGCAGCCACTGTATGAGACACTTTCATCTCTGATTGATTGATGCTTCCAGCAGACTATGTATCATCTGCCTTGGTCTAGCCACCATGGCTGTAGCTGGCACCGCCTGTGAGGAGCTCTGGCAGGAAAGAGTTGGAAGACACTGTCTTCACAGGGTCAGGTATCATCAAAACCAGCGTGAGACAGTGACTCTGGAGTTTGTTGCAGAGCAGAAATGGAAACTCTGGGCACTGCTGCTGCAGGCAAGATGATGCCCTCAATCTAAGATGGTGGCTTTCACGTTTTAGTGTGCTGACATCCGATATCTGACCATACAAGGAGACATTAAGGAAATTGTCAAAGCGCACGAATTGCTTTATTCTTGGATGAGACAATGGTAATTTATTTGAGAGAGCAAGAAAATTTCATCCTTAATTCCCTAATTCTGAAAGTTTATTTTATACAAAATGTGGACAGACCAGACCTGAGAAGTCCTATAGATGGGAAACCAGCTCGTTTATGAATACATGCGCACAGAGATTTTTTTCTACTCCAATAAGCATGAGAACCCTTGAAATGACGAAACAGTTCATTTAATCCATTGCCCTTTGAGTAATTGTTAGAAATGAGAGAGCAGGTTTGGGACTTCACATTTCCAGGTGTTAGCTATCAATAGAAACACTTGCTAAAGTGGAAATAAAGCCAGCAGGAAGGAGGCAGAAAGGGGGCAACTGTTGCTGATTTCCCTTGTGAAGGCTAAATTAGAATTGTCCCCTCTTACAAATGAAGACATCCAGCCTGAATTTTTGTGGATAAAAATAAAGTTATAACAACAGTAAGGACCAGTTTCTTTGGACAGCAGCTCAAGTCTTTTCTCTTGAGAGGTTTGGGAGGAGTTGTTCCCATTACCTTCAAGAAGGAACTTGATAACAAAGTCACAAAGAGAAGACGCCTGCAGCATGCAACCACACACGTTTTCTCTCTAATAATGTGAAAAATCGGGATGTCTTTGTCAGCACCCGCCAACAAATACCGGAGGGCCCCTGCAGGCACAGTGGGCTTCTTTTCTTCTGGTGGAAATTCAGTTCACCTTCTCTTTCCACTGCACAAGCAGGACAGGTACAAGTCATGGGCTCGTGGGGGAAAGGTGCAGCCCATCCTGGAACACCAGCTATCCGTACCTGTCGGTGCTAATGGTCTGAGGAGAGGAGGAGCAGGGAAGAGCTGAAAGACGAGAGGATTCACTGAGTCTCACGTGCATTTGACTTTCAGAATTGCGTGTCTTATACCTGAAAAGAAAACCAAACTTGGAGAGAAATGGTGTGTTTTTCTTTACTACCTAGAGGTGCTGCCAAAAACCAACATGACAAGGTAGCATATACATTACAGATAATTTAATGTTACACAATACCGAAATGCAATGATGTCTGCAAGAGAGGCCAAAAGGTATGCAAGACAGTCCAGCCTTAGGATTCGTAGACTTAGGTGCTGCAATCTATAACACATCCTTGGGCAAGACCCTTCTGCCCATATCCAACTAAACATCAGTTTGCTGATGCATATTTGGATGTCTTACATTCCCCAAGAATCTAAATACTTCTTTTGCTTTGCGGTTTTCTGCTCTATGAAATGAGGATAATAGTAGTGCTACTCACTGCCAAGAGCTGTCAGTCTGCAAAATACTGGCTCTGTGTCATGTTCCGATGCCCCACTAATGGGAGAACCTTAAACAGGGGCAAACTATCTGTAAAAAGCAGCAGTGCTGTTTGTTGGTTTTTGAAGAGAGTGTATTTTAGGTTTTGGAGTGGTTTTCCCATTGAAGTTTCAATTAAGCTCCTTACTCACAGAGCTACACTTGGAAGTTGACTCTTTTAACTCCATAAGTGACTGGTTTGTGTGGAGATTGGAGGTTTTGAGTGTCCACTTTAGTTTCGATTTAGTTATCTTCATCAGAAAAGCACCAAACCTTTTTGACTTCACCACGTTTTCTCTTCAGACTTCGCGTCTCCGAGCTCCTGTTCCACCCTCTTTGAAACTATGGTGACAGTCATGCTCTGTGTGTGCTGGTGACTTGGCTTTGGTCAACCTCCTGAATTAACGGGAAAGCTACTATCTCTCCTTGTTGCAATAAATCCCTTTTCATTCACATGGCGTTATTATTTGAATCAGCTTTTTTTTTTCTTCTCCCCCCCACCCCATGAAGAGTACGTGACAATCTTTTCAGGAGTTTCTTTCCAAGAAGATGATTCATGTGGTGCTTCCGTAGAGACCGAATATTTGAATAATTTATTTATTAGCGTTCAGTGTATTAGCAGTGGTATTACTGAAGAAGTAAAATTAAGTCAGAAGGGTTGTGCACTGGGTCCCTGTGGGAGTAATTTGAACAGCAGAGCTCTCTTTTCTTTGGGAAAGTGGGTGGTAAAACCCTAGTGGGGCTGCTGGGGTCCTGAGGGTGCTGGTAAGGACTCTTGTTTGTGAGGGGGTTTTAAAATAGCCTTAGCACCCTGCATTCAATAAAAAAAATCCCAGTGAGAAACAGCGTTTTGCTGTGGTTCGTACAGAAGTGGTTGCTTTGGTGTGACATTTTTAGCTCTGTGTTGTGTGTAGGACATTTGTAGATAGGGTGCTATGCATCGGCTGTGCAGTATGCATATAGTCTTTTTATTCCTGTTTTTGTAGTTGTGTGTGTAAGACAGTGGCAAAAGTTGTAATTTATTAAGTGCCAGAATGTTGACATTGTTGTTAGAGCCATTAGTGAGAAAATGTGACCGCTGGCTGTTTATGTTCCCCGTGACCAAAACATCTGAGCTACCTTTGGCCTCTGAAGTTGAGAAGGAAGAAAACCAAACTGCGGCAGACAGGTCTTGCTAATGGTAGGTCACGGTGCAGAGTACACAAAGAGAAGTTAAATTCCTACCGTGTTTAAGCTCAGTGACTTACGTTTTAGATCTGCATAGGTGTCTTTGCTAACTTTAGAGATAACTTTGCGTGTTTTGTAACAGTGCTGTGTAGTGACTTTGAAATTATTACTTCTGAGTGACTCAAGATGAAGTTTACTGACTTTGTTTACTTTCCTTGACGACTGGAGGGTGTGGGTGAGCGCTGCAAGGCAAGTCCTACCATGGTGCAAACCTTGGGCAGAGGAGAAAATACATCTGTGTGTACCCGCCTGTTTTACCTTCAGTGTCAACTGCTGTGTGAGCGATGGCAGTGAAACAGCACTTGCAATACACACCGAAGAGAGAAATAGCTGCTGCAAGTCCCTGCGGAGCTGGCCCGCCTGCCCCGGTAGCTACTGCAGTGAAAGAAAGGAAGGGGAGGCTGCTTAAAGCATGGAGGAGGTGAGGAGTGGATAGTCCTTGCCCAGACAGTTCAGTGCCCGGGTAACCTACAGGGAGCATTGCTCCAGGGATGCTGCTAAATGGCCTCAGATATGTTCTTAGCTTCTTTTCAGGTTGGTCCTGTAGGTGATGTGCTGTGGCTTTGCGGTTTGAATGCTGGAATCCACTTCTTGTAAGTCAACCAGTAGCTAATCTCAACTTTTAAGGAAAAGTGTTTTCTGTGACTGTCCCTTCTTTAGGCATCAGTACAGGTGCTTTTGTCCAGAGACTTGTCTCTTTCCCCCCCACAGACACACATATGGGACTGACTTACACGTGGAAAACTAACTGTGCCACCCTTCGATTTCAGTTGGGTGAAGGAAAACGTAGACTAGACACAGCAAGAGAAATGGCAAGTTCCTTTTTAGTATCTTTCTCCTTTACCAGGACTGCCATACATCCAGGATTCGTCCAATGTTTTCCCCCCAGGAGCTATAGTCTGCTCAGGGCATGGGGGTGGTTTGCCTGTGCTCAGGGTTTCTGGATACCTGGCAGGACGGTGAGAGCATCTCTTCAGGGGCTGTCAGGTACCTGGGACATCCTGGACACGATCACTGCAGATGCAGAGACAAATCTGGCAGCAGTCGGCGTCAAACCTTTTCTGTAGGTGGAATCTGGGGCCAGGCCACCCCTGGCTAGTCTGGGGCTTGGAGTAGGAAATTTCAGTAGTCTATGACAGGCACATCGCACACCACCAGTTAGATCCTATTTTACAACAGCAGTTCTCTGAACAAGTCACGGTTAGACATAAGCAGTAAAATTTGTACGGTAACTTGGAAGCTGGTAGAGTATGTAAAGATTTATTTTCCGTAACTGTGAAATTATTGTGATTATTGCCATCAAAATCTGTGGGCTGATGAGCTGGAGCATATGCTCCATGCTGAGAGCCTGTAACTGTTTGGCATTCCTAAAATGTGAAGGTGGCTGATATTAGAAGTAATCTTGGCTTTCGTAATTGTAGAGTCTGTTTGAGAGCACAGCTACAAGAGAGGCATAAGCCTGTGCTTTACATGGAGATTACTAAAATAAGAGTAATATTGCAGTTGTGTTGCTATGCGCGGTTTTGGTGATGTGCATACTGCTATGAGGAAAGGAAAGCTGTTGTCAAGTTGGGCTGTTCCTTGACTACATTTCAGGTTTCTTGAGACAGACCTATATTGAGAGAATTCAAACAGAAGCTCTGGGAATTTTGAAGATGCTCTCTTGCTGTGACCTGCTTGTGTGATGGACAGTTACAAGGTTTTGGATCTCTGGGGAAAACAAAGCTTCATAACTAGTAAACAGAAGAAAATTATGGGAAAAACAGTGATGGTAATCAAGCCCAAGCAATGTGTATGTCTTGTGGTTTTTGTGTGCTCTCTGTGTTGAGGTTGTTCATGGTTAACACTGGCAATAATTTTTCCTCTCTAACATGCTAAGAATTTCTCCCCGCTGGTCTAAGCAGATCTCTGCACTGCTGATTAAAGATTGGTAAGTTTTTGGTTCTGTAAAAGACATTTCTTAAGCATCTAGAAGAAATGGCAAAATTAATGGAAATGTCATATTACTAAGAGAGCTTAATTTTATTTGAACAGTTGAGAAAACTAGAGGCTGTCTTAAACTGGAGTGGTGGTCAGTGGTGTGCGCGTTTCACTGCTGTGCGTTAAGCTAAATGTGAAAAAAATCGGTTGGTTTCAGGTATTGGAATAAATCTTACCACTAGAGATTCTTCAGTTGTACACTTGAGAGTATGCAGAGCTCTGGGATGGCCAAGTTCATTAATACAGCTGTGAATGCATCACTTGATTTTCCTGCAATTTATAATAAACTCAAAACTGAATTGGGAGTTTAATAGGGAAGGAGACAGGGTTTTTTTTTCTTTGACAGTAGAAGTACAATGTATTCAGAAACCCCAAAACCAAAGCTAGGGCTCCTTTTGGGGTAAGTAGTCCTTTACTCTACTGGTTTCAAGCTACTTGAAGTACACCTACTAAGGCGGTAGACTGTGGACATGAACCTACTCTATACAACACTTCTTCGCATTCCTCTCCCTTTGTGAAGGAAAGATAAGTTGCATCAGGATCCCGAAGGATGAACTTTTACAGAACAATCCTCTTGAATCAGCAGAATGGGATAAACTCTCATTTTCTTACAAAGGTATACTTTGGGAAAAGTCCATAAGACTTTTAGGCTGGTAAAAGAATTTATCCTCTGTAATGCATTTAATACCAATCACACATTAGCAAAGAAAACATGACTTTTCTTTAAATTGTTTTGGGACAACCTCCGTCAGTTTGGAAACCATTTTAAGATCCTTGGCTGCTTCTTACATGTTATTTCTTAGTTTCCTTCTGCTTTATATGCCGAAGTCTCACAGTGGTTGCAATTGCATATAATAAAGGTAGTAAATTCTCTTTCTCTGACAATGTTTATTTCTATGTCTAGCCTGTCATACTGCTCTCTAGTGCACGAGAAGGATAAGATGAAATTGGAATTAAAATTGTTCACAGTGCGATGGAAATTCCCGTCCTGATTTTTACATATGTGCACAATTTGAAGATACTGAGAACGCTTCCTGCGTATCTTTCATTTTCATATTTCTGTGGTAGATCCTTGCTATGCAGCTTTTAAACATTATTTTCTGTGAACACATACATTGTTTTTCTTTATAATAAAATAGAATATGCTGCATTGTGAACCACATGTTGAGTTTCAGCACTCAGCTTCTGATACTAAGATATTAAAGTAACTTGTTTCTCCTGAGAAACAAGAACAATAAAGTGTTTCTCCTGGAGAGGAAAACATAAAATAGCTAAGGCCAGACCACCTGATCAGCTGTGCGTATACAAATTTGTCTGTGCCTATGTGTGTATTTAAATAGAAATATGTGTGGTTATCTAATATATTGGAGTCTGTGTTGACTTCCCCCCCATAAGTCCCCCGGATGTCATTATGTCAATAGCAACTTACCCTATTACCAAAATAAGATAGGTTTCAGTATGTGTCTTAGGTAGAAGAGACTGTATTTACTGTATGATATCTAGAGAGATGAAGGGGTTCTTCTGGATCTGTCTCTTGCAACTTTTGGTGTAGTGGCTGGTGAGGGAGGAGATGTTCTTTTTAATAATGTCACAACTTGCCTTGGTCACACTGATAAACCACAAGAATAACCAAGTCTACATTTTTTAACTTGTTACAGAAATGAGTTAGTGGCTTAAAAGCATAAAATACCAAATACTGGCCAAGATGCATGCTCGATTAAGAAATTAGAGCATGTTAGTTAGTTATTTGTTTTACTGGATTGTAGTCAGTTTCTGAGGTGTTCTGTGTGTTTGGTTTTGCTTTTTGTTTTTCTAGATAGTTCCTTTCACCATGTCTATAACTTATCTGCTTCTTTAAAGGGGCTGCATTTTCTTACACAAATACATCTGTTTCTACCCTTCCTGAGCAAATGAAGCCGGTGCAGTATGAAGACTAAGAGATGATGAAGCCTGGAACATGTGAACTGGTGTCCGAGGCAGGGTTTGACACAGCTGGTGCAGAGTACAGCACTGACGCTTGTTCTTTGCACTTTGGGCAGTATTAATCACTGACGAGGCAAGCTGTGCACGGCGTGAGTGCTCAGAGTGCAGTTTCATACAGAAAGGCAAGAGAAGCAGCTTGGTAGAGTCTACTCAAATTGAGACTTAAAATACCCAGCAAACCCTTATTTTCTCTGTACCATCTGTTCAACAGCTTAATGCTCAGAGGCAGAAATGAGAAGGGGCAGAACTGGATGGGGACAAAACCTAGCAAGCACACGGTGCCTCGAGGTCACGACTCCCTGGCTTTTCTGTTCAGTCACGATGGGGCTAGCAGAGCTCCAATTACTGCTGAAGAACAGGATCCAGATTTACGGGAAGATTTCTGAAATGAATCCTTCTGAAATTTTGTTGCTAGGATCAGCAGTTACTCTCATGCCAGTCTTGCAAATGCATATAGGTCATTGGCGTCATGATTTATTTTGTAAACATTACATGACTTGACTGCTATCTTTAGAGATGCCCCTTCTGTGTGCATGTAGATGTTTTTCTTGAAGAGTGACACACATTCAACTCTTCCAGGTAGCCCTTAGTTTCCACTCTTGGGAGGACAGCAAGCAAAGATTATACAACAAATATTGCTCAGTTTTTCACTGATATTTTACTTTCTCTGTGATTAACTGCAGCAACAAATCTTAAATGTTTGCTTTGCAAGAGGAGGAAAATGAAATGTAGAGATCCAGATGAGATTTGCTAGCACATAGGACCGCGGAACAGCTGCTTAGCAATCCACAAATTGAGTAAAATAGCTTAAGATGATGGTAGTGAACTACCAGTCTAGCTAAAGGCATCTCTCGATTTTTTTAGTTTATCTGAACAAACAGAGATGTTGTGGCAGTACTTTGAGTGGAATAATAATCTTTTCCACTGAAGTTTATTTTAAATTAATAATAAGGAAAAAATGTACCTTAGAACGGATCTATTATGTGAAAACAGATCCTAAAGTATACAGTTCCTCTAGATGTTTTATTCAGCTGCTAAACCTGTTTTATAAGCTGAAATTCTTTTCCGGATAATATCCTAGGGGTGTGTGCTCTGTAAGCCTGACGGGAGGAGGAACAGCATTACAGACCCGAGACAATACGTGAAGAATCTTACAACTGCTTCTTGGAACAGCCCGTAACCTGTAATTTGGGGCACAGCCAAGGGTTGCAGCGGCTGGCCAGGGGTCCCGAGAGGAGGGGAGCTGCAAGCCTCAGCAGTTCGGGCTGCGTGTCTGCCACCTTGGAAAACTCGGGTTTGGAAATGACTACCGTGCTTTTGTTTTGAGCTCTTAATTCACGTGAGCAACCGTGCCTGTAAATATGTAGCCCCTCAGTCACGCTTTGCACACATTTCAGGTTATTTTACATATATTGTTTCACAGATAATTTAGTGAAAATTGGAATATTCCTGTCAAAAGACATGAATCATGTGAGTCACTGTGTGGCAACTGTAATTAGCATTGTGAGGCTCGGCTTGTAAGTCTGTGCTAGTTATAACAGCCACCTGCACCGCTGTGGGGGGCTGCCCGTTGTGTTCAAGTGCAGCACCCAACACACTTGAGGCGTTGTCTTATTACAGGTGTCTTTTTCAACACCTCAGCTTTCCTAGATTCTTCATTTAGATTGTTTCTTCAGTATTTATTAACCAAAAATTAGGAAGGGAAATGCTGTTTACAGGACTTTACATGGGAAGCCAACAAGCTGAAACCTGTAGGAGTTCTTCCCTGCAGTATGGTCATTCAGAAGCAAAACCAGCCTGTGTGAGAAGTAGCTCCAGGTATGCAAACTGCAAGCAAAATAATAAGCAAGGGTTTCCCGTTGTCCTCACTGGTTGGAAAGCGGTGGTTCCATTTGGCCAGGAGCCTGGCGGGGAGCTGCGGTCAGCCCTCCTTGGCGAGGGTGGTGGTCCTCAGCTTGTTGGTGCCAGGAGCCCCTGCAAAGGGCGGAGCGAGGTGGCCTCTGTAAAAGGAAACGGTCCCTCAGTTTGATCCCTGTGTGAGCAGCTGCCGTCTTGAAAAGGGGAAATAGAAAAGTCACGTTCAGACCCATGAAAGGAGAAACCAGGTGATGAGGAGCAGTTGGGGTAAACGATGGCTGATATTAAAGACGTCTTCAGAAATGGCCCATTGCATCTGACTCACCTGTCTGAGAATTTGGATGTATTATTTTTCTCTGCTCGGATTCCCTGAGCTGGCAAGGAACAGTTTTGCATCAAGTACTAGGTTTCCTAAATGACTCATGATTTAGCTAATTCTCATGAATTCAGGACAAATGCTGAAGTTTGGGAAGATTTTGACATGCTGTTCTTGTTATACCAACGCAAAGATTCAGCCCAGCTTTCACTGCACTGCTTTTTGGTTGTGGTTTCACAAGTCATATTTATTCTACACTTGCTGAACCCCGTCACGCTACAGTTCTGCCATAATATATGCTACGGACAAAACTGACTGTCAGTCACATTAATTAGCTATTGGTAGTGATTTGCCTACTACAAGTAGAGTATAGGCTGTGAAAAAACAAAAGCTTGTATCTTTCCATGCAATTTTAATTCAACTTTCCTCTTATGTGTACTTTAGGATACAGTTCCTCTTATTGTGTAATTGCTTAATCTTTTCTTCCGGTAGTCTTCTGCTTTATTGCAATGCATTAACTGTGGAAACAGAGGTTTGGGGGGCTACTGCAAATCTACCAAAACGTAGCATTTCCTAGCTTTCAAGTGCTTCACGTTTTGGTGGGTGGAGTTGGATTTGGGGCTTTTTGGTTCTGCCACCTTCATGACTTCCATTTAGTTTTTTGTATATGTAAGAAAATCTAGACAGTTCTGCCATGCTTTTGCACACTGCATGCCGGTTCTGTATGAGATTGAATATGTTTATTGTATTATCGGAGGTGCTCAAAAAATAATAAAAAAGGAACTCTTTAGCGCCCATTCTAGAAGTTTAAATCTACTCAGGTAGCGACCAATGTATGCAGTTAATGAAAAAGATTATTCTGTTACTTAATTGTTTAGTCGGGGGTTTGTTCCCCTTGGCTCTGCCCATTACATGTGCTAGTGTCATTCATTATTATTTTGTTCACTGAAATTGAAACTCTGGGTCACTTTCTGTTATCAAGGAAAGCCATTTGCATTTTTTAGGACTTCATAATCTGGTCACTGGAATAGAAGTATAGTATATGACACCTAAGTTTATTCAGGCAGTACTTTTCTGTAGGTGGCATGGCACTTTGCAGAAAATCAAAGTGACAGCCCTTGATCAAATCAAAATGACGAGGCTGCGTTGCCCTGAGATATCCAGCGTCTAAATGTAACATGTCTAAATAGAACTCCTTAGATATTTTTTTCCTCAAAAATTATGAAATATTTTCAAGAATGATTAATTAGTTGGATTATGATAACAACTCTGAGCGGTTGCCACATACGACACCGTCCCATCTTCAGAATACTTTAAAGCATTGTCCAATTAGATCACGTAGCACCCTTTTTAGTGGGCTTGAGTGAGCACTCGTGCCCCTGGCTTAAATGGAGACTGTGAGCAACTTCTTCAGGGCCAGCCTGTGCCCGTCAGGTGTGGCAAGAGCCACAGGATCCCTGATCCCTCTTTGATTCCTGCATACTTTTTTAAAATCTGCCTTGAGAGAGAGTCTGTCATATTCTAGAAACATGCCCCAGAATTGTGAAGTATCTGCATGTATATTTTGGACACTGAGTTTTGGAGGCCTGAATGAATAATTGCATGGTCTCTCAGTTTGGAAGGAAATGTGCCATAAGTTTTCTTTGACAGTGATGGATATTTACGGTGAGATTGCTTCACAGAAGACCAGAAATAGACTGATGGTACAAGACATGAAAGACCTTCTGCACTTGGCCAAGTGAGAAAGTGCATTTCATGACTAAGGAGTGGGGAAAGGGACCAGGGAATCATGGATTATCTGTGTGAAGTGGTTGTAAATCCCATTAGTACTTCCATGACCAGAGAGAGTGTCTTTTTATCTCCGATAATCTGTATGACTCTTCACTGCAGGCATGGCTGCGGTATAAGATCTGGGGTAGCTTCCATGTGACAAACCCCAGTGACAACTTTTGCTGTGGGTTCCTGAACTTTCATATGTGAACTCCGAAATTTTGGCCAGGAAATGAAAGATTTCTCAGGTGTCGTTGCTCGTGTATCTGTACTGGCAGCCGAGGCCGCCCATATGCCTGCAGCCCGCTCTGTCCGTACGGCTGTTGGAGCAGTCGTATAAGCAAGTAGGAGGTCTGTCATTTCCTGCAGTATTTTTTCTATTTAAAGTACTTGAATCAAAGAGCACTCATATTAAGCAGTTCATGCACTTGGGAATTGAAGAGACTGCCTTGGAGAAACTGTCCAACTGCAGCTGAATTAATGCTAACCAGGGCCTGAGGATTGCTGGAAACACAAGCGTATGAGGGGCTGAGAAACCTGGCTGAGTTTCAAAACGCAGGGGTGGGGTGGCTGGGGAGCATTATCTTATCTAAATGGTAATTTCTATTCTGTACGTCAATTAAAACACATAGTGTACAAATGAGCATTTAGGGGATCTTTCAGAGCATCTTTTCCTGAGGGGATGTTTTGGAAGTAAATTGCAAGTTGTACATGCCCACTCACTGCAGCCTCAGAGAACTGTACTGAAGCGAACGGTCCCAGTTATATGCCCTCTTCAAGCAACGGGGTTTTACGTATGTTGTAGTTTTGGGGGAGCAGTTCTTATTTTGTCCTTCATAATTCATTTTGGGTATCTCCATTCTCTCAGGGAAGGCACAAAACCGTGTTTGTCCAGTCAGTAGAGATTAACAGTGTGAGATGGAGGAATCTGGTTCAAGAATACAGAAAAGAGTCATCAGTTTTAAAAGAGAATTTTTGATAGCAGTTAAGAGGTTTTACTTATTTCTTAATGAGTCTTCTTCATGAAGACTACTTGGACAATTTATCCAGGAACCAGTTCGGATGAGTTAAACCTGTTGTAGGTGGGTCTGGTTGTTATTTCTGGTAAGTGTAGAAACAAGGTTCCCCGTTGCATAATCGGCAGATGTTTACATGGGAGGCATGTTTTTTGTTGTCTTGTCAGTTGCTGTCTTATTGTGCATGCACAACTCTGATTTGCACGCATCTTTGCTTGTGCGTAACATCCCATACTCTGCATCTCGAGTGGAATGATCGCATGCACTGGCAACGGTGGGTACTGCTATTTTGCCTTTTTATGGAACATAGGCACATATTGCCTCAAAAAAACAACAAACCAATCCTTCTGCAAAATATTTCGCATTTGAGAAACTGTAGAATTTCTCAGATTCTTAGTAATTGCAATGACCTCAGGTGTACCAAATTAATAACAATGAAAGCCAGATACCAGTCTTCTGCTGAGTTTAAAGGCAGGGATTTTGTTTTTTAAACTTTTGCAGAGGGACAAATACTTCCTGTCACAGGAAAAAGAAGTGACACATGCCTGTGGGGAATTAGAAGGGATTTGGAAATGAAATGCAACCCTGTGCCCCAAATATGAAATTGCATGTGGTTTGCCTGGGCATTTCAGTAAATCCACTGCTCTAATCTAATCCAAATAATTAGATTTTGGATTAAGGTAGGCTATAGTCATCAAAACCAGAACAGGTAGAGATAATTTTTGTCCAGTCTGGACCCTCTCTTATTATGCGTAAGTTATTTTTCCTGTTTATAAACCTCTAAACCTCTGTATCTTTCCCTTCAATGATTAATCTACAGGCAGAGTGCAAAAGTTATTAAGGCTAAAAACAGACTAAAAGATAAATGCTGACCTTTCTAATTGGCTCTTGAAACTTGAAATATTTACCGCTTGGAGGATTAATAATGTTTATGGAATGATTTGTCATCCAAACTAAGTATTTCTTGCTTCTTCATGAAGCCACGCTAACCTCAGATAAATAAATATCTGCTGGTGCCTCCACATAATGGATTTTTCGACACCGTTGTAGGAAGAAATCTTATTTCGAAGTGATTCACAATGATACTCAGTAGCCAAGCATAGTTCACTGTTGGTTCCCTCACTTGCTTTGCTAAGTGCGATCATAGCTGGAAATGAATGGTTCGCTGCTTTATCTGAAGTCTTTGGCACCAGGAATCAAGACTTAATCATTCTGTGCTGATGGGCAGCAGAGCAGAACGGCTCTCTGAGCTGACAGGGTGGTATTTTGTTCTTTACTCCTGTTCTCCGGAGTTAGTGGAAAGGGCTGTAAAACCTGTGATTCTTTGCTCCACTATGGATTAGGGGTTTTCAAGCATAACTCAGAGATTTTTTTTCTCTCTGTTAGTACTGAAGCTGAGATGTCTGATAGTAGCCTAGAAAGTATAACAGTGTTGCCACGAAGAACGTGCTTGTTTTTACTATGTTCTGCAAACTAGCAAGGATTAACTATTTGCATTGCACTGTATTATAGCAAGTTTTATTAGCAGAGGATAGTAACTTCAGTGCTTCACTGACAAATCTATAGTCTCTCCTCACTGGAAGGACTCAGTAAATGTAATGAAACAGATTGTTGAAGTGTTGGTCTCTTAAAAGTGACTGTGAAAGAACAGAATGCCAGAAAGTAGTATACTTTGGGGGGGG
>Ga0065711_1041427_pt1 | contig 16158 bp, 10 predicted proteins | sample Hoacrofraction12_FD_59098 | JGI IMG/M metagenome (GOLD analysis project Ga0065711, IMG submission 59098) | Hoatzin crop microbial communities from Cojedes, Venezuela - Epithelial fraction 12 v2 (version 2) | ecosystem: Host-associated > Birds > Digestive system > Esophagus > Crop | place...
ATGGAATACCGGGCTCTGTTTGGCCAGGTGGGGTCAGCCCCCACCCCCCGGCTGTGCCCCTTCCTGGAGTCCGGTGAAAATTAACCCTGTCCTGGCCAAACCCAGGGCAAAAGGGAAAACTATAATCTGAAAGAAAAAACCAAAAGAAATTACTTAGATGTTTCTTTGCTTCTTCTGCTGCTGAAGAAGTAAAGTCCATTTAATATAATGAAGATGGTAGTTGCATTACGATATGTGTGTGACCGTGGAGTTATTCCATTCAAAGCCATGGAACACTGATAAAACGTAGACATGTGAATGCTGGAGCAGTAGCCAAGCAATGAGGAAGTTAAGTGGTCGAGACTGTTGGAATGGAAACGGAAATCATTAAATGTAGGTGTCAGGATTTTGACATGTGACTCTGTCTTGCAGTTTTGCAACTGATACTGAAAAGAGAAAAAAAAGAAACATCCTATTAAAGAAAAAAAGTTTTCAAACTTTGCAGACCAAAAATATAAGCCATTCAAACAAATCAGTGAAAATACTCCTACAGTTTCCATATGTTGTACTTTCTGAATAGATGTGGTTTGTAGTGGCGTATCAATGGAGTGGCAATGGAGCATCTGGACTGACCAGCCGGGGATGCCTGGAGCCCAGCTGGGGTAATGCTGCTCCCCACCATGTCAGCGGGGCTCGAGCCTGTGAGCCCTGTCTGAGGGGCAAATGAAATGGATGCTTAATTCTCTCCTATTCTCTCTCTTTGTCTCTCTCTCTCTCTCTCACACACACACACAAACTTTGAGTCATTAGTAGACTGCCTGCTGTAGAGATCTCTGGGCTTTACACAATCTGGCGGTCTCTGTCACTGGAAAGGAGATCTAAATCAAATCACAGCAGAGAAGAAGAAAAATTCCTCTTATAAGAGCTGTCACCTTGCTTTTAAAGATGGCTAGGATTTGAAGGGGAAAAAAAGTATTCAGAAAGAATGTATTTCCATAATCCAGCAAACTTTTTCTAGCTTGAAATATTTTATCGTTCTACAGGGAGTTTTCTGTTGTGTCCTTGGTCTCTGTGACCTCATGTGTGACTTTGCACACCACGATGTGAGGGACCACAGTAATTTCAGTCCATCTCATCTATGGGAGACAGAAGCCCCTGACTGTGATAACTCCTACGAACAACTTCTGGAATCAAATAATGTTATGCTGATATCAATTATAAATGTTATAAATATAGATCAGTTTCCAGCTAAATATTGAGTCTTGGGTTTTCCTGAATAAATGGAGCTGTGGATCTGATAGGAACTGAGCTGTGGTATGTCTCTGTTCTATACTCCATTTAAAAATATTTATAATAAAGAACTCCTAATTATCCTGAACTCAGCACTGCAGCTGGACTACAGTACATATTTCAATTATATTTCTACTGTGGTGAAATGTGTTTGGTTCTGCATAAGAAATTTTGCCAATATCATGCCTACACCTGTTCACTGTGAATGTACAAGTCTTCTTGTGACTTTGTTTCATCACACTGAAATTGCTGTAATTTTTTTTTCCCTTTGTCTCTCTTCATGTGAAGAAAAAAAAGACAAACTCAACCCACCAGGCTCTGGTGCCAGGTTGTACTGCTAGAAGACCCTCTGGCACCAGAGTGAGCACCTAACTCAGTTTCTTGCACCTGTGGCAAATCAAGTACTGCAGTATATTTTTCTTGATAAGAAAACACTTTTAGCAGCTGGGTTCGGACTTTGTCTTTCACAGTGCTGTGTTCACGTCACTGTCAAGTGACATCTGAAATAAGTTCATGATCTCTTCCTCTTGTGGACAGTCTGTATGCAATATGTGCTTTGACTTCTACAAACTTCAGTTGCTTTCTAGAATTACAAGGTACAGGACATTTCCAATGCAAAATGCCTCATTTCAGAGTTAAGTTGTCTACTAATTGATAAAGCATCCCTTGTGTCCTTTTGAAAAAAGTCAGGCTCTAAAAGATGGAGGAAATGAAAACTCTAGTATGACAGCAATTCCACCCAAGCCGTGTGATTAACGCACTGGGGTGGATTCTCAGCTGTGCTGAGTTTGGCCTGCGTGAAGCTGAGTAGAGCCAGATCGAGCGGTGGCACTGAGCCACCTTTCCAGTCCTTTGATCCTGGGCCAGCCAGGGGCAGAACTGGCTGGCTGCGTACTTTAAAGCAACCGAAGAGGTGTTTTAAACTGTGCAGTTACAATGATGAGGCAGGGGCTGCTAGCCCAGATTGCTACCCCAGCCCCACTTCAGTGGTATCCTGGGCATTGCGCTCTTCTGCTCCCCAGCCTAGCCTGTGACCCTGTCACTTGTTACCAGGAATCCTATCTGCATCTTTACCATTACTGCTTTTAGAAGTAAAAAAGCAGCCAGAGTCAGAGACAAAAATATTGCCTGTTACATTTACACATAGAAAGAAATGCCTCTTTCACCAGTACATTAATCTTATTTTGGAACTAACCCATTTTTAATTATTCAATGTCTAAATCCATTCTATTGTGCTACTATTAATCTTGAATAAATATTTTATTTTAAAAAAATCTATTTATCATTAAGTGTTTATCATTACAGGCATTTGAGGAAATGACATTTGCATTTTTGGAAAGCATGTGCATATTGGAAAAACATGTTTTCTGGATTAGGGTGAAACACTTATATTTTGGAGTGAAAAAGTTTCACTTGTTTCTTAAATCTGTAAAATGTTACTTCCCCACCAGGATTTATTTTGTGGTAGTTTGGGCGATCTTAATTCTGACAAAATATTCTGTCTTTGTTAATCATGTTCGTAGATTGCATACTCTTGAACGATTTGAGATGAATGTGTTTATGACAAAAATATCCTTTAGACTCTTCTACTGTTGTGACACAATTTTCTGGATTTGAAATTGTCAAACTATTTTTTTTTTTTTTTTGAAGGTAAGAGCTATTTAAAATGGAAGGCTTGCTACTTGCTGCTACTAGAGTGCTCTTTGAACAAGGTTGTCTAGATTTTCCCTTTGGATGAGACCTTTAGGGAAGGAGGGACAGATGATCCTGTGTATCTGCCCAGTGTGTGGTTTCTGAAACATCTGGTGCTGGCTCTGTTGGAGACAGATGAGTGGGGGGACAGGGAAAGGGGGAGGAAGCATTCTTCTGGAAAAACTGCTTTCTCTCTTTTGTTTATTTGAAATTCTTATGCTGAACATCTTCAGATTGATCTAGTTCTGAAATTTCAGGTTTTCTCCTCAGCTGATATTAGGGAGTTCTCCTGTGCCCATAACATGTAAGTGTAAAAATAATGCAAAAAATATGAGAGCTTTGTGGTACACTGTTCCTGAAATAGTACTGTTCAGTGATTAAGCTAGCAAATTCTGCATATTAGTACAAATCTGTACTTAACTTTCACATTTGTAAATTCTGAATTCATTACTTTGCAGCTTTAATGTTCCATTATCCTATTTATTTTTTGGAGCTCACTGAAGTGAAAAAAAATCTCAGCTCTGAGAATCAAAGAAATAATAATAATAATAATTTTTTTTTTTTTTTTAGTATGGGCATTTGGGTAAAATTTTTATCCTAAATATTTGTTCAGCTTTAATATTTTGCTGGTTATTTTCAGAGTTTTGTGTTTTGCTTTTAAAAGCTAAGTTCATTTTGTAAGATGCCTTTATTTCACTGGGTGCCATCAGAACACCTTCAGACGGGTGTGTAAACTGCCTGCTGTCTCTGCTGCAACACCAGTTCGTTCAGTCCACGCTTCATGAGGTGTGAATGCCTGATGCCTGTCTGCTCTGTCTGCACATGCATGAACGCACAGCACAATATGCTGCCACACTTAACAGCAGAGGAAGCACCACTCCCATGCCCACCCCAGGCTATATTAGCTGGCGTAATGGCACCGCTTTTCTTCCTGTCTCAAACCACTAGGAAACAGCGATCGTAGTTCAGATGTTTGAAATCTTTGTGTCTTACTTCATCCGGAAAAAAACAATGCACTTCCCTAATCCTTTTTCAATCTCTAGGTCTGAAAGGAAGAAGTTCCATGAAAAATAGGTTAAAAAAAAAAGGGGGGAGTGGGCCTCAAAATATATAAAAAGCTGTGTGACAGAGAAGTGCTCATGCTTTCTTGCTTTGGAGCAGGGACATCAGATCTGGCAGGACAAAGATACCTTCAGATAAACTTTTTTCTGTTCCCATGAAAAACTTGCAAGTTAACTGCTGAAAAAGTGTTTATAAACAAAATTCTCATGTTTCTTCCTAAATGGTCCAGTTTTAGGGGACAGTTTTGAAACCAGACTTGGAGGTTCGGAAAGGAAAGGCAGCACAGCTATAGGGATGTGTGGATAAGAGCAGGAAGCTGAATGGGACAGGGAACTTCAGAGAAGACCGAGACCCAGAAAGCAGTGTTTTGGAGAGAGGAGATGGAGTTCAAAGGGAGACCATAGGCTGGGGACATGCAAAAGAAACTTTTAACTGGACTTTAACTCATCTAACCAATGAAGCAGAAGCTCTGTGCTAACCAGTCCTGATCCAGCTTTAGCTTGAGCCCTATCCTGTGCCCGCCCTTAGAGAAAATAGCTTTTATTCATTGTCAGCAAAAACTGTCCGTTTGCTCATAAGGGAGCAGCATCCATTGCATGACTGGAAACCCTTTCATGCCTTTTCTTCCCTATTTCCATCATTGTTTTAGGAATATCTTCGCCTTTATGACTCTTTACAATTCCCACTGATGGCAGTGGACCAAAATTTTTCCTGTTTTTGTGGTGCTGTTTTTTTGTTTTTGTTTTTTTTTTAATCAGCTTCCAGTGGGAAACCATAAAGGGCCTAATTCTGATGTCAGGATTTGAGGATACTAGGTACTGAAAAGAATCAAGACCTTAGAAAAATTACTTCTCGTAGTAGTGGTAAAGCTGACCTAGAATATTTCCAAAAGAAAGTCTTTTCTGTGTGATATTAAGATAACAAGATGTGTTAAACTCCTGTGTCAGGCTTTGAAAGCTCGAGAGTTTAGAAGTGGGAAGCTCTCTGAATTCACAAGAAAGATGAAAAAGGAGAGAAACAGAGGAACAAGAAGGGAAGGACAACGTAAGGCAGTTTTTCCTAACCCTGTGTGACCAAGGCAGGCTCAGAAAGTTACAGCCTGTCAGATTGATAAAATGGTTGGCAGTTATTTTACTCAAGTGAGTAAGATTTCAAAAATGGGAGAAATAATGAAGGGCTGCATGTTAAAGGTTTCTGAAGCTTTCCAACAGCTCCTCTTCTACCAGGTACTTCGTGTACTGAAACCAAAATGGCTTGTAGTCTCTTGAAAATTCTTTTCTAACACATCTTTCTAGAAATCTTTAACTCAAAGTGTAAATCTATAAGTGTCTTTACAGCATAAAATTTGTTCATGAATAAGCACTTGGAACTTTTCATCTGTTATAAAAATGTAATTAATTTATCTTTGAACAAATTCCAAAACTATGTGAATCTTGGACAGCAGAATGAACATTGCTCGTGTACTACATCAGGTATCTTGGATGGATATTTATTTGTTATTATTATATATGTAATCTTTTGGGTGAGTGCCTTAGAGAGTAGGGAAGTGGGAAATAGCTGTATGGAGATTGTAGAGAAATACAGGCTTTTCAAATCATACTTGCTGATGTGCAGCGTGGCACTGCTCTTTCCTGCTCCAGCATGGCACTTTCTGGAGAACAGCAGGCTGGCGCACAGCAGTGTAGACCAGGAGAGCAGGAGCAAAGCCGTGCTGTTGTGGCCCACATGCTTGTTAGCAGGGTCCTTGCTCCGAGCATCCTCCCTAGTGCAGGAAAATACTTCTCCTGTGACCAAACCCCCAATGTCTGTACATTACATGAGTCAATGCATCCTCTCACTGAGATGAGAGGATCAGCCGTACAGTATTGTCATCCCTAAGTACTGAAAACTAATGATATTTTAAATAAATAACATTAGAACTTTATTTTCTGGTTTGTGGGCTTGTAGGTATATTTGAGTGACTTTTCTCAGAAACCGCAAAGCCAAGAAACTTTCCTTCATTTGTGATTCTCGTGTTATTAACTGGCTCCAGATGTTGTAACTGTAAGAAAATAAGTACTGGGAGAGTTGTAACTATATCGTTCATGTAGCAACATTGGGAAGAGTGATCCTAAGAGTCTGATAGCCGTTCCTTCTCTGAGAAGCAACATTGAAGGCAATTAGGTGTAGCTGAGAAGTAAAATGTGGCCATTGAGGATAATGAAAGATAGTTTGGGGTTTCTGTGAGACCACTAACTACAGAAGGGTCATCAGATTAAACGGGAGTAAAAGAAAAGCAGGTATCTCACTTATTTTCTGCTTCAACACCATGTACAAAGGTGCTTTAAGGGAGCCTTTACAGAATGCATCTTTGACAGGCCAAAGTTTACTATAAAAAGGAGAAAACTGTCTCTGGAATAATTTGCACGTACCTGAAATAGATTCAAACCATGTACATAAAATAGATGCAAATTTTGCATACTCTTTATGTGAGCTCTGAGGTATTTTATCTGTATGAAGCAGCATATTGATGGTCTTGCACTGATGAATATGGGCTGTATGTATATGAACAGACATACTTGTAGTGAAATGTTTAAAGCATAGAGGTTAAAAAAGATGTCATTAGAGTGATGGATTCTCCAGAAAACATTCCCTTTGTGAAAATGTGTCATAGTATATATTCTCCTCTATAAATTGTACTGGTTTGTGGTTTAGAAAAACTATGGGGAAATTGGATTTTAGAATTGGGTTTGCTTCCTTGACTGAGAAATCCTGGCTTAACAGCAAAATTCAAGACAGTATGTGAAAAGTATGAGGAAATCAATGTATCGGGTCACAGAAGACACACTGTATTTAGGCATTTAATGCTTCCTTTTGGACTGTCTTATTAATATGGCTGGGTTTTATCTGATTACCACATCGATGTTTGAGAACATGCACAGACTAACATACGTTGAGCTCTTCTTTTGTTAGAGCATTTTGAAAAATAGCAGGGTATCATTTCATTCCATGCAAACTGCTGAAGTGAACTGTGCTTGAAATGCAAATCCTTCCTGATGCTGAGGACAACAACTGCATTCACTATCATGCAGGTGTAGGTGTACTTGAAGAGATTACGATACAAGAAACAACAGAATTGTAGTGAATTAAAGCAGTGTTATCAGATTGGGCTGGGGCTTAGAGTTCTTTTTGTGAGGAGAGGAAATCTACGTTTATTTTCAGGCAGTGTAGAAATTGCCTCAAGAAGCCTGTCTTAGATTCCCAGGCACTGTAACCTTCTTCATATGCCAAGTGTGCAGAAGGGGCAAGGCGGCTGCGCGGGAAGGAGCGCTGGGCGAGCCCCGCTGTGCGGAGCAGCACAGGAGTACCTGCACTCCCACCACCAGCCCCGGCCGTGCCTGCGGCCCTGTGAAGCCATGCACTGCTCATAGCCTGTGAAAATCAGCTCCCAGTTAAGACTGCGCTGACACCACCTAACTCATACCCGCAGAATCTGGGGCACATTATACATAGGTCTCGGAGATGAAAGGCCAGCCGTGAACTAGCCATTCTCTCATCAAATCCTTTCAGTCAGTCAATCTCTAATGAGAAACACCAAGGAACATGTTTCCAGCTCTTTGCTGGGTTTGGCGAGCTTCTAAAACAAGGCTAATTGTCTACATGTGTGTTGTTCAGTTGAAACTCTGTCAAGAGAACAGTCTATCTGGCTGGGTTTAAAAGAGCTCTGATCCTGTCAACCACGTTATTCTAGTTAAAGCTGGAGGTTGAATTCCATTGATATTTTAGGTGCGTATTCTACTACAATGCACAAAGAAAAACAGCCATTTCATTCAGTCCAAGACCCCACTGAGTTAATGAAATGTTCTTAAAATAAACAAGCTTGCTGGTATATTTGCTAGCTGAGTAATCAACGTAATTATGTTGAGAATATAGCCTGCAAATAAGTGGGCAGAGTTGACAATTAATAATTCTGTAGTTAAATGATATCTGCCTATTTGTATAATTTAAAAAAAAAATAAATGCTCTTTAATGCATTTAAAAGAGAAAAGGTGTGCTTTCTTAACAGCAATTCATAAACCTTCCCAGCATTATAAAAAAGGCACATTTTTAATATGCATCATGTCATATTACACGTCAGTTTTCCTTTGGTAACAAGAAAGGAGTTCTTAAAATTAATACTTTATTCATTGTCACAAATTAAAATCATGACTTGTTCTGCCTACATTGGCATCTGATTGTTAATGTATTTTGAACGATAACCATTAACTTAAAAATAAGTTCTGGGAGCTTTTTTGCTTTTGATCAATTATTTTGCATTGTCCAAAGTGAATAAATGTAGTAGAAATGTATTTAACTACAATTCCGATTGGATACTGGCCAATATTGTTTTGTTTGTTTGATAGCTCAAGTGACATATTTTGTGCTTTCTTGTTGCCCACACTTTTCACATGCACAAAGGCTGGTTTTTGCTTACTGGGACTGAAGTTTTAGAGAGGAATAAAGCAGTCTTTTCCATGGTCTTTAAAGAAGAAAGCTACGTGGAGGCTCTGATGTTTTTGGTAGGCACATGTGGAACAAACGTGTAGTTGCATGACTGATCCAGCAGATTGTTTAGCTGTATATCGTGGTATGTCATTTAGGGGAGCAATCTAAAGTATGAAATAAACTCAAGTATGTGTGAAAGTTCTGTGGAGCAAAAGAAGATGTATGAAAATGCTCTACTAACATACCCCGTGTGTAATTACGCAGACTATTGCATGCATCTCTATAATGCGCACATTTACGTTTAATCTAGTCCAATCTGCTATATCCATGAGAACACACAGACAAAAAACAGATATTGGTCATTTGCCAGGTGTCTTAAGATGATGAAGTGGCTCATATAGTCCAAGTAGATGGAACATCACAACTGGGTTGCATAGGACTGTAGCAATGTGATGATACTGTGTGTCTAGTGGCCTTGAATTATTCTCACCTTCTTTATAAACTGCAAATTCTTAGGATAAATTAAATACCCAAAAGATGTTTGGCATACATACAGCATTTATTGTATTTTTACTTTTTTTTATCTTTTGAGTGTAACTTCAGCAAACAGTCCCACAAGGTAAAACTATTTGTTGAAGATGCGGCAAGGATGTGCTTTGTACTGTGTAACCAGTTCTGTGTTAATTTTTTTTTTCAGATGGTGCATCAGTACTTCAGGCGGCTTCTTCATGCCTCAAAGTACCTCAAACCTCAGTGCATGTCAAAGCACCCTTAGAACATGGTGACACGCAGCATCCTGAGCCACCTGGAAGCAGCAGCAACCATGTGTTATGTTTCTGACATCAGTGAACTGCAACAAGAAAAGGTAAGAGGAAACTGAACTGTGGGACAGAGAGCTTAAGAAGCAAGTTCCAGACTTGTTTCTGTGCTACGTAAATAGAGAGAAAATGCGGCAGATGCACTCCATATCTGCTACGATATATTAACATAAATATGATGGAGACATTAATGGTATGAAGTAATGCTGGTAAGTTAACTCTTAATGTGTTGCATCACTCAAAGTATTACATTAACTTCAGTGAAGGTTAGATAACTAGATACTATTGCTGTCTAGATGGACATGTAAAACAATGTCTGCCTTCTGTAGAGTGCTACCGTAGCAGCTTTTTTAAGCACTGATGTGAGTTGCTTGTTACATGGAAGCTCTCTGTTGACTCTCCTTTCTCCTGAAACATTCCATAATAGTTCTGTGCAATACTGTGATGCCCATTAATACTGGAAAATCTGTGATCAGCAACGCTGGGGAACACTTACTTCTGTTTTCCAAAGGAGGCAACTGAAGCACAGGCCAAATCTTACCTGAAGTCATTTAGTGGCAAGGGTGGGAAGAGGAATGATGAGTCTTGACTGTGTTCATTTCAACAAACTGCAAAAGTTGCTATTGTGCATCCCATTTTCTTATACAACTTGACTGCAACACAGAGGTTGCTATAAAGACTTGCCTAATCGATGGAGATCTGCAAGAACAATTTGAGACTCCAGTTAGTGAGTCAAGGAAATGAATAAACAATAGCTTCTTACAATGATTGAAGGAGACATAAGGCTGTTGAAAATGGTTACTTGCATTTTGAGTACTATCTAGTTCTTAATATTATCTAATATAGAAGAGGGCAAAAAAGGAGATCTATATATTTATATAATGTAATGTATGTAAATTTGCTATTCACGTAATTCACACGTTATTAATTGCAAAAAAAAAACCCAAACAACCCCAAAAATATACTTGGAACAACTCAAAAAACTAATGCTTATTTGCTGGTTCTGCAAAGCCAAGCTCTCCTCAAAGGTACCAAGGAATCTCAGCTTTTATGGCTGCTAAGGAAGTTGAATGTGCTCATCAGCGCTTCTCTGGATTGGAATTTAGGCCACCAAAAGTCATCTGATAGATTATAAGATCTAACAAATTGAAAGGAAACAGCAGATCTCAGAGAAAGTAGGTGGACTGTTCAGCAAAATTGTGTTATAGCTTTTAATCTGACAATATATTCAACTGGGATATTGTTCCATTCTGACTATATTGTGATGAAATGCTTAAACTAGCATAGCTATTTTATTCCCTGGATGATGATTTAAAGAAGTACTCTGATTTGGCAGAAAAAAAAATGGCAAAAAAGCCAACACTTTCTACGTAGTTTTAAGTGTTTGCATGTTCACATCCGATGGGTAAAATACTCAGAAAAGTAAATTGTGACTGATACGACTGAATTCACACATATCATACCTGTACAGGATTGATAGAAATTTTGAAGGTAGGTCTTATCTGAGATACTCAGCATGTCTAGGAATGTCCTAATTGTTTATTCCTTCCATTAGGTTAGTGTGTAGGCCCCAGGGGTGTGAAATAGTTAGGTAATAAATATTTGAGCACTGACACATTGCTTTAAGAACCCTTTTTGAGGTAAAAGCCTGGTTTTCTATGGAAAAGATTCATTTTGAAGAGGTAGCAGCTTAGCTAAACTAAAATCATCTCCCAAAGGAATGCAGCAAATATTTGCAAGTAAATGTCCATTTACAAAATATTGTGAACCCTTCCATTTGAAAATGATTTCTGAAGTTCAAAGGAGGAACTCCCCCATTTTTGGGGTGAGTGTGTATTCCTGTCACTCGTGTTGCTGTTATTGGGGAAGAGTGGGAAGAACCATGAATACAGATTTGTTTGCATTATTCAATGTGTAAAGCCATCTGCCTTTTGCTGTAATGTGAGAGACGTACAACTAGAGCAAATAGAGACACCACCATCACTACCCTAACAAAGGTCTGTGATTTCCAAAGGGTATTGATTTCTTTTTAATACTTCAAAGAAACCAACCAGCCTTCTCCGTCCAACTTTAGGCTGAAGACTTCTGCGCTTTTCTTTTAAGGCCAAGTTATGAACTACTGGGGTAGGGGTTTATCATAGAAAGCCCAGTGCAAGCTGAGCTCTGGCCATAGTACAATTTAAATTATTTATGCACAGCACTGTGTTCAAACCATGTGCACATTTGTCCTTGTCAGTCAACAAGTGTTCTATTAATCAAACAGGAACCCTGGCGCGTTCATTACAAAAGTAAGAACATTGAATTTGGGATGGTATTTTTAGTGCTTTTGACAGACAGGGATTATTAAGATGTCACTCCCTCTTTTCTGCCAACTCCCCTATCTTCCTTCCCTTCTTCTGCAATGCATTGTCGTTTTATTAAGAGCACACTAATAGTTAAACGACAGGAACCCTAAGCCCCTGACTAGTTCACTGACATGACAGGTTATTTTTTCCCTCTATACCCTGTCCAAGAACCCCTGCTGATCTTCCCAGCATGCAGTGCTGTGTGACCCTTAACATCTGGCAGTGATTAATTGTCTTAGTGTCATAGCGATCGCCTTCCTCCCTCTGATCCTCACTTACTTTGTTCTCCCTTTTAAAGCCAGTGTGCTGGAACCTTTTCTTCCCACTTTTAAATCTGTCCAGTATCCAGGATACTGTGTGTGTCTACCGCGATACAACTTGAAAGAAGCCGAAACAGTCAGTTATCTGGCCCTGAAAGTCTGGTCATGGATTCAGAGGGCTTTCTGTTCACTGAAGGGATGTGCTTGAAAAACAGCACTAACTAGAATGGCACAGATCTTGTTGAACTTGATCCGGATCTCAGGTCCCTTCTAAGCAAACAATGCAATTACGGGAAACACCGTTTTCAGCAGACGTATGCGGTATTGTGTAGAAGGCTGTTGGCTGAAGCTTACACAACCTTACATAGATTTAGGGCCTGACACCTCCTGACAGCAGTTGCCCCTTTGTGCTCAGTTCACCCGGCTATACCATGCTGCTGCAAACGTCTGAGCCCTGTCTGGGCCTGAGCTCTTCTCGCTCAACTCCCATCGAGTTAGGCAGAGTTCCTCCATATGTGCCAAGGACTGGTGTATAGGCTTCAGCACCATGATCGCCTGGAGTGAGAGCTAAAACAGAGGTCATGTTTGCAAGTTAATTTCCTTGGCTGAGCGATATCTGAGGAGTACTCATACCTGCCTCAGTTTCTCGTATTGGAAAATAAAGACAGTAACTGCTTCCAGGTATGGGAGACTTAGAATTTTCAGAGACCTTTTATTTTTCCTGTATGAATATGAAGTATTGTTAGGCATTTACTTATATCTGTGTATTAAAGACCAGCTGCCAGGCATGGGGGGAGCTGTGTAAGAGGGAGGACAGAGGCTGTGTTGTGCAGAGGCTTTCTTCAGATTGCTGAGATTCAGGATGCCTATGATCTATTCACAGTTTGGCAACTTGCATGGGTAAATTACCAACTGCTCTAAACTTCCATTTCCTTGCATGCAAACAGAGGATAAGCTAATAGTCTTCTTTGCAAAAAACTAACCCTTTTAACATTTGAAGATGAAAGGTAAAAATAAACAATCGTTTTAAATCCTGGTTGAATAGCAGAATACATGCACTGAACTTAAATTACTTTTACATTTACATTTTAAGGCAAAATATCTGAAAGGCAGTTTCTCCTTCACTTCCATATTGAATGTTGAGTTCAGAGTCTCTCAGTCTCCCATGATACACACTCCTCACAAACAGATTTCTCCAGAGCGGTATTATGTTCTAGCTCTCCATGTATTTCAAATAACTATAAGGCCATTTATTTTCTATTTCAAACCAAAATAGTAAAATGGAGTGCATGGCCTTTTCTAGTTGCTAAGCAACACTTTGTAACATGCTTCCTGCGTTTTGCTGTGCCATTTGGCAATTCACACAAGATCTTGTTTGTTCATTTCCAGTCTAGTAACATTGGTTGCTATATTTCAAGTGCCAGTATAGATCAAAGTATTTCCTAGAAGGATAAACATGTTAACTGGCAGAGAGTGAATGATTAACATCATGCACAAGCCTTTTAGTATAAAGGACTTGGCATGTCATCCATTGGCAAAGCTATTCGTATGAATGCCATCTATACCTAACAGATGTGCCACTAAGGAGTTACCCGCTTCTTTCCAAAGTACCGCTTGCTGTGCTGGTGTGACTGAAGAAGGATGATAGCCGCTGCTGAGCTTTGTAAGCAGCTGAGCCAAATGCTGCTGTCAGCCATGGCAGTGTATCTGGAGATCTCTGCTGATTTCGCTTGAGCTACTTCAGTTTTGCATACATATAACTAATGGTAGAACTACATTAAACTGTTATTTTCTCTTCCTCTGCCCTTCATGAACACTTACAAACAAACCAGAGTCAAATGTTTGGTTATTTAATATTACTCGTCTCCAACAAACTAAGTGTATGCCTAATGAAAGTTGGTTTTAAGTAGGCAACACTGAATTTCTCGTAGCAAGGCAGGACACACCTGTTTTTTGCTATGCTTTCTGCATTTCCAAACTTCTGATTAAAAACTGTAGATAATCTGAATCCCTTTGTTAGCATGCAGTTTGGAGGGGAGGGTTAAAAAAGGATTATTCGTGTAATGCTTTAAAAATATGTAAGAAATACAATTTTTCAAAGCTGCATATAGCATGTATTTTTTCCCCTTGTGTCTGTTTTGTCATCGCTAGCTACTTGTGCATGTGTGGCATCTTTAATCTGCAACATGTTAGAATCTCAGTGGTACTGTATACACTGGACCAAATGTCAGATACTAATAGACATATTCATTAAAAGTGCTACTAAGTGAGCAATGGTGTGGTGCAGTGTGAAGTTTGACATGGGTGGCATGGAAACAATTTTGACTCAATTACAATATTCCAATACTTATGGAAAAGCTGAGGGGAATTTTAAAAAACCTGTATTCCTGTTGTAGAATGCTAGAGGATAGTTGCAAGAAGTGAACATTTCCCATCACAGCCACTAAATTTAGATTATCTAAGTAATTCTTACAAAACTTTATTGGCTTAGTCAGTTGTGTGTCATTGTGAGTATATTTTATAGAGTTTCTCTGGGTGAAAATTTACCTGCCAGCAGTACTGGTGGAATTGTAAGTGCTACAAGTGATTCGTTAATTGAAGAAGCAAGCACAGTACTCTCTTGTTCGTGCAGTCATACTATTATCTGAATCTGATAGTATAGCCAAGGTCAGCCAGGGGATAAATCTCTTCATACCTTTTTTCCCTTGATCATATACCCTGTCTCAGACATGGTTGTGAAGAAGAGGATGAAGAGAGAGGTAAGGCAGATTTGCCTTGTGTGATCAGAGACCAAAGGCGAGAGGCAGATCCCTTACACTGCCAGAAGCATGTACAGCTGGGGAGAATCAGCCCTCTCACTTCATGGCAAATAATCAGTTTCGTATTTTCTGTGGCAACCAGTAATATACTACAGCCTTAGCTCTAGGCCTATAGGTAAAGCTATTTGCCATGACTGCTTCTCTCTTTGTCCCCAGAGAGATGAGGATTCTCCAGCACGTCTGTGGTGAGCAGAGCGATGTTCTGTTCTGTCCTGTCTGTGATACAGCAGCCAGAGCAGGCTCAAGCTCACTGTGCTGTAGCTGTATTGGCAGATACTTCTAACTGATCTAGAAATACATTAAAGCAGATCTTTCTCACACATGCACAGTGGGAATGCACATAAGTGAAAAGATGGTATTTTAAAATTGACATGTACTATCTCTAAATCATATTCCCTGTTGTTTGCTTTGCTTTTTCTTAATATTGGAATCATTATACTGATTTCTACTGAACTGACTAGATCCTTTAGCCAAGCCGTGATGCTGAAGTAGTATGAAATGAGAACAGCACCTGAATATTCTGAATGCCATCGTTCTTAAATAAGTTTTAATATCTAAACTGCTTAAAAGTTGATTTAGAAGCTCATCATTTGCTTTTTGCAGTGCACTGTACAGTTTTTGTAGAATATGGCTATAGTAATTGTGGTTAAAAATAAAATTAAATGGCATGGCAAATATATTCTTAAAAGATTTAGTGCTGTAATGGTGCGAAGAAAACTAATTTGTGTACCCTTGGCCCAGACTTATGCAACAATCTAAGACTGACTGCAAGCTTAAATGCCGGTAATGTTAATGTCAGCTTTTCACTCCAGCATTTGTTTTTGAGAGTATCTAGCACTCCAGCATAAACACTGCAGGGGCTGAGACCAGGGGGCAGAGTCAGGCTGCCCCTTCGCTGCGTGACGCTGCTCCGAGTCGGCTTTCTGCGCATACCTCTGCCTGCTCGGAGTGCGCAGCAAATCCGGGCTGCGGATGTTTGCCAGGCTGCCCTGCACCTGGGCCGTATGCCTAAACCAGCCTTGAGCTGGTGGCCCGAGGGCGAGGTGACACCTTTCCGTGTCAAGCGGCGGTTTCCCGTGGCAGATGCCCACCCGTGAGGGCGCAACAAGCTGTAGTGGCGGCAGCGACAGGGCGGGTCCCGCCGCGGCGGTGGAACAGCCCGGGGACGTGACGGGAGGGGCAGCGGGGGCCGCGCAGGGAGCAGCCCGGCGCTTTCTCCGCGCCGCGTGAACGTCCCCGCGAAAGGCATTTTGTTACCGGGGCCGCCGCCCCGCCGCCGCCCCTGGCGACGCCTGGCGTTTTCCTACCGACAGGCCGAGGCTAAAAAAAGCGCTGGCGACGCGGGTGTCTGGGCCCCGGCGAGGCGCCTGCCCCCTCGCCACAGCGGGGCTGCCCGCGGGTCGCGCCCGGCCTCGGCCTCGGCCTCGCC
>Ga0065711_1006908_pt1 | contig 16155 bp, 8 predicted proteins | sample Hoacrofraction12_FD_59098 | JGI IMG/M metagenome (GOLD analysis project Ga0065711, IMG submission 59098) | Hoatzin crop microbial communities from Cojedes, Venezuela - Epithelial fraction 12 v2 (version 2) | ecosystem: Host-associated > Birds > Digestive system > Esophagus > Crop | place...
GTCGTTACGGTTCGTGGTTGTGTTTTCTCCTTATTTGTATCGTTGTTGTTCCTGTTTCCCTCTGTTTGCTGTTCTGTTAAACTGCCCTTATCGCGACCCACCAGTTTCTGCCTCTTTCTTTCCATTCTCCTCCGCACGCCGGTGCGGGGAGGGGCGGCCGCGTGGCGCTTTTGTTGCCGGCGGCAGCCGAAACCAAAACAGCAACCTACGCATATATTTTTCTTCTGAAATCATTAAGTGGCAAGTAAAAGGAGCAACAAGATAACTGAAAAACAAAAGGAATGAGGAGATTCCTGCTTATGTGGGGGCTGGGTCTCATGCTTCTTCATTCCTGTTTACCACTTTGTTCCCAAAACTTTCATTTTGAAAGGTTTTTTAGAACTTGCAGCTGTGCAATTCTCACTTTAATAGTATTCAAGAATAAGATAATACCTTCCCTAAGGGATCACCAGCTTTCATTGCAAAACAATTCATCCTGCACAGCAGTGAAAGTAAGTTACGTTGTCTACAGCAGAAATAATGAAGCCCTCAAAGAAGGTCACTGCAGGGACAGCAGTGCCTTTCCGATACACACCTCCTCCTTCTACATTCCTCATTTAAAGCTTTGAGAGTCTCATGGCATTTCTTCTACTGGAATTGTGTGTCGTGGGGAAGGCAGATGCATGCAGTGCTAGTTTCTGTTCTGCATCTATTTTTATCAAGGTGTGATAAAAAGATGCAGATGCAAGATAATGCTGCAGCATTGGCACGGAGCAAGGTTGAGCATCTTCATCTCAAGAACTCAGCCGCAGGACTGTTTCTCTTGCAACACATACAAGGGCCAGCTGATATTGGTCACTGTGCTGCACAAAGACTGCAGAATTTCTGACTCCGGGATAAAAGGAGTGGAATGACCTCAGGAAACACCTGTCCTGGAAGAAGTGAGCCACTGACATCCCTATCAGACCAAACTTTCAAGGAAAAGTAAAGGACAACTGGCAGGCTAACCTAGCAGTTTCTCCATGTCCGCAAGAATTGATTGGCAACAGACTACAGACACAAGTCACATTTTGGACAATAAATGGACCCTGAATGTTTTAAATGCTTTCCTATTAAATCAGATGAAGCCAATTATGAAGCCATACTACGGAAGTCTGAATTTTACATGCATATTGAGACAACTGAGCCTCAGGACATTTACAGTCATTACTAATAGGTATGTCACTGTCTGACAAGCAAAGCCTCCAGGTCAACAGGTACAGTCACCACAGTGACTAATGATTGCTGTTAGCAGGTAATTTGCATGTACATGAAACTCTGTGGTTCGAGAGCGCAGGAACAGACCAGACTGTCCGTTTTCAAGTAGATTTCAAGACCTGTCTAGAGTTATCGTCACATACACAATGTAGATCAGTTATTCAAATTTTAACCATCTCCTTGGCTTAGAGTCATTTCTCAACACCACCCATGGACTACTCAACTCACATACTCTCTACATGGCTGCAAGCAGAGCTCCACGCCATCTTACCTCCCTTGTTCCAATTTCTGATTTAGTATGGGATACTTACCATAAATATTACAAAATATCACTGGGGTTTTTTTTAAATTGAAAACATGAAAAAAAAATTTCTACAGAGCTACTCTTTCCACTTCTTGCCTTCATTTCACTCTTTCATCTTTCAGACATAGCGAATGTGATTCAAAGCTTGGACCAAGCTCTTTTTTGTTGTGTCACCTATAGCAGTTAAAGGAAACCAAAATTTGACTCAAAGGTAAACAAAAATCTGCCCAAAAAGTAATGACGGGTTTTGGTTTCAGAAGAGGACTACACCAGGTCATTTGTCTTTGAGCTGTATGGCAAAAACGCTGACAGATTAGCCAGTGAACACTTGAACATTTTAGGCTTCAAAACCAAGCAATCTGATCATCACATCAAATGACGGTAAAAATGAACATTATGAGGGTGTATCTCAGTCAAAAATACTTCTAGAAGACTTTCACTCTCTGCTTTAGAAAGCAGTAAAGCAGTTCAAGAAATCTCCATACAGGTCACTCCTATGACTTTGCAGCCTTCACAGAATTAGAAAGACTTTTTTCAAACAATATTTTGAATAAAAAACTCTCTACTGTCTCCAGACCCAGTGTTCCCATGTTACAGCACCACTCCACAATTACTGTAACTTGCAAACTCAAATTCATATTACCTCCTCAAAATGCTCAGGAAGCCTAACCAACTAACTTCAAAATTTAACATTCAACAGTACATACAAAATGCAACCCAAAAGGCCAAAAGATTTAATAAAACTAGCACACAACTGCTTTGGGATGACTTTTATGAGAGTTCAGGGAGAGGAGATCAACAAATTGGCATTTAAAATGATTCAGACGAGCTCTCTCCTACAGATGAAAAAAAGCAGCTTCCAGACTACCACAGGAAATAACCATCACAAGAACTTTCCTTGATTTCCTAAGAGGCACCTTACACATGCAGGCAAAAAAAAAAAAGAAAAAAAAAGAAATAGACACAGCACTACAGAAAAGAAATATATTTCTGGTAAGCGCTCTAAAATTCTGTTACCTATTCCTCTAAGTTGGAATATGCTGTAGGGAGAAGAGCTGCTGTTTCTGCTTTACTCAATCTAAAAATATATATAAATAAATCTTTTCTTCTGAACAACATCAAGCAGCACAAGCCACATATCAATTTGCCTTATTCCACATAACTTTTTCAGAGACATATACAAGAATGCAGTTTTCTCCTGGGAGCTTTTAAAAATGTACATAAAAGCGACTCTTTACGATATCAGCAAATTGGAAGTTTTACTTTTCTTCTACTCCAGAAACTGCACAAAACATCACTGTAACAACACAGGCTTATCCCGTCTGATTCCACATCAGAGTGCGGCAAGTAAAACTGCACTTTACGTGCCAGCCCAAAGGAACCACGCGGGATCAGAAATTCACATCCCCATATCCTTCTTGGGTGACAAACCAAAAGTAGAGATCCTCCCGGGGACCCACACTCACAGCTGACAGCTGTGCAGATCCTGCAGTTCTCAGCTGGATCCTCATTTACACCTCTGCAACCCTACTGAGACACTAATAGGCTTATATAGATGTAACTGTCTGTCACTCAATAAAATACTGATGATTCACAAGCAAAAACAGAAACAAAATCTTTTCTGCTATGACTCTACTGGGCTCAGAAAATGTAAAAGCTTGAGAGTATTTCAAAACCTGAAGTTGGTATAGCTCATTTACGTACATCAGCCATGAGACCTGTGGAGTAAGGGGCTGCTTCTGTTTAACTGCTCCTCAAAATCCACTTCTACACCACAAAAATGTGATACATGCAATGAAGTTGTTTCTCATTTTCCATTTGCTTAAGTCCCAATGGAAACAGCCCTCCCCTTGACCTGTCACAAGTCTGAATATCAGAGAGCAGGGGAAATAGCTGAGGAAACTGTGTTTTGTACAGTTAAATAAACACTTCCAGAAAGAGTTAAAAGAACAGCAAGGACATAGCAACAACTTCAGAGTAGACAAACTACTTTTGGAGAAGAAAGCCAAAGATTAATTTATTTCACCTTGGTAGATGTTCACGAATGCTAATCAGATTATTCTGAGAGATGAAACAGCAGGTTTTCCTCATTTTAAACAAAAATGAATAATTCAGGGAAGAAATGGGGCCAAGTGATTCCTTACCTTATCCATGCCAGCCCTTCTCATGACCTTCCCATTTCAGGGTAACAAATCAACAACTTCATCTTGCAGCCCAACCTGAAGATCAACATACTTTGTACTGATCTCAGAAAGCAAAGGTGGGAACAAATAACAAATTTTAAAGAAAAATGTTTGCCCGAGCATCCTTGGTTATGGCAGCTGCGGCACCGAGACACAGGAAAGGGAGGCATCCTAAGACATACACTCCTCATGCACCTTTCATAAAACCTTACAAATACAAGAAGTAGCAGTTCTACAGTAGATTACACAGAAGTAAAGAAACTACTCAGAGGCCAGAAAAGTCCAAATTTAATTTCTAACTCTTCCACAAAAATTTTGCTCTACCTTTAGAGCACCATGTCACACCTCTGCACAAGTCACTCCCCATCACAGAGGGCATACTAACTCTTCCTTTTCTACAGTGTTCACTCTCTGGTCTATCTCGACTATACCCTTACACTGAACTTCGTCATTCAGCAGCACATTTAACAGCCGTCACCCCGGCTGCCACCCAGGTCTGAGCAGGCAGCTTTCAGCGCTGCACTGCCAGAGGGGTTGCCCCCATGCCGGGGGATTGCCAGCCGACCCACACGCCGCCGCTGCCCCCGGCCGCACTGGGAGCTGCCCCCTTGCTCCCTGCCACCCCTCCCCGAAGACAGGCCCGCTCTCACGACCAGCGGAGACTTGATGCTGGGCACAGGCATGCTGCTGCAGGAGCCAGCACACAGAAGGGCAGGAGCCCAGTTGTGGCGACAATGGGGGCAAGACGGGCCCACCGCAGCGTTCGGCTACTGGCGAGGCTGTGCCAGTGCCCAAGGCAGCTCTGCCACCCTGCAGCCATCCCAGGTGCCCATCCAGCTCTCTGGCACCATGCGGCAGGACAAACGAAGACTGACCGCACCACTTTCCTCCCAACTGAGACACGGGAATACCGGTACCGCTTATTATTGCCTTCCATAGTGTAAAAGCCAAACAGCAAACTAAATTCCCACTGTCCATTATATTTTTCACATGGGTGCATATGTTCACATGTGCACACGGCATCACACAAAGCTAGAAAAGACTTAAAAGCTCTTTAAACATGCTCACTTTCAGACCAACAACAAGAAATTACTAGAAACTTTCCTGCTCGTTCTCCTACAAGATCCATTCATTTCATTACAGGTTTCATGAAACAGACCAAGACAGTTGTTAGAAAGTAGTTATTTTAAGCTTTCCATCTCTGATTCAGGGATGCAGGAATGTCAGGGGAAAAAAAAGAGATGCAGGCAAAGAAAGTGGAAGAACAGGAGGACACCAACTAGATTTTTATTTCTGTATTCAACATTTTTGTATATCAATTTCAAAGGCTTAAATACAGTTTCAAGTAGAATTAAATATTTGGGGATTTTATTTTTATATTAAAAAAAGAAACCCTGATATTAATTCTTCCTTGGGCTTGTAATGGTTACTCATTCGTATTACATGTTCAGGTTACATGTAGTGAAAACGTGAGTGTCAACATTTTTGTCAATAACACCAAAATATCCAAAGCAAAGAAAAACACACTCTAAAACTGCTTTAGAAGCCTGAGTATCTTCAGTCTCTCAGTAGCTGTGCTCAGCTGTTCACGTCCTCTTCACCTTCCCTCTTTCCTTGCAAATCCGCTGCTTATATTAATTAGTACTAAAATAGTACACACTTTTTCCCTCCACAGAAGCTGGAATTTTTCAGATGACTCAAACAGCAAGTACAAGGTTGATAGGAAATCCGTGCCTAGCTGCCTGGAATTTGAAAAACCTCTCCATCCCACATCCTCTCTGAGAAGTGCAAGTAAAATACAGATAGCTTCATGGTGCACCGGCAGGCTCTGCTAATACAGGTAATTTCTGTTCACAGGATGGTACTGTGTATTTGAAAAGATCTTCACCATCTAGCCAGCAAAAGGTTCCCTTTAGACTACTACTGTATGCGACAACTGCCGTAAGCAGAACTTCAACAAAAACAACCGCCTAAGGAGCAGCTGTGCCAGTCAAAGGCCACAAGGAAGATGAGCCAGCATGTTAGAGACAGATGATACCACAGGAAAATCCTATCCATTCACTCTGGTAAGGCTCCCATGCTGCTCACACTTCTGAATATGAGCAAAAGTAGTTGCACTAAAATAATTCCTCTCCTCCCACATATGGGAGTACTCCGAGCTAACAGAACAGGAAATGGTAATTACTTATATACCCTAAAAACCAACACATACGTTCTTCCCTGTTAACCTAGGTCAAGCTTGAACAGTAATTAATAACAAACATTTGCTGTTCAATACACCAGCAGTCATCTACAGCTATGGCTACACACAGCACACAGATTCAGCATGAATCCAATTTCATGAATTTCCATTCCAGGGAAAAATCCACCATTCTGGCAGAGCTTTTAATACATTTCAGGACAAATAACCCACAAAAAATCCTTAGAAATTTTGACATTTTTCAGCAAAATCTGTGGAGAAGGCTCTACATTAAGCAGCATCAATAATTTCTACTCCATTTCTTCAAAAAGCATCTGAAAAGTCTGCTCCCAGTGTCATCCATCATAGGACAGGAAGCTCAGGTTCAGCACTGTTGGCAGCCTCTGCCCCCCAGCAATAGGACACGCAGGAATCTGATTCCGAAGACCATAAAAACACTGAGGGCTGTGTCCATAGCACAGTTTGCACGGCAGGACAGCCACAGGTCTGGAGATGCAGTTCAGCAGGTTACACAAATCAAAAACTTTGTACACAGCTTTTTGATCCCACAAAGCTGACATTTTGAAAAAGAGCACTTTTTTTCCCCTCACAAAAGAAAGTTATTTGTTCTGGTTTTATAAAATAATGATCAGATTGGAAAATGCTAGTTTTTACCAAGCATTCCCTACCAACAAGATAAACTCCACAGAATATGCTAATTTTGCAGATAATTTATTAAACAAACATCACGAAAGTGTTTTCACTGAGAAAAAAAAAAAGCATGTTTACTTAAGTCATACCGAAAAATGCACAAATGAGGGATTCTCATCCCATCTCTTTCCTAACAAAACAGTACACCATAAAAAAATTACGATGTTTCTTCAGAAACACATAGCAAGTCACAAAGTTACTGCTCCATTTTTCAGTGTCACATGAAGCATTGATAGAAGGACTCTCAAGTTTGTTTTTAACTTCAAGTAAGCTGAAGCAGATGAACACACCCAAGTAACTCTCTCCTGTGCCATGCTATGTTCAAGAGGTGGTACCTGATAGGCACAAATGCACCTTATTATGTCACTTACAAAGGTGGTAGCTCCCTAAGATATCAAGTGACACCTTTATCAAAATTAAAAGTTATTTTTAATCCATGAGGCATCAATAACTCATTAGTAATTCATTTTAAAAACTACTTTCCCTATGGAGCAGAATATCGGTAGCTCACAACTATAAGATCCCTGGCTTGCAATTTAATTTGCTGCATTACACAGAAAATAAAGAAGGCAAAACACGTTTTTCTGTATCAGAAATGTCCTTTGATTCTTATTTATTATGATAATTTTACTGTAACAGCACATCACATAGTATTTTCTAATCAATTAATGATTTTCTGATCTCATAAAAATAACTACCTTTCTGACAAGTATCAAAAAAAGGATTCTTCTGAATGAACTTGGGAGCAGGACAAGAAAGATAGAGAAGGATGTCATATGTGGCTGCTTAGGGCCCATCTAAAACATTACTGGATTAGAAATAAGGCTTAAAATCCTCCTAGCCCTGAAGAAGAAACAGTCTCCTACTGATGTACTACACATGACTTCAAGTTCTTCTAAACAGATGTGCATCTTGGATACTCAACTGTCCTCACATCTGACATCCATAAGCATACTAGTACCTTTCAGGTATGCAAAAAATAACCCTGTGTTTCATGAATCACCCTCATTTCTGAACTCACCTTGAACTTCAGATGTAATAGAACCCAGTTTGAGGTATGATCACAGCAAACAAACTATAAAACCTCAACAGCACATACATTCCTAAGCAAACAGTCAGAGCAACGCAGAATTATTGTATCAGTATCTTGAATCTCTCTACTAGGTCCCAAAATCTGTAATTTTTCCATAAAATACTTAAATTCAGAACAACTGCTGGTCAAGTAAAACATACGTTGGATTGCAGACACATATTCAATTTTCTTCACTTTTCCCTATGCAATATGTTTTGATTGTCAGTTTTTGGATGCAGAAGAAAACATCAACAATGGAAGTTTACTCGCTTACCTCCAAAAATGAAAAGCGAACAGAGGACTGCATGGACTGCAGGGGCTTGTTGGGGTTGGGCTCAGGCTCCTTGGGGTGAGACTGCAAGTTAAAATAATGTCATCTCTAGTGAACAGAAAGTTTAGCAAGAGTCGCATGTTTCAGTGTAGGAGTTAGGAAAGGAGTTTCAGTTAGAACCAAAGCACTGCCGTCCTCCTAAATGAAGTGATTGACAGAAGCCACAGAGTTTTTGACTTTAGATGAAACTGATTTAAATAAAGAAAAAAAAAAAAGAAAATGAAATCTTGTGCTGGTGCATATACTTGACTATGTTAGACTCCCTCCACGAACAATACTTGTGTACAAAGTCCACAGAGAGGGGAAAAAAATGGTAACTTGTTTCAGACTTCTAAGCATTCTGTATGAAACAGGACATGTAACTGGGACCTTCTTTTCTTTTGAAAATTCTTGGGTTTTTTATTTTAAGTTTTTGATATGCAAATCATTTATTAAAAACAAAAGGAAAACTAAAATTGATGAGGAACTGTCATCAGCAACAAGAAAATCGTAATAAAGATTTCCAATTTGAGAGCCTAAAATTTGCATGCTTACTAAAAATTAAAAGTGGCCCAGCTAATTTGCATCAATTTCTATCAATTTCACTATGAAATGTTCCCTCACAAACATCAAGTCCTTCATCTAGGTAATCATATATGGATACAGACAACTCATACAAAAAAAACATGCTTGAGCATTTGGCTTCAAAGGTGCCTTCAAGAGGTTTTCTCAAGTGCATCTCCATTCAAAAGGCCTCTCAAAAAAGACAGTATGCCTCCTGTTGCAACTGGCTGAAGTTATCTGTCTAAAAAACACGTGGCTCTGCCTTTTGTGAACTTTTTCCAGCATCACCTTCATAAAGATTTGCTCTGCTACGTACCAAGACCCTTGCAGCCAGCCAACACCAGTGCTCTTGTCTTGTCCCCACTGAAGATGCAGATGGCCGATATGCTAAGAACAGCTGGCTCAAACTCTAAACACTTGTTTTCAATTGCATGACATTTTGCCAGATTTTACAATGTTCCCACCAAAACCTCTCAAGATGGATACCTGATTCAGTTTCTTCTCAACATTTCAACAGGAATAGTACTACTGCTTCTAAAACACACCAGGGACAACATTTTTTTGACCTTGTACATTCTTGCAACCTTTCCTTCTTGAGATGCTTTGGAGAGGACACAAAACTTGGCAGGGACACGCAGACTGAGCCAAGGGTGGGCTTCCTGATACTTTCTGACAAGCCTGCTGGGTTAGGGGAAGTTCCTCTGGCTGATGGCTGTGCCTGCATAATCCCTGAGCTAGGCGCACAGAAGAGCGCGCGGCCAACACAGCCCAGCAGCTAGGTAGGAGCTAGCTTGATTTCAGTTGCAGACTAGCCGTGCTACCACAAGAGTATGTCTGAGCTAATGAGCTTCATTAAGAGCCGATGGCTTAATATATCACTCTGAAAATGGCTGAACTGAACCCAGGCTCACATCAGCCAGCCTGTGCAGGCCTGCGGAGAAAGCTGTGGATGCTGTTTGACAGGGGCACTCTCTGTCACACTGCAAAGACCTGCCGCAACACGCACTGGAAAGGCCTTTGCTTGCCTATGATCAGCACAGGCCTGCGAAAAGTTTTTTTGTACTTCTAAGCACTATCTGCACTGTCTCTTACTCTCCAAGGCAGGTCTGCTGCAGCGGAGGTGGCCACTCATCCCGACCTGTTCGCTTCTGCACCCCCCTTCCGTCTGTCTGTCGGGGCTGCCCGGCTGACCACAGGCTGGGAAGCTCTCCAGTGCTGCACCGTCACCCTTCTGCTCCAGGGCGCACAGCAAGGGAAGGGACGAAGGCAGGGGATGCAGACCACGACCAGCCTCCAGCAGGATCAGAAGCAGGGAGGGCAGCAGACACTGATCAAAAGAGAATCCAGGTGGAGGAAGCAGGAGAACTGGCACCAGCTGGCCAAAAGGCATGGGACTGCAGCAGGGAGACAGCATGAGGACTGCTACGGGGTAACGACTCAGGGCAAGGAACCTATTAAAGCTAGAGTAGAGGGAGTAAACAGGTCTGGCGCTCAATGAGAAGAGTGTATCAACTCCAGACCCCAGAATGAGATTCCCAAGCCACTTTGCTGCGAACAAATCCCAGAGACCCAAAGTCAAAACACATCTCCCTCCCTCTAGTGGGTGGCACACACAGAGCAGGTGGAAGTCCTACACCTGATAGTAGTTACTCACTTTCCTCCTCATTTTCATTACTGTGACATATCAGAGTTTCAGTCATGGAGCAGACTCTTCGGGCATTCAGCATCAGATGTGCTTGTACTATGGATCTACAAATTCCCACCAAGCGATGACACTGGAGTGTCAATCAGTCCACTTCTATAGAACTTGCTTTTCAGCTTTGCTTTTTTAAGACCTACAAATTACATGCAAAAACCTGTTAAAACAAATTATCACAGTGCATATGCACGAGGCTGACAGGCCGCCTTAATTCTCACATTTACTAAATTTGGAAAGCTTCATTTTTGATCCTTAATATTCTTTGAAAGAGCTTTCTGCAAGTAATGAATATAAAGTAGACAGACTGTACTAATTTCTCAGAGAGACAATGTAATTCTAGTCCCAACATTTAAACTTTATTAAAAGAAAATCTATGAGAATCAGTGTGCGAAGAATGTTCTGAGTAGTAAGTTGGGATTTTTTTCCCCCCAGATAGGTGCTTTTACAGATGATTGAAAGGAAGAATTTGGGAGACATGACTTAAGTCTGCATTGACTCAGCTTTGACAAATCACGAAAAAACAACTCAACTGGAATCATTAAGTACCAGCAACCAAAACATGACACTTTCTTTCCTGTACAAGTAAATTAAGTTTAGAAAGTAGAAAGTGTGATGGCAAAAGAAAGTCTAATATATGAAAAAACTAAACATATCCAGACAACATTTTAGCAAAAACAATGATCAGTGCTGAATTTAAAATATAATTATTAATGGTATCAGTATTAAATATTTTCAAAATATGGGAAAGGAAATGTAGTTATGTCAGGTTACCATGAAAAAGGAGGAAGCAGTAAACAACTACTTCATATTGTAAAAACACACACATATATTGAAAAAGCAGTAACAGGAATCATTTTTTGTCCTTTGCAGTTAGTGATGTTACTCTCATATGACGATTACATAATTCAGTGAAGATCGATTTTAAAATATTTAAATTGCCACATCTGAAAAGGAGTATAATTATCAATTATTTATGGAAACTATTTTAATGAGCTTCTGATGAGACCCCTCCTCCAAAACTCCTGAGATATTAGCAATGCTGTTTTTTTCAGAAAAATATCTAGAGCTTAGTCTGCTCACAGCTAACACACACTGCTCTCAGCAGAAGGTGCCAGATTGTAATGCAGAATTCTGGGGAATCCAATATAACATCTACACTTGGTTTCTTGGAATAAAGTATTCTATCACCTTCATATGATTATTAGAACAAATTCTTTGCTACGCTGCACACTTACCCATAGCCCTCTCTTTAAAACATGGCAGATGTCAGACATAATACCTTTCATAGCTAAATAACTTTACCGCAGGCATCTGCAGCATTTAGGGTTTTTTTTTCTCCAGCAAGAATGGGGAAGTCCCAGCGAATACTAAAGGATCTGACGTAATCATATCTATTAATCTATGTAAAATTAGCAAGTTCTCATGGTGGCTACAACATGCATACATACATGTCTGACATGTCAATGCAGACTGCAGCTATGTATGTATAGAAATACATATTTGGCTTTGACTAACAAACCTTGGGTGAACATATGCTGGCATTTATGAATAAAAGACTATACTTACTATGACTATACACTAAAATTACATATTTTCATGTAGTTACTCTCTAAATAGCTGAAAGCACACAAATGAGTTAATCAGTTTCAAGCGAATACCAAGCAAACATACTGCTACATTAGGTAAACACACTTAACTGCAGAGACTACCAGGAATGCTCCAGAATGTCAATACAGTTCATTAGCATAGTTACGTATGTAAAATACAGCTCACTCCTGATGGATTTTCACGGACAGCGTTTCTATAATGCTGTAATCTCTTGCGGTGCTCTCTATTATTCAGCAGAGATAGAGGCCTTTCTGAAAGGCAGCACTGGGATAAACAAACAGTAACAGAGAGCTGGAGAGACAGACAGACACCACGGCCTACTGACAGATTCTTCCCCAGTGAGCTGACAGGACGCTCCATGCACTGACATTCAGTAACTTTAAATATGCAGAAATGCTTTCTTTCCAAATGTACTGCAATATCCCAGCTCCAGGCTCGCAATTTGCTGAAACCAACTGCAATGCATTTAAAGCGTGTTCCTTCAACCTGGAGCTGCAGTGCTCACAGACTGTCAGCACAAACCTATGTTAAACAGCTCCTGGTTGCACGGAAGCCAGCATCATGCAGAAACCATTAAAATATTAAAGACAGACAATACTTACTCCAAGGTCAGCCCTGGAATTTGTAGCCTTTCCCGCTGGGCTTTCATTGCTGTTATGTGTTACCACACTCTATTGTAACCATGACACACATTCACTGGCAGCATTCTGGCGAAGACAGAGAGCCAAAATGAACCACTATAAAGGAATGGACTAACGATCTCTTGGGGGCGGGGGGAGGACCGCAAGTTTGGGTCCTTCCACCTCTAGCTGTCATGAAGAGCTGCCGGCTGCCTCTCTCAGGTTAGCAGCAGCGCACGCCGCGCCGATTTTGTGAAGCGAACGTCGCCTTCGGTTGCACCCGTCAAGTAATTCATCCCCGGTGCTCTGCAGCGGCAGCCGCCGCACCAGCACACGGACGCACACACACGCTGCACCTCGGAGGAAGGAGAGGTCCCCTTGCCACGCCAGCCCGCAGCGCAGAAAAAGCCTCTGCGCTTAAGACAGTTTCTCTCCGCAAATGTCAAACATTCACCACCCCCTCTGATCCTGCCGAATAGGATTTAGCCATCTTGTTTAAGTCACATTATCCCTTTCCTTGGTAAACAGACAGGCAGTTTCTGCAGTAACAGAACAGCAAACCGCTGCATGAAAAACAGGCTCTTCTCCTTTAACAGGGAAAATTAATTGCCTAGGCATCTGAAGAACAAATATGTTCTTGTAACACTGAGGTTAACACAAAGGGAAAAGTTATCATTCTGTTCTGTCATGGCTGCACTTAATTTCAATGGGAAATAATCCAGAATTTTTATTAAGGGTGAGAGACAGACCTAGAAATTGCATAAAATTATATCAATATCAGGTCTAAAGGCAACGTCACTTAAAAGTAAACCAGTATACAACATTTTACAAAGACAATTTTATATCAGCGCCATTGTGTAGGATGCCAATTTTAACGTAATTATATTCCTTTTTTTATGTATTCTCTCTTGGTCTGAGGTTACCCTTTTAAAAAATAAACACTGTGAATTGTTCCATGAGGGCTAGCATTTTTTTTTAATGCTCTGTAAAACGCCATGGAAAGCAAAGACACTGTGCCAGCACTTATTTTTAGCAATTTAAGAGCTATTTTATCTCATCCGCATAGTTTTCCTGTGCAATTATTAATTTGTATCTCTTGCACAATATGATAATATCATCCACATGATTTTAATTTTTGCCAGAGCTCTGGCCCTGCTTTAGGCATAGACGATTTCTACAGAATAGTCAAACCACAGGACCAAATGAAACAGCTGCTTTTTGGGTTCCTGGCTCATTTTTGTAAGAAATTTGTGAGCTCACAGGTACAGAGCTGTGGGTTTCAGAGACAGAAGGAAATCTCCTCATTATGGAAACTGCTGAACTGGATTTGGTAAACTAGACTGCTCTTTCAACACACAGTAGAAAATAATCACTAGATCTTCATTTCTCCTACATATTTCTGTTGGAAAGCATTTTAAATTTAAGAAACGTTATTACCTGGAGCATTCATTTACAGACTCTGAAAACAAAACTGAAGGATACACAGAACTATGCATTCAAATTTCTAAAATGTAACAGCCACATGGATTCTGATTGCTAAGCTGAGGCCCCAGCAAAGCATTAATAAGACAAGCATCCTTTAAGTAGTCTTTCTAAGGAAGTTCTAAATTCTCCTACCTCCTAAAAGAAAGGACTGAATGTAAAAAGTTCAATTCAAGATCACAAACCGCGATGGGTGAATTCACAGATTTGCAAGGGCATGCAGATCAGTTAGATGCCCAGCTCTGATCAGTACTTTCAAAACATGTTCTCCAAATTTTACTCTGAACACAGCAAAATGTCAATTTTTGGAAGACATTCTCAAACTTGAAAAAAATAGCACAAGAATCAACTGTCTAACAGCCACATAGCTCCAACACTGAAACTGTCAGCTGAAGCTGCCCATGCCTACAGGTTTTTTCATGACTGAGTTTGAAGACACCCATTTAGGAACAGAATAACAACAGAAGAAACAGAGTGTGAGGTACAACTGCAGTCACAGGTCTCTGGCTCCTCCCTAGCTGCCAAAACCAGGCAGCTCCCTATTCCCATTGCTCAGCACCTCTCAAACCAAACTCTGTTCCCTCAGAATCCCTCTGATAAAATCTCTTTTGTACGTAAGACTTCTTCAGCTGCTGAGAAGTCCTGTTGCTGACGGAGACAGGTAAAATTATGACTGTGTGCACAGCACACATGTACAGATTTATGTAAGCCTTCTACAATGTTCAAAGGGCTTAACTTTGTGCATACCTTTACTTACATACTTCATCCCGTTATCTACATACACATATGCACATACACGTAACACCGAAGTGCCCAATTTCTGTTGTAGAAAGCTGTTCAGTTTTCACTGAAGGCACAGAGAACAGGAGACAGAGTAAAATCCTTAGGTGGACAGCCAGCTCTGCTGAAGCAGGACAGTACCACAATTATTTCCATACACAAGCTGGCAAAAGGACTAATTCGGAAGGAGAGGGTGTGCTTCCTTCAAAAGCGCAATACAAACTTTACACATTACTCCCATAAGGCAAATTTTTAATACTGTGGTGAATAGAAGAGACAAGTCCACAATCAAGGTGGGGTTTTTTTCCACTGTGCTTGAAGTGGTGCAACAATGAAAAACATGCACAAGAATAGTCTGTCACTAAATACTGCTTTAGTGTGAAACATTACAGCTGGGCAGTAGGTGCATTTTACCCGCAGGAGGACAAGACTACCAGCTTGTCTTGCCTAAAGGAGGATGAGTTGGACTGACAACTGGGCACAGCAGCTTAAGCATAAGCAGCTGCATACAAGGGCTACAAGGGCTATTTTGAGACCATGATAAATCAACGTCTTTCCCGAGTTAACTCACACAGGCACTCCACATCACATTAATGGTAAATTATTCTAAGCTGAGACTGAGCTACAGGTTGACTTTGAAAATTCTTCTTTATGTATTTTGCCCGATCCAGGCAGAAGTGTGGAAAATCATCATTTACTCAAAAAAGAGAGATTAATATATAGCAGGAGATCAAATTCTGCCCATCATTAGTCTTACAGTTTTCACAGAAGTAAATGGGAAATGCTTCATATATCTGGGAGTGAAAAACAGCAGCAATTTAGTTAGATGAAGCCTTGCAAGTGAAAGCTGACTTCGGTTTGATCAAAACAATTGTTTGCTCTTAATTTCAGACTGCTTAGGTACCACCCCACCAACGTATAGTTGAGGAAGTAAGCAGAAGTTAAAAAGGAGGCTCATTATACCACAAAAGATAAGCATCATTCATTCACTTAAAGTAACTATAGTTTATTCCTAAGATAAATAACATTCACTATACCTGCAAAGGCTACAGTAAGGTCACTGTCTCAAAGGTAGCGATTCAAGCGTTTTCTTTATCTTTAGCACCATCCGTAAAATAGGTGTCCTGAGTGCCACTTCATTGACAAAACCAATTCCATTAGTTTAACATAGCATTATTACCATAAAAGATTAAATTGTCAGTATCTGCTGTAAGTAAAAAGTTTAATTTATCCCTTATGAGCTTTCAAGTTGAAATCTGCAGCACCTGCAAGCTAAGACGCTTGGATGTTCACCTCAGGGCTGTACTGTATTATGGCTAACGGAAGAAATGTCACTCTTTCCTGGGAAAAAGTAGCTTTGTCAGAAGGTTTTGGTACACACAAAAAAAAAAAAAAAAAAAAAAAAAA
>Ga0065711_1041422_pt1 | contig 16155 bp, 7 predicted proteins | sample Hoacrofraction12_FD_59098 | JGI IMG/M metagenome (GOLD analysis project Ga0065711, IMG submission 59098) | Hoatzin crop microbial communities from Cojedes, Venezuela - Epithelial fraction 12 v2 (version 2) | ecosystem: Host-associated > Birds > Digestive system > Esophagus > Crop | place...
TCCTGCACTTGGGTCACAACAACCCCATGCAACGCTACAGGCTTGGGGAAGAGTGGCTGGAAAGCTGCCCGGCAGAAAAGGACCTTGGGGTGTTGGTCGACAGCCGGCTGAACATGAGCCAGTAGTGTGCTCAGGTGGCCAAGAAGGCCAATGGCATCCTGGCTTGTATCAGGAACAGTGTGGCCAGCAGGAGCAGGGAGGTGATCGTGTCCCTGTACTCGGCACTGGTGAGGCTGCACCTGGAGTACTGTGTTCAGTTTTGGGCCCCTCACTACAAGAAAGACATGGAGCTGCTGGAGCGTGTCCAGAGAATGGCAGCGAGGCTGGTGAAGGGTCTAGAGAACAAGTCTTATGAGGAGTGGCTGAGGAAACTGGGGCTGTTTAGTCTGGAGAAGAGGAGGTTGAGGGTGGACCTTATTGCTCTCTACAACTACCTGAAAGGAGGTTGTAGTGAGGCAGGTGTTGGTCTCTTCTCCAAAGTAACAAGCGATAGGATGAGAGGCAATGGCCTCAAGTTGCATCAGGCGAGATTTAGATTAGATATTAGGAAAAATTTCTTTACTGAAAGAGTGGTCAGGCATTGGAATAGGCTGCCCAGGGAGGTGGTTGAGTCCCCATCCCTGGAGGTGTTTAAAAAATGTGTAGATGTGGCACTTTGGGATATGTTTTAATAGGCACGGTGGTGTTGGGTGGATGGGTGGACTTGGTGATCTTAGAGGTCTTTTCCAACCTATGATTCTATGATTCTGTGATCTGAGGTGCCACAGGTATTCAAGTTTTGTGAGTAAGACTTGCAGCCAGATTCCTGGACTTCCCAGAGATCTATGCCTTGCTGGAAGAGCTGCTGGAGACCAGGTGGGGTGCCTCACTGCCTCTGAAATAACAGAAGACACCTAGATGACTAAAACTCATCTCCAGGCTTGTTTTCTAGTTGCTCTGTCTTAAATATTTTATGTCTTCTTTCAAGACATAAAATAAATGAAATTGATTAGCATAATGCATGGCAGATTAAGTAATAATGTAAATTACTTTAAAAGTCACTCAGGTGTTTAGCACATGCAGTGGTACAGGCTTCAAATATAATTTCTTCAGTTAAAGACCTCAAAGTAAATGCAATAAATCTGATTCCGTTGTTTCTGTCTTTGAAACGTCTCTCTAGTTAGCCCTCTTTCTCATATTCTGTTGCTCTTCTGACAATTTGAGTGAGCCATTTACTTACAAATACAGCCTCAAACAATCAGTCCTGTCATATATCTACCTTCTGTAGAATTTGTATAACATTTCTATGAACAGTATCAGTTATCCATTACTCCAGTAGGAGTAATGCAGTAGGAAGATGAGGTTTTTATAAAATATATTTATTGCTGATTTTTTTAAATGCAGCTAGACTTTAGACCCTCACATTTATAAGAATTCATTTTACTTCTACTGTAGTTTCTGTTGAAGCTTTTATCTACTGTCTGTTGTGTTACTGTCTCTGAAGTGATGCTTAAAATTTTGTTCTGAATTTCATAGTCTGATTGTTTCTGTCTTTTTATTAACTGATTCTACTTCTGTAATTGTTGCCTGCATGAAAATTAAAAAAGAAAAGAAGCATTTTTTTTAATGACTCTTAGCTTCCTTTCAATATGTTAGACACTATATCTGACAATGAAGTAGTATCATCACTCCATGAGACTTTCATTGTAGTTCAGTATCGCAGACGATATGCCAGTTTGATCACTGATTATAAACCTCTAAATATTGACTATGAATTAAATATTATATTGATAATACTACATGTATTATCTATCATAGCAGAAGATCTTCAAAGTGTTCACACGGCCGTAGAAAATCGGAAAGGTTGATTTAGATCTTAATATATGTTGAAGACAGGCATAAGGTTTCACTCCTCAGTAACAGGAAACACAAATGATTCATCAGCAAAATGAAATATTAAAAAAAACCTGAACAATACTGAAAACATTGTTTACAAACTACAAAAAAAGTGTATCTTCCTACTTGGTCAAGCTTTGAATAATCTATAATGGCAACGTCTTTTTTTTCTACGTCACATTCTTCTCTGGACAGAAACTTCAAGCACCGTCAAGCAATAACTTTTGTGCAAACGAAATATCTATCCAGTCATTATAGGTGGTAAGACTGTGATGCATCACGTCTAATTTTGGGCAGATAATCAAGTTGCTCCCACTTTAGATGATGATGATTCTTTTCATGACTATACGTGAAAGGAGCACAAATCTGATGCTAACAGAAAGCGCTAACTACCTTTGGCTTTTCTTCAGTGGTCTGGACAGAGAGGTGGAGCCCAGAACACTAAACCCAAAACAGTATGATTTGTTGACAAGACTCATCCAAGAGAGGTCAAAAGAGTTCAATTTCTAGGAAATGAAATTAGAAAAACAACATGAAAAGCAAAATTAAATGTAGTAGAAGTTTAGGGATCTTGCGTAAAATCTTGATGGTCTTGGATATCAAAGGACATCTCAATTCAACTTTTCTTCAAAAAATTGTTTCAAGAGTACAGTTTGTATAATAAAAGCACACATCTTCACATGTTCTGCTTACTCTTAAGACTGAAATGAACAATCTCTAATTCATAGACCAACAGTATTTCACGAGACTAAGAAATGAAAGCAGGAATGATAAGAAATGATGGAATCATCTGGATATACAGCAATTTCAGAGCCGTAATCCTCAGACATGAGTCAGAATTTCCTTTGAGAGAAGCAAACCTTTCATTCTTTTTACCACCTGTTTCTCCATCTCATATTTAGAAAGGACAAGTCATTAAGTACAGAAAGAAGACGTTATGTTGCAGTGACTCCATAGAGATTATACTGCAGCCACTCCCATCGGAGAAATATCTAAACTAGTTGCACAGTATTAAAGCCCAGTATTTAATCTTTGAAGATCTTAGCTAATGGCAGTCAATGAGGAAGCTGAAGGCTTGATATAGCTAAATATTAGGTTATTGAGTCAAGGTTGACAATATAAGTTTAATTAAAAAAATATTGTGGATGATATACCTATTAAAACTATGATAACTGTCATTATTCAGTGGCTTAAATAATTAACATTCATACTGAAATGATCATTTATATATCTAATTACTGATAAAAGATGGAAAAAAAACCTAAATCAGTCAGACTGCTTTATTTATGAAGAAAGTCTTCGTGCCTTTTCCACTGTAGCCCCATTTCAGAGATTTCCTGGAATTTCAATTATTTTTGTTTTATTGACAGATGAATTTTGAGATATAAATATAAAAAATAAAGAAAAGCACTTAAAGTGACTGACATTTTATCGAATGTTGATTTTATTTTAATGTAATCATATCTATTTTATTCAATAAAAATTTGTTTCTCTATGTTAGATCACTTTTTTATTATGCAGAAAATGCTATCTTATCATTTTGAGGGAATACATAAGTAAAGAGAGATTAACACTAAGAAGGAATTTTGTAAAAAGTGATTAGACAAATGAAGCAGCTGTTTGGTTTTTATTCCCATTTCTGCTTCAAGAAATATCTGTGTTTTTTGGAGCATTCTATCTCACTGCACTACCTGCTTGTTCTTATTTTGCTCGGTCTTGCAGTGAAGCAATCACACAAGACTGAAATCCTATATATAAGCTGGCTATCATGGGACTTCCTGTAGACTGCAAATAACACTAGTTAAAATCAGTTTTGTCAGAGGAACAAGAAGGCAGCTTCCTTAAGTATCATATAAACATAACACCTTTCCTTTTTCAGGATCTATGCAAGACTCCCTAAGCAAATTGTTTCCTACTTGAATACCGAAAACTTGCAAAATTAATCTCTCTGTAACTTAACATAGTATCAACTGGAAGTTCATAATTTCAAATTAAATTAATTCAGCTTACCTGTAGGCTACTTAATGTAGATAGGTATTAGTCTGTAGATTCCATTTGAATAGGCTTTTTTAAGAATTTGGACCTCACTGACTAAGTTTTGACAGGAGAGACTCACTAAGAATTTTTTTTCCCCTCAAAAAAACCCAAGTAATTCATATATTATTTCTTCCGTTTATCCATTGTAAGACTCACATTAATCTCAGTATATTTCCTGTTGACCCTGTTTGGAGCAGGAGGTTGAACTAGATGACCTCCTGAGCTCCCTTCAAACCTCAATTGTTCTATCATTATTACTCTATTGTTATGTAAAACTGTACATGCTGAGACTAGTCCTATCGATTGCAACTTGTTCTATTTACAGCATGTGACTTAAATATGAGTAAATATATGCAGCAATAATTTTTTGTGCATAAATTGAGTTACAAGTTTAGTTCAAAAGTTTTCTTCCATAAAGTCTTCCTACCTACTTCTGTTTCCAGGAAACATATATGAAGATGACTGGGATTAGCTGATAAAGAAACAAGAGGGCAATACAGAACAAGCAATTTGATTAAATACTTAAAAAATTAATATATGCACTATGCATTCCTCATGCATTTTCCCAGTTTCTATACTGTAAGCATCCGAGAAAACTCATCACTCAATCCAGTATTTTAAAACATTGTTATAGCTACCTTTGCTCTTGTTGCATGTTTCTGTCTCTTCTATTATTGGCAGCTCTTCAATTATTACAAACAGTACTTTTTTAAATGAGTAATCTGAACTATTAAAAACTCCTCCAATTACTCTTCTTACAAGATATTGTTATTGCACCTGTGGTAAGACATTTACAGTTTCATGCAGGAGCTGCCTAAGACACTGACATATTGTTTAAAAGAGCAAAGCTTTAAAAATCTAAGGCATTCAATAGCAGGAGCAATCTGTATTTTTTAAGTAGGATGTCACACATTTTCGTAGCATTAGTATTTCTGTACAGGATCAACCAGGTGAAGAGCAGAGGAAATGAGACAAAATATGCCCAATAACTCTGATAATTGGCTGAAGTAGCAAAGAAATTATAAAAAAAGCGTAACACTGTAACTTAAGGCAGTTTTGAAAGTAGGATGTACTTCAAATTGCCTCCTAATTTGCAATTCCCCTTTCTAAAGAAGACATTTACAACTATCCAGATCTCCTGCTAAGAAATAAATTTAATACTCTCTGCAGAAGTCTGCTGTTGGGAAGCGAAACTGTTATTAATATCCAAGTCAAAAAATGATGGGCTTCAAAAAATTACAAAATATGTCAACAAAAATTACTAAATATCTTTACAGAAAATTTTTTATGTTCAATAAAATTTTATTCTATCATAATCTAGTTCATATAGTTATAAAAATTAAAATTGTATATAGAATTATATATGTTAACTTATGAGTTAAAGAGTTTCATAGAATTTTTTTTAAAAAAACCCTTTTTAGTCTGTGCCTTGATTAATTTTCTTCAGTTAGCTCTAGGGAAAGCAAATATGTTTTCCCTCATGAGACTATTTTCCCCAAACAATTTCAGAGGAACTGTTGTTTGCATGAAGAGGCTGTGGCAGCTGTGCCGGGATGCTGAAGATCCTTTGCCTGATTTTCAGCTAGGTGAACAAAAGCTCGTGCCTCAGCACCGTGGGCGGGACAGAGGGTACCAGACTGTGATTGGCTCAGGGCTCTGCCACCCCTGGCAATTGGCTGTCACTGCGGCTACTCTCTTCCCGCCCCTCAGAAGGCTCTCACGAGGCCATTTCCAGCTTGGTTGCAGGGAAGTGGTTGGAGGTACAGGGTTGTAACTGGTCCTGGCTCTAACAAACAGCCGCACAGGCATGGTTTGCCCTTGGTAAAGTCATACGGGCTGTTCGTGATACGTTCTTGTCCTCCACATGCCTGGGCAAGGTTCCCCAGAGAATTTAGCCTGTAAACTTCCCAGGGATTGAGGTGAGGCTGGTGGCCTCCTTCTCACCATCTTGAAAGGCGTGTGAGTGATGTCTGCCTTTTGCCCATCACCAGAGACCTCCCCCAGTTACCAATTACCTTTGAAGGAGTTGATAGTTGCCCTGCAATGGCAGCCAGGTCCCTCAGCACCCTCAAGTGTATTCCCTTCAGTCCACTGATTTGCTGGAATGGTCCCTAACTAGAACAACCTCCCCTGTGGGCAACCACACTTTAAAATATCTGGTAACACCATAGCTATGTGATAGAACAAAACATTGTTTTGTGTGATTTATTCTGCCTTTTCTCTGCAGCAGTATCTGTTAAAAGATCAGGGCTATCAGATCTCCAGAAAATTTGGGGTTTGGAATTCTACTTAAAGATCCTGTGACTGGCAGGTAGGAAACTTGTGAATATAAAAGGCAGAATTAGGACAACAAATACTTCTGACTAAGTAAATAGTGTAGTCATTCAAGCAGCTTATACTGAAGTAAAAAAGAGAAAATAAAAATTTTATCTGAAAGCTTGTACTTCTGGTTTACAAGACCCAGAGGTCGTATCTGAGCTACCCAGGAATGTGAGTCAGAAGCCCCCAATGCCCTGTATTGATCACTGCTCTGATGTTATAAAGTTTTCCTTTACTAAAACCTTCTAAAATTTCAGAAGCCCTTTCTGATTCTGCAAGAACAAAGCCCTATTAAAAACTATTTACAAGCAAAAAAATCATAAAATATAAAATCTTGATTTCTCCCTCTTTTTTCCTGCAGGTGATAGTAAAGGTGAGAGGAAAGCCTCTCGTTTCTCTGTCTGATGTTACAAAGTCTCCTACTGTATGCTAGTCTTGATGAAACCCTTTTATGCAGAAACATTTTGTGGAAAGGTACCAAAGAAAATACCTTTCCTCCTCTTTCAAGATTAAACACGGATTTTAACTAGAATTAAAAATGGACATGACTCTTAGCAGTAAACATCATTAAACTCTTGATTTCAACATTAGAGCCTGTGGTCTATAGGTTTCAATACAGCAGGAATTCCTGATACATTTTGCTGATCTTCAGAGCTACCCCAATAGCAAAACCAGTGTTTCAGAAAGTTCCACTTTGTTCTGTGAATGAGCCATTTCTGGTAATCTTGGAAACACATGAACAGAACACAACACAAGTAAGTTCTGTCCATTAGAAGCCATGGCTAAAAAAAAAAAAAATCACAAAAAATGAAGCATTGTTAAGTGAAGAGAGCCTTGCCCTACAACTTATTTTTCTAATGGACATTTGGAGTAAAAGCATCAGTAACAATTAGGACATCTGTAGATGCATCAGTACCTCAGCTCATTTCAAGGACCTTCTCAACCTCAAGAATCACACAATCTAGGAAAAATCCTTATTCTATATTTTTAATATTTAAGGAGCTGCACTAAAATGTATGTACTTCTGTAACAATTTATTATATTATATACAGAATTTACATAATGTATTAAAGGAAACTGAATGCTTTTAAATCATGTATAACTCAGCAATGCACTTTTTTACAGACCTAATTTTTAACAAGGTGGCATTACATACATACTCTGTCTTTTAGCTATATAATGACTAGGTATTTATTCATCTAAGTGTCAAGAATATTTAGCTTGATTGTACACATCAGTGAATTTCAGATATCAAAAAAGTTATGTCTCATAGTAACTCCACTGGTAGGCCTTTCATTCTGCACATTTGTTAGGTTGGAAAATGAAGTTGATTTACTTCAGAGAGAACACCTCAAACTGAAGTATCTAAAGGTTCATGTGTCTCATAGCTCTCTATGAAATGTTTTCTGGCTTTCGACTTTTCTCTGTACACAGTCCTCTTTACATCTGATACATCCTCCTCTGACACCTCTTGATCTAGTTCCACTTCAGCAGCACACGCTTATGAGAACTGTCAGCACTGTGTCCCGTCCTACTCAGTGGGTAAGCAGAAATTGAGATTTTCAGTTCTCTGTGCAGTACCCAGGAATCACAACAATGACCCAAAGAAGCCTGACTAAAAACAAAGCTTTACTTGGAATGCAGCGGAATTACAAAGGCTGGTAACTTTGCAACTTCGTATCATTACTTGTAGTGCAGTGGGGTTAGAACGGATATTGACTTGGCAAACTTAAAACAACACAAAGTCTGGTTTCTCAAAACCACAGAATACAGCAGGTAGAAAAACCTACAACAACATCCCCCTTATGTGCCCAGAAAGTCAGAGACAGAGAAAGAGAGGAAAAGGAAAGGAGAGATATGACAAAAAAATAAGAGAACAGGTATCACCACCCTCGGCTCTAGCGGCGGTCTCTGAGCTGGTGGTCGGAATCCTCCGCTGTTGGGCACGTGCAGGAAGGGGCTGGCCCCCTCCCATTTTATACCCTTTGGGCACCTGTCTCACAGCTTCCCGAAAGTTCTTGAAAATGAGTCGGTGGATGTGGGGTGGTGTTGGTGGTCTCGGTGGTCTCGCAGATCACCCCCTTGTAAGGCTGGTCACTGCCTTGTGCAAGTGCTTAACTTCCTTGCCAACTTCACATTTCAGAGAGGGAGAGGTGAGCTTTGCAAGTCGGCACCCTGCCTCCACAGGGTTTCGCTCATCTTCATGCTCCCTTACCAAGATGAGGAAGTTCCCAAAGTGCAATGCCTGATTTAGAAGTTTGCTTAATTCGTACTTCTCTGTCTCAGTTTCTCAAGTCGGATGTTTGTGACAATTGCTCATTTTGGCCTGGGGCTGTACACATTGTCTTCAACTTTGCAGACAAGCCTGCATTTACTCACTCATCTGTGGTAATGAGGAGTTATGTCCAGTCTTTCTTCCAAAAGGTGTCATTCAGCAAAATCGTGAATCACATACATCACTGAAAATATTCATCAATTCCAATTCTGGAGCTTGCTTTTTTAAGGTTTTCCAAATTTTTTTTTCCTTGAAATGCATTCTTGGAAAAAAATACATCCTATCCAAGTCACAAACTATCAATAAGTTTACAGGACTCTTACTGAGAAAAAGTATGCTATATTTATAGAAGCCCATTTGCAAAATGAAAGTTGGAGCTCCCTGAAAAAAAGACCTTCTAGAACGTATTGTTATTTTTGGCTATAGATCAAACTGATATTGCATGGTTTCTCTTTTCTTTTACTTCATTTAATTTAATTTATGAACTATAATTGCAGAAGAAGAAAATGTGGAAAATGCAGATAAGAAGCTAAGGAGGAGAGAAGAGAAGCAAAGAAGGAAAAAAAGAAGAACAGATCTTTGAGAGTTTTTTTCTGAAAAGACAGAGTACAGGTGAAAACTGAGAGAACAGAAAAAAGAAACATAATTATGATGCAAGAAGAAACTGAAAAATCCCAAACCATATTTCTTGTTGATCTTACTGACTGCTAATTTGAGCAGCTGCATCAGCATTAAGTGTACTTTCCTTAATATGTATTGGTCTCAGTGTCAAGCATTTACAAGATTAAATCCAGAAATTTCAGTTCCAAAATTTAGTTGCAATTTCACCTTAGTAACTTGTTCTGCAGCCGTTTTGGAAATGGCATTATGAAGCAACTACTAATTGCAATATTCAATATATAGATAGCTTGATAGCAAGTGAACTGAAAATGCAGTGGAGAGACACAGTGTCAGTCCTGGATTAAACTGTAAAGGGATTGTGATTAGTAAAAAATGATGACTATATTTTGCTGCCTGACACACACACTGGAAGCAACTCACTGACAATTTTCTGTAAGATTTCTAATCATCTCATCCTCAAGCAGTTAAAATTTTGAAGAATGTAGATCATAGATACACAGTACACCATAAATAATTTCTGCCTTCTCTGTTTCATTAAAAATAAATAAAACCTCAAATAACTATACATACGGAGGCCAATAAAAAAGTCTCACCAGGTTCTTAATTTCTTTATATACTTTCTACAGCTTACCAGAATTGTGAAATATTGAAGAATAATTCCCCAGTTCAAGGTCTTAACCAAAGAATCCTCTAAAATACAATTGCTACACACTAACAGGTAGTGTATTTAAAAGCTTGAAACACTTGCTGTATCTGAAAAGTCCTTCCAATAAAGGTTCTACAATAAACCTTTCACATTCTTGGAGTCTTCTGAATATATTCCACAACAAGTTATAGACAGTCCTAAAATGCTTTTTCCTCTGCATCCCATAATTAATCCTATACACCTCTTCAGCAATACCCCCATTCACTCCACAAAGCATCTGGGGAGGAAGCTTCTTTCCTTGACTTATCTTGGGGGATGAACACCCACACACTGGTCTCACTGTTATTCTTGGGCAGCCCTGGGATAAATAGCGTCTTCTTGCACTCACGGAGTTACTGGTGTCCTTGGCCTGTCGTTGTTCCTCTGCTTCTCACCAGGCCTTAGTGGCTGTTGTGATAGAACAACCTAACATACTCCAAGTAGTACTCCCAATACTGAAAACTGAAAGCTTATTTGGTCACATTGGAAACATGTGGCACTCGGGGTGTGAGCAACATGCTTGGGAGGCTTGGGAGCAGGAAGGTCAGCAAGGGCCAGTGCTTTAGCTGCGAGCTAGGAGCCATTCCCTGAAAAAATATCTAGCTCATTTTAAGAAGAGCCTAAGAGGAAAAGAGTTGAAGCAAAGTACTTGACTGTTGTCACAGCTGGTACATGTGTCTGGAAGGAGACATTTACCTCTCCTTGTCCCAGTCCTCTGAAAAGTGGGAACAATAATATTGCCCTATGTTAAAGACTGGAAAGATGCATAATATGTGATAGATACTCAGAAATCATGACACTATTGTAAGAAAAGTATAAAGCATTTCTAACTGTGAACAGCGTTTCCTTATCCAGGCTGTTAAAGGCTATTTAGGTCTTGCACATCAAGTTATTAGAAGTCCCATGTCTCCTTCTGTGTCTGCATGTTTGGTTTTCATCTGGAGAATAGCATGGGACAGTGCACTTTCTCCATTGTTATTCCAATATACAGTTGGTATACATATGACTTCTGACAATGTCAAAGCATTTGAACTGGGAAGCACTCCCTACTCTGGGAACTTGTGATGTGCTCTTCAGGGAACTTAAAACTCTCTTGTACATGTTAGTACATGTAATCATATGGCTCAGCTTTGAGATAATTTTGGGAGAAAATGACACCTGTAGTAAGGTTGGGCTCCACTATTTACTCATTTTTTCCCTGCTAGTGAAAGAGAAAGGATAGAAGACAAGATAGTAGCCCTGAGGAGAAGGACTTGGGGGTACTGGTGGATGAGAAGCTCAACATGACCTGGCAATGTGCGCTTGCAACCCAGAAAGTCGACCGTATCCTGGGCTGCATCAAGAGAAGCGTGGCCAGCAGGTCGAGGGAGGTGATTCTGCCCCTCTACTCCGCTCTCATGAGACCCCACCTGGAGTACTGCGTCCAGATCTGGAGCCCCCAACATAGGAAGGACATGGATGTGTTGGAGCGGGTCCAGAGGCGGGCCACAAAGATGATCAGAGGGCTGGAGTACCCCTCCTATGAGGACAGGCTGAGGGAGTTGGGGCTGTTCAGCCTGGAGAAGAGAAGGCTCCGGGGTGACCTTCTAGCAGCCTTCCAGTACCTGAAAGGGGCCTACAGGAAGGGTGGAGAGGGACTTTTCACAAGGGTGTGTAGTGATAGGACAAGGGGGAACGGCTTTTAACTAAAAGAGAGAAGATTTATATTAGATATTAGGAAGAAATTCTTCACCGTGAGGGTGGTGAAACACTGGAACAGGTAGCCCAGAGAAGCTGTGACTGCCCCCTCCCTGGAAGTGTTCAAGTTCAGGTCGGATGAAGCTCTGAGCAACCTCGTCTAGTGTAAGGTGTCCCTGCTCATGGCAGGGGGGTTGAAACCGGATGATCTTTCAGGTCCCTTCCAACCCTTACCATTCTATGATTCTAAGATAATCTTTGTTTAAACCACAAGCTTGAGACAAGACAACTTTCAAAGGAATGATGACAATTGTGATGTGTACTGTGAATACATAGACTTGTTTAAATCACTCACTTTCTGGCATGCTAAAAAAACTATTCCCTATCAAGAAAGATCAAGCAACTTGTTACAGAGAATTACAGAAGACAAATACAACAAATTTCCTTGCAAAGTAGCTTATCAGGGAGTTCTTCTGCCCACAGTGGTTAGAAAAGCACAGCAGGAAGCCAGCAAGCAAGCACTTGTTTTTAGGACAAACCCCAATTTCTTTGGATAAGTAAATTATTAAATTAAGTAATAATTATTATGCCGTTAGAAAAAAATCATGTTAGCTGTGTATATTTCACATGTATTACGCTGAGATTTATGAGAAGCAGCTGATGTCCAGGTTAATATAGCAAATGCCAACTCCATGATATGCAAACTCCTTTGCATCTCATAGAAGTACTGTATATTGTGACCTCTGAAAGAAATATCATAGATGGAAATAGTCACAAACTTTCATGTGGTATTTTTCAATTTAAAAAGTCATGATTTATTGAAACAATCTCTTAGTAAGACAGTGTGACTGAATTTGTTGGGTAAAAATAAATTTATAACTGTCAGAGCTTTTACAGCTTTAAAAATCAATTTTCTGTTCTTCAGAATAAAAAGACTTCTATTATTAAAATAAAATTAAAATATAAATACATTTATGAAGTGAGAAATAAAAGCCAAAACTGAGATGAAATGTTGTAGAAATCACTGCAGCAGAATGTTTTGATTAATCTTTACAGATGTTTTTTTCTTACATTTCATTAAGATATATTTCTCATACATTCAGTGTTTCTTTCTGACTCAGAAAGAAGCAACTTAGTTGCTTAAAAATGGGCAACTAACGCCATTGCAGATGCTCTGATGCTTTTTCAGATGGTTGCATGGAGCTGGCACATCTGACCAAGGCGACGGGCAACAGATGGGTACCTCAAAGAATCCTGTATGTCTATGTTTAGGCAACTGCTTCCTGTATTTTGTGACTGTGCAAGCCCAAATTATTTGGTGAACATGTGTAAAAACATCTTCACGTTCAACTAGTGAAGTTTTGAAGATCTTCGCTTCTTGTCAGAAACCAAATGAAATACTCCAATCTTTGTAAGTTTAATGAGAAATAAACAAGGGAATTTGCAAAAATATTACCTATTTCTACTCTGATCATGCAAGTTACAAGAAGCCATACAAACAGTTTCAGTTGCTTGTTTGTCTTTAATAAGTTAATTTTATAGATCCCAGGTTGTGATGGGTAGAATTTGCAAACGGAAACTTTCACATTTCACAGTATTGTTCCTTAGAAAGTAAGAGTGTAAACAGGAATTAAAGAGAAAAAAAGAAGCTAAACTATTTTGAAGAGTGTTGCTCTGATTTTACATTTCATATCTATCCATAATACGGTATTATTAAATACAAAATTTGAATGCACATTGGACCTTTCTTTGGTGTTTATACGGAGAAAAAGCAGTAGAAATTTTTGCATTAAACCAAGGAAAAAAAAACAAATTAACTGGGATTTTGGTTGTTAGTGGTTAGTGTTCTGATCCTTGGTTCATAGATCATATTATCCTTATGAGTATACAAAACTAAAATTGGGACATTTTAAAAAATTTTAATTTTATGCTTACATTTATGATTGCTACAAATCCAGGTTGCCTGAGACCAATACTCATATTTCAGCCACAGCAAAGTAGAATGTAATATAAATATAACATAAAATGTAAAAGCGTGTTTTCGTTTTATCTTTCAAGCTACTTTGTTTTTAAGGCTTTTATCTAAACCTAGATCTAAACATGTTCTTTCTTTCTTCTTGGATATATATGTATCTCAAATACAGACACGGACACACATATACTGCCTCAGTAAAACATTTACAGCCAGTGTAATTAGAGTTACAACAGTATCCCCAGAGAATCTGGTTAACTCGGGAGAATAATGTAATTGCAGAGACCAGCATTATAGTGCCTTAGAGCTAGAGAAAGTATGAAAAACATGGACAAAATGTGAATAATTTGTTAATTTTTTCTTCTGACTCCTTGCAAAAAAATACTATTTTTTTTAACATTTATTTTTCCTGAGCAGTTTGAGGAGATCCAGTGAACTATGCACCAAAAATATAAGTGCTTCCTCCAGATTTGTTTCATTCAAATTAATGATTGCTCTGAACTAAAATCCCAGATGTTAATATGTATTCACTTTCACTTTACGTAGATTTGCAAATTGAAAACATAGTTTTTAATCTCCATCATGGTCCAACTCACAGTTCTGTATCTCAGCTTTTTACAGCTTTGGACAAATGAGGACGCAGCACAACTCTAGGTCTAACTCCCTTTGCAGACTTCATGGTAGAGATATATTCAGAGATTTTCACTAATTTTGAACTAACAACAAAAAGAAACATATTTTCAAAACAAATAATTTTTTGTAAATATAGCCCCTTTTCTAATCAGAAGAACATAGTTTCAACCCTACTAGCGTTTGTGACAGGTTTTACACATCATTGAAAATAATAAAAAATCTTGAATGTGAGCAATAAAAGGGTAAATGCTTGGCAATGTGCACAGTTATGTCTGTAATGACAAACAAATTCTCCTAAAAATGTACTGTAACTGAAATAACTTGTTGAAGAATTTGAAGGTCAGTTTGAGACAAGAGATTTGGTAAATGGAGGAAGTCACGTTGCCCACAGAGCTGCCCTGTCATATGAAGTATTTTCTTCCAGAACTGACTCGAAGACACTTCCGTTCCAACACAATGCATTCCTGATTTGTCAGGAATGTGACACACTCTATTAAAAGTGGATACTGGTAAGTGTCTTCACAGACCAAGTTCTGCTGAGCAGCCTGCAGAAGTGTCACATTTTGTTAGAGCTCCTGCCCTGTCCTCATGTCTCATTATGTGTGGACAACTGCACTGGAGACTATCAGTTAATGAAATTAATGCTGAAATGAAACAAAACCCAAGATGACTGTATGACAATGCCACAATACATCTGCCCACTTTAGAACATGTTACAAAATAAAGGTACAGCTCTCACTATTTCAACTGGCTTCATTATGTTATAATTGCTTTTGATGTACTTGCAAATCACTTTAAATGGTAGTGGAAGGAATGTGTTATTTCTGTTGTTTAATTTGTGCAAAGATGTCTGAATTTACTATTTTCCTTTCCCTCTCCCTTACATTATTCTGTCTTTTTAACCTCCTGTTATGACTTCTTGCACAAAGATATCTTCCAGTGTTTGGCTTCTTCAACTTGTCCATACTGACTTGAATAATCTAAGACGCACTGGAACCCACAGGCACTGTTCGCAATACATGTGATAGATAACGACAGAAAGCAACTGAGAAAATAATGCAAAATATAGGGATTAGGGGTACATCATACAGTGATTATTGACACTAATGTTTTTTTACCTGAATATGCTTCATGACTGTTATGGAGTTTTTCATTCTGGAAAGAAGTACCTGTCACTGAGGCATCTGCTAGATCATGTCTAAGAAAACATCCATGCTGCCTTTAGTAAGTAATGCCAGAGTGTTCCTAGAGTTCCTGAACAAAATGGCATTCACTAGCACTAGCTACTCTTTGCAGCATTTAGGTAAGGATGTGTCCTCCAGCATCTCCAATACAACAGTGGAATCCCAGAGGAGTATAAGGGAATCCACTCGTTACAAAAAATGGGTTGGTTTGTAAGGTCTTCCTAAATGGCAATTCCTACTGATCTTGGAGAGAAACACTGGGCAAGACAAACCACTGATTTCACTTGAGAGGGCATTTAAAGAGCTATAAAATCATAGAATAGTTGTGACTATCATAGAAGAATAGAATCATAGAAAGGACCTTTAAAGGTCATATAGTCCAACCCCTCTGCAATAAGCAGGGACATCTTCAATTAGACCAGGTTGCTCAGAGCCCCATCCAGCCTGACCTTGTATGCTTCCAGGGATGGCACATCTACCACCTCTCTTGGCAACCTGTGCCAGTGTCTCACCATTCTCACTGAAAAAAATTTCTTCCTCGTATCTAATCTGGATCTACCCTCTTTCAGTTTATAACCATTACCCCTTGTCTTATTGCTACAGGTCCTGCTAAAAAGCCTGTCCGCATTTTTCTTATAAGCCCTCTTTATATATTGAAAGGCCGCAATAAGGTCTGCCCAGAGCTTTCTCTTCTCCAGGCTTGTTTTGGTTTCTGCTGCCGCTGGCAACAAAAGCGCCACACGGTCGCCCCTCCCCCTGCTGGCGTGCAGGGGAGAATTAAAAGAAAGAGCCAGAAACTGGTGGATTGGGATAAGGGCAGTTTAACAGAACAGCAAACAAAAGGGAACAGGAACAATAACGATACAGATAAGGAGAA
>Ga0065711_1041434_pt1 | contig 16155 bp, 7 predicted proteins | sample Hoacrofraction12_FD_59098 | JGI IMG/M metagenome (GOLD analysis project Ga0065711, IMG submission 59098) | Hoatzin crop microbial communities from Cojedes, Venezuela - Epithelial fraction 12 v2 (version 2) | ecosystem: Host-associated > Birds > Digestive system > Esophagus > Crop | place...
CGCAGCCTCGCGCCCCGTGCGCACAAGCCTCCCCTGAGGGAGGGGGGAGCGACCGCCCCGCCGCCGGCCCCGGGCTCCGCCACCCCCTCCCCAGCCCCAGCCGGCCGGGGCGTCCCCGGCTCCACCCCGCCTCATCGCAGCCGTGACCCCGCTCGCTCCGAGCACCGCCTTCTCTTCCAGCCCACGCTTCGGCCATCTCGCCGTACCTCAGCCTGCCCACGGCGACCCTCGGCCGGCTGCGTAGAGCCAGGGTGATGCTCACCCCCCGCCCCCAGCTTGGCCCTCACCTGAGGGCCCGCTTCGCTGTGGCACCCCGCACTGCCGTTCTCGGGGAAGGGGCCGTTGTTCTCGCTAGCCGGCAGCAGCTTGGCCTGGGGCCTCACCGCAGAGAGCGGTGCTCTCTGGAGCCGAGTGCAGCCCACCGCCTTGCGCCTCCTCTGCATTGCACCCCTGCGCCTAGGCCCCGCCGGTGGAAAGAGCCAGAGCGACCGCGTCACCTGCCTGTCTGCAGCATCAGGCCCAGTCCTCCTTAGTACCTCTCAAAAACACCACAGACACCCAAACAAAACTAGGTATTGCGCTATTTTTAGCCAACACCATAGAAACTCTCTCATGCGCCAACCTCACCGGGACATCGTCTCCTATTTTGACTACTGCCATGGAAACCACTTCAGATACCAGCACGATAGAGGGGCATCCCCGACATTGTGGTCACTGTGATAAACGTCTGTCCCCAGCCGGTCAGTTCCGATGTTCCTATGCAAGAGGCACACCCAGAAAACACGACAGAACAGCATAATTAATATTTACATACTTCAGCAGTCACTTTGAATGATATGCATGCCTTTCTCCTCCTTTTATTTGCATAGCTTAGTCTATTAAAAGCTGAGAAAAGGGTGGCCTATTCTTCCTTTTTATACTAACAATGTGGGTAGTTATGGGAGCAATTAAACCAACAATGCTTCAAATGATGATGGAAGGTCTCCGGAGCTAGTCTGGCACTTGAAATCATGCAGCTGGACTTTAGCAGCCATCTCCTGAGCTGGGTCCTGGAAAAGCCAGAAGTAGCTGGTCAGCTGTAAAGAATCGCTCACTAATGTCCCTGAGGAGAAATGATTATGAGCCGAGATGTGTCTCCTTTCAAACCAGAGAGAAAAGCCGACCTCCCTGTATAGGATGGCAGGGGAGGAATGCACAAATCTCCTGGCTTATCTCACCACCATAGACAGTGGTGAGAAGGTGGTTACCATCTCCAAAGAAGGGATGGTGGTGGCCTGGTGGCCTGCATAAAGGTACCTCCAGCCAAGTAATCAATGGTGGAGCAAAACAGCAGATACTGGTTCTTACTGGAAGAGGGCAGAAGGCCTGGGTTTTTTTCCCCACAAGAAGAAGAATTGAAGTTCTGGTCTACGGAGACTATGGAGAGCAGGAAGCCTGTTCTGCAACTTCATTCGCCTTTGGATTCTTGTAAAGGCTAATCCTCTTGCTCTCAGTGGAACTACTCACGCGTAACTGTATGGAAAGATATTTTTGTGGACGGAACCCAGATGCTGTCCTGCTTGGAAAACTACCAACAGTGAAGAAAGAGGAAAGGCAACCTAGGATAAGGCAGGAACTAGATAAAAGTAGGGTGCAACAAAAGCACTTCTACTTAAGTCAGCATTTTCAGCCGACACCGCAAGGTACGCCCACACAGCAAGGACCAATTTCCATGTACAATTTCCACCAGCCTTTCTATCGTTTCTTCCCAGAACACAATACATTCCTAGAACAATATATAAATTGTGATCACTTGCAATAACCACATGAAAGGGAGAAAAGAGACCAGGAATTCAGGACATAACTGCACTGTGTAAGACCAGTGTGATTCCATCCAGAACAGTTTGAGATTGTAACTGAAAAAGACCTAACCTGGATGCTCAAACTGTTACCTGATTTTCTCTAACTGTACCAGACTGTCTAGTACAAGAGACTATCCCTCCTTAAAAAAAATTCTTCATGTATGTCTACAGATAGAAATGATTTTAAAAATCACTTACTGTATTGCTGCTACATGTAACCGAAAAATTACTGGAAGTCTAATATCCTCATTAAACATATTCAGTGCTGCTCTTTTTCTTCCTGGCCACCAAGGCCTAAAGCAGCTCCAAAAAAGCTTACACAAGTATCCATTACCTCTTCTGTTTCTTGGCTTGAAGTGAGTTATGTATGTATGTGAACGTAAGTGCAGTCACTCACTGGAGAGCCACGGCACTCGTCGGACAACTTTGCCGTTCGCGTACTGGTAGCAGGCTATCTCTCTGCATTTTTTCCTAATGAAACAGTGGAGCAGTGCTAGTGTCCTTTTTCACATTTTTATCTCCCATGGTCAGCTCTGTATAAACACAAAATTCTCATTCCTACCACCTCCGTGGTTGCCCCAGGTTTTTTCCCTTCCAAATTCAGCGTTTCTACCCAACTGCAAATTCCTCCACACGGTTTATTTTTTCTCTTTCAGATGACACGTTTTCTTGCTTTGTGTGTCATTAGGCCAAATACTTCAGCCATGTTTTATGAACCACATGTCTGATAGTAATGAGGCAACTTAATATTTCCATTACTAATTTGGGAACTATTTTCTGAGCCTGCATCTGTGGCTAGAATTCCAGATGGAGGCACACAACCTCACTTTCTGGTACTCACACAAATGATTTTCTTCTACAACCTTCTTTCCTTCCCCCCAGCTCCCATGAAGATTGTTGTTACCCCTCAGGGACAGCACGGAAGAGCGCACTGTAATTTCACAGGGCAGCGTCCCTTCCCTGCCTGCCCCAGCCTGCCCTCTGTAGCAGAGGATACCAAAAGATTGGTGGAGAAGCTTGATCTTTGCGACACGTGAGGTGCAAATGTAGCATACAGCTCTTGGAGACACAAATATAACGGAAAGGCCGGAGATCTGACACCAATATTTCACAAAATAGTGAAGTATTCTATCTGCTTTTTGAAGTGGAACACGGGAGCCTAAACAAGATTGAGGGATGTGCAATGTCAACAAACTTTTCTTCAACCTAAAACTCTATTGCTTTTCAGGAGAAATCATTAACAATTTTCTAGGCCCTGAGCCAAACATAATCGTTTGGATTATTTCAATAGAGAATATGCAAACAGGATATCGAATGCCCTTTGAACGCAGCAAGCTGTTTTGTGGTAGGCATTTAACTTCCTCTAAACTGGGTGCTCACAAAAATTGTCGCTTTGTCCTGAATAAAGTGTAGTCCTATTTTCTATTTTTGTATGTAACCTGCAATATATTCCTAAAACAATCAATATTCTTTTTTTTTTCCCTTCTGTTTCCTTCCTCAGTAATTCACTATTAAAATCACAGTAATTGTACAGGCAGATACAAATTGCCTTCTGACACTTCTGAAACCCTGGGATTTTGGAGCAGCGTGCACAAAGAGTACGGCTGTGCCTGCGCTGCTGTCATCTGTGCGCTTTTCATAGCGGCGACACAGAGTAACATCAACGGACAGAAATGTGAATAAAGACGAAGTTCTTGTAAGCCTGGAACCAGCTTCCCTGTGTGACTGGTGAAGGTGGTTAAGGTATATCAATCTCAGCTAAAGCCTTTTGCTGCTGCCACAAGACAAGCAACAACAACAGCAGCAGCAAGGATAAAAACCCAGTTCTAGCAATCAGCTCGTGCTGTTCTTTCTGCTCCGGGTCTGGAACTGGAATTCAAATCCCAACTTTTGTTCCAGCCTGTAATGAATAATTGCAAACACATCCACACACATGGAGAGAACTTTTACATATGCCCTTTTTGTTTCTAGGGCGTAACACTGAAAACTACAATTATGTTAATATGGTGGTTTTGCTAGCACTTTTCTGGTGCATGTGTTTAGAAGGATGAACCTTGTGACCAGCAAGAGAAAGATTTATTACCAAGAATAATTAGAAACAAATTCTTATCAGTGTCATAAACATATGGTGAAGAAAAAAAATCTTTCAGTCTGCTAAGCCAAACTCCAGAGCTTTTTTGTTTTTTTCAAAATGAAGCAATTTTAACCAAGATTCAGCTCTTTTTATTCCTGTTTTCGAAGAAAACTAAGTTAACAATAAAAAGCATAAAGATGTAATGGAAGTGAGAAATGGAACCAGTATCTTTTGTGGGATTTAACTGTCTTTCCTAAGCAAATTTTTAACTTGTTGGTCATAATGCATCAAACAATCAGTATTGTTTCTGTACACGTGATGTTGTGGCCTGAGCTCAAATTTTAGATCTAAGAGCTGCTCAGCAACCTACCCACCTCACCATTTCAGTTTTGCATGAGTTCCTGTATACAATAAGGCAAATAAAAGACCAGTAAGTGTTGATCAGTGAGAGGATTAATTATTGTGCCTTATATTAGCTTGACTAAGGAATATACGCATATACGTATACATTTTTCTTGAGAAATCATGTCCGCTTTTCTTAAGAAGGTTTGAAACTTGAAATTCTTTGTTATTATTACAGATCATCTTAAAATTATTCTTTGTTGCCATCTTAACTGGTAAGAAACAGTAACCATCTCAGTCAAGGTACTTACGCTGTATTTGGTCAAAATACCAACTTACAGCGATTGCCTTAAACAGCAGTCTCAGAGTAAAAGAAAAGTAGGAAAGACACAGTAGCCCTTATTTTAGATGAAATCATATGACAGTTTAAAACTAGATTTTTTTGAACTAGAGGAATTTGAGTGATTGTTTAATGATATGTTGAATTGCTTCTGAAAGTAAGCCACTGGAGCTTGCAACAACAAAACTGTTTCTTTACCCCTCTTTTTAACCCCTCCATGAAGTGATCTGGTTTTTTAAGGTCGGCTTTTAGGTAACAAACTAGTCTGCTTGGCTTGGCAGACTTGTATAAGAGAACTGGGACGTGGTAGAAAAAACACTGATTGACCCTTCTGCCTGTACTTAGACACTAAAATTTCTGTAAGTGAAAGTATTACATGTCTCCCTACATGAAAAAGAATGATGCAACTTTTGTTATTATTACTGAAGTTACCTTTGAAAGCAAATAAGAAACTACAGTGCACCTTCCCAGGAACTTTAATACCTACAGCTAGAGCGTGCAAAGGCAGGTTCCGTGACTTGACTTACATGCTTTACCTTCTCCATACTGATGAAGTTTGCTGCCTGGAAACTCACAGGACTGGAAACATGCAAGGATTAGACATATTGGTAGGCTTTTAAATCAGTTCAAAAGGTAGAAACTGCAAACAGTGTTCTTTTCCTTACCATTCTGGCTGTAAACGTGGACTGCAGAGTCGTAGGAGTGTTCTGCTGAGCTGGGAGATGGTCATTGATTTATCAAAAGTCTGCAAAAATAAAAAAAGCATTGGCAACATTGAGAGAGCCATTCCCAATCTTGTGTTTCAAAATAAATTCTCTCATTTTCCAATATATCACACAATTTGTACGTAAGAGTCAGAAGAATTTTATAACTTTTAAGCAAAATCTTGAGAGTATTTGGATGTTAAATGTATCTGGGAAAAAATACATTTTTAGAAGAACTAGACAATGAAATTAATAATAATTTTGAGGGGTTTTTAAAACTCATTTAATTTGAAATTCTAGCATGATTACTTCCTTGTGCAGATTTAAAGTTCATTTTCCAAAGGCATTCATCTGTCTAGCCTTGAAATTTATTTTCTGCAAACATGAGCCAGTAAAGCTTGATTGCTTAAGTATTTGAGGAATATGATCAGAAAAGGGAAAACAGACTGAGCACAAATATGTGTTTACACATCAAAATCAAGGACAAAAAAAAACCCCAACTATAAGCTCTAATTTTTATTTTCTACTAACTCTCCATTTGAGTTCTAGTGGAAACTTTGGAAAGTTGAGATGACAAGCATAACAACAAGTATGCTTTCTTGGTAAATCTCCTTGGAGGTTTGGAGGCCCAGGGGCTTTATACCAGGCTTGCAAACATGATGAATTTCACTCAAATCGAACAAGATGAATTACAGCTACTCTATAATGAAAAGAAAAACAACCCAGGCCTCCAAAAATGCAAGTATAGAACTGGATTTTTTATTTCAAGCAAGTTTCAAGCCTGTTTCCATAATGGATCTTCATTCTTGTCCCTTGTGTGCAGGTAGCACCATAGAGCTTTTTATTGATTGCTATATAATAGTTGACAAAATGATGCATTATTCAGCAAATTGCCACATGCAGTGAAAAGAAACTGTGTCTTCTTTTCTGAAATCTTACAAGTATATACTTTTTATTTTAAAGACAGTCCGATGAAGCACTGAACCACCCTATTGTAATGCAACAGATACATAAAAGAGAAGACCCCTTATATTTGTATCTCAAAACAAACTTCTTCATATTTGTCAACACTTGTTAGATGTGGAGTCCAATCAATTTTTGATGTAGTGATACTATATCAGGGACACACTTGGATTAGAATGTCACCTGAACAGAAATAGCTCCTGTGTCAGACTGATGTTTCCCATGAGGTTTTCTATTTTCTTCCTACAGTCAATTTGCTATAAACTGGCTCCTGACAGAGCTTTATGCAGCTAGGAGCACTCATCAGCCTGGGGACTAGAGCAGTTTTGTGCCTGTCAAGCGTGTCCTCCATCTAAACTCAAGAGTTAGCACCTTTCACTGTTTTCACTGATTTGCATGCTGAAAAAACACTCTTTCTCTTTGACCAAGTCATCAGCCGTGATAATCTTGTCTCAGCTTGAAATCATTCACAGTAGGGGTTTTTCTAACATATATCCAGTCAAAGGTTAGTATTAGAAGGTGAGCTGGTAAGAAAACGTATGCAGCCCAAGAGAACACCGCTGGTACAGTCCTGTCGCAGAATGAGGTCAACGGCTTTTTGTACAGCTAAAGCAGCAAAGGGAACGCAAGACAGCCTGGGCGAGACACCCACAGCCCTTGATCACTGTCTGAAAAGTCTGAGTGCAACTTCAGCGGCCATTTCACGCCGCGGCAGACCCGAACAAGATTCTATGTGCCCAAAAGATGACTTACTTGCTTCAAGATTTAATAGTCTTGCAAAAAGAAGTTATTACCTCTCTCTACAAATGTGTCTTGTTTTAAGTTTTAGAAACATTTAGATTAATAACAAAACCTGGGATTTTGATCTCGTGTTATTACTCCACACATACAGGCCTTAAGTTATGTGCCTGTGCCTTTAATTCAGCGCTGAGTAATTACATTTAGGTCAGTGGAATAACTCCAGGTTTTTCTTGGTGTGTCTAAATGGAATGTTGTCCTAAGGATTTGGCAGCATATAAAGTGAATTTGGGAATGAACATGTATGTCAGTACTTGGAAAATGTAACTGCCATGAACTAACCCAGTCCATAGAAGGGAAAGACAACATAAAGGAGAGGTCTGTGAACTTCAAGAGTAAGAGCAAGCATGTAGTTTTGCATGTGCAGATATAATTGTATCATTATTCTTTGTATTTTCTCCAACATTTCTTTTTCTTGCCTATTTTTATCAGTAATGGCAAAAGGAATAAAATAAATTAACTCATGCTGAGTACTTCACCTCTTATTCATCTCCTTCAGTATACCTTTAAAACCTTTCCGTAAAACAGAATATTGACTATCAAGAGGCCAAATGTTAAGACTTAAGTAGAAGCATATAGGTCAAAATAAAACACATTTAACGGGGAAACTATCTAAAAATGTCTTGTAACAAGTCAGACCTTACTGGTATTAAAGAGTGCGTTTGAACACTCTGACCTGGTGTATAAGGTACAGGAGACCATAGAACACTTTGGAGGAAAAAAATGTATGGGGAACATGACTTTGTATGTGTAGGAGATAAAGTCAAATGCTTGAATAATTTAGAATCATAACATGAACAAAAATGAAACACTGGGACTTAATAACCGTTGGGGTTTTTTTCTTAAACTCCAATTATTAAGATATTGTGCTCCTGGCTAGCATATCAGGTGCTGATAATGAATATTCAGGAACAGTACTTTTGCTGCACGAACAAAAACTGTTCTGTTCAAAAGATTAATAACGGATTATCTTTATATATATATGCACACACACATACACACACACTAAAGATAATGAAAATTGGAACCAAAAATGAAGTTGAAGAACAATTATTTAAATGCAGAAAGTCTACCCAAGTGATGTTAATAAAATGGAATTAAACGTAGGAGAAAATAGAACCTAATTAAGAGATTCAGAAAGGCATATTAGTATATTCTGGAAAAGTAATTTTTATATATGAAAATTCTTTTATGCTTTATATTATCATTATAATGCACAGCCTTACACACACAAATCAAAGCTCTGCATGAAGTTCACGCTAGAGCTCTGTACCCCATGTGTTGCTGGTCATTGGTGCACGCTGCATTCAAGTCACATTTGACCCGAGGATTGAACGTAACCCTAGCAGAGTATAAAAGGGCAATCAATAAAATAATGATCTTGAAGTGGCAAAAAGGTTTCTTTACATTGCTTTTCAGTAACGAAGGAATCACCGTCTGAGAGAAACCTTTGCAGGTGATACTCTGTAAAAGGAAATGTTCTTTTAGACCCAGAGCAAGGAGATCAAAGACCCTGCAGAATTCAGCTGCAGTTAACAGGGTGCAATCGACTGGCTCTTGCTTTTAAATATGACTAATACTTTTTGAAATGCTTGTTTGGATCTGAATATCACGGTTAGAAGCTAAGTGTGTTTCGAGCAGCTGAAATAACGAAGCCTGCTTTCCCGAGAGTCGGCAGCCGCACACCCAACTGGCGCTGCGTTGCTGCAGCATCCCCGCTCCTGCGCCATGTTCGGGCAGAGGCTGCGAGGTTTCTGAGCCATACGTTACTGACCGGTCCACTGGCACATAGATGCCGATTGCTGGGTCAGCAAGGAAAGCTGAAAAGATAGCCTGTGCACTCGTTTTGCAGTTCTTTCTTTAGCAGAAGCACTAATTTGTCCCTATAACCCGCAGCCTCCCCCAACGCGCAGAGCTCTAGAACTGAAATTTGTTGAAACGGAACAGCAGATCAAAAGCTCAAGGCCTCCAACAGCACGATTTCATAAGCCCTCTCTCCTTAAGAAGCCAGGATAAAAATACAGCTACATGAAAAATAAATGAGCAGCTTTTCCTGACTCCGAAACCAGAAAATGACACGAAACCAAAATCAAATGCAACAGTATCTCTTGTATTCCCAAACGCCAGCATTAACGCTCCCTCTCCCAGCGACTTGTTAAACAAATGAACCTGATAAGGTGTTTTGCAAGTGAAAGATCCTGGGGTGGAGAAAGTAAACTCCACACCGAAGACCCTTAACAAAAATGCTGTTGCTTGCTCTAAGAGTTCTGCACTGAATGGGATTCAGTCTGACCTGGCTCCTGCCACAGTCAGTATCTGCTCTCTTTGGATCAGATGAGCTGCTCTGCAGCACTAGCGGTAGTTGAAGATCTTTAGATCAAAACTAATATCTCAATGCCTGGAAGTCAAGTCAGCCCATGCAAGTCGAAAAGAGCCGGTAGCGTGCGTGCCCAGACCCGTCAGACATCTTTTGACGCTCAGACTAAATGCTCTGTTTAAACCATACCCGATCTACTGCATTCTCCCTGAACACCTCAGCTGTGCCTCCGTGACGCTGGCCGCGCAGCCACGTTATCATCCTGCTTATCCCCGCTACGGGGTTGGTGCCATTTCTGAAACCACGTTACACCTCTGAAATTTTCGCAGTCTCCTGGAGAGAGACCCGATTTTGGTTGCACGCTGTGATCCCCCCGGGAGAACTCTCCCCCTTTTTCCTTGTTTTCTTCCATGTTGTGATTACTTTTTTACCGTAAGTTTAAGAATGAAAGCCTTTGGACTGACAGCGGGTGAAGGTGTGGTGAGTCTCTTGATTAAAACCGAGGAAAAACCTTAAAATACAAACTCGCACGAGCACGACATGTCTGCTCCTGCTGCAGTGACGCTGCCTCACGAAATGGCGCCTGCCTCTGTAGACAGCTGCCTGAGAACACACCCGGCCCGGCAGGAAACCAGAAACGCAACTTTTCTTCTTTTTTTTTTTTCCTTTTTTAAAGCTCTCATTTTTCTCTCTTTACGTTCCGTCCCTCGGGATCTCCGCAGAGCCCTCCGCAAAGCCGTAACCTGACGAGCAGAGAGGCGACGGGGGAGCGCACAGAGCTGTCGTGGGCACGGACCAGGATTTCCCACCCATCTTCGGCTCACGGCAGACGCCCGGGGCTCTGCCCCGCGCTGGCGTGGGGCGAGTGGGCGCGTGCAGCCGGGGCCGGGACGCGGGGCTCCGCGCGGTGCAAAGAAATCTGCCGATTCAGCCGGTAGCACCGCGGTCTTGCCTTTCCAGAATTTTCTCCCTCCGCTTCCCAAATATAAAGGGACTTTTGTGCTAAATACCGAGCGGGAGCACTGGTGGGCTCCGCGTAGGGCGCCATGTGGTATTTGGTTTCTCGCTACAGTACATGTTTTTATAATGATGGGGGAAGGGAAGGAAGGGAGCTGCTCTTACCAGCATGCCAATAATCTGTTGCAAAGGACTGGAGCTCTCAGAGCCAATTAGTCCTGAAGTTAACCATTTAACTGCTGAAAAAAACTCCAGTCTCAGGCACAGACTCAGCGAGATTAGGGACAGAAGTGACTGTGCGGGCACCCAGGGCATCGAACACGGTGCAGATTTGTTCAGACACATTTTAGTACTAAATACTTTCGATACACACACTGACCGCTGAAACTCCCTCAGATAGCAGCGTGCAAAAGGTGGGACAGCTATATCCAGAACACATACCACACATTTTTAATTGGGTGTGCTTCAGGATCTGAGCCAGCCTGTGCTGGAACCACAAAAGCCACCCACAGGAGCTGCATTTCCGACACAGATTTTGGGTGGGTACAAGTCCCTGCCATGGGAGCGGCCCAACCCGTGCTGCCCAGCGTGGGGTGGGGAGGGTCAGGGTGCTGCCCGGCGGAGAAACCCGGCTGTGTGACCTCAGCATCTGCCAGCAGCTCTCCCTCTAGATGAATACCTCTCCATCACCCCTGGGCTGTGCCCCGACACAGAGACTCGCTTCAGACCTCCCTGCACCAGCTTTGTTTTTCTAACCCCTTAACTGCATTAGAACAAGACCAAAAAAAATATTTCTGCAGTTTAATTTGTCATAAACTTTTAATGCCCGAGGCAAACCACCTCGTGGCTTGTGTGCTGCTGAACAAGCCAGGGAAGAAGACGCACTGGGAATTGGCAGCCTCTGTCTTTCTCTCCAGGGGCAAGTCTGAACGCAGCCAGAGAGTACAGACAAATTAGTCCTAATGCAGAGCAACAGTAACATGCTCCCACTTGACCCGGCGGGGCGGTAAACCTATTTTGTGCTCTTTTTTTATTCCATGACGCACCAAGGAATATTGGATCAGATTCTGGGGGATGCCAGGAAGACCAGCAGAGTTTGCAGAGCACAGTGAAGTGTCCTGGCACACCAAAAGCATCCTCTCCACCGCAGCTCATCAGCCCGAGCAAGAAGCACAGTTCATTAGCTTGGGAGGGGCCGTATGGCTGCTTCCAGTCCAGACAAGTGCTGCAGTGTACATGAAGGGCATGTTCCTACAGCACTAGCCTCTCTGATGGATGAAAATGAAGTCAAATCTCCCTCCTTGCCCTGGAGAAGGTCCGGTGCATGTGGAAGTTGTGTGCTGTTCCCGTTGAAAGGCTATAGCAAGGCTGGCACCGTAAGCTCCAGAAAGAAATCTGGCTATGTTAAAGTATAACTTTACATTCAAACAAAAAACACTGTGGAGGGGGGAAAAATATATTGGTAAGAAACCAGCAGATTATTTAAGCACGTGAGCTGTCAGAGCTCTGGCAATACAAGAGCGCTCTTGTTCCTGCTGCCTCCCACAGCTGCATTCACTAAATATATCCTGGGCAGAGAACTGCATTTCTCCACCCCTTTCTCAGCCCAATCGGGTTTGCACAAACAGCACCAGGCTCCCTTGGGACATGCAGTCAGGCAGCAGCGGTGCCCTAGTTACAGGCATCATGAAGGACAGAAGAGCCTAATAATGTCTGCAACAGGGTGAAGCTGTTACATCCACAGGTTATTTCGAGCGGGAGTGCGTGCAGCGGATTGATATTTAACTGTTAAAAACAGGGTGGTGTGTTCTCCATAAGGAAACACCCCTTTTGTGCGTCAGCATCAGTTACTGGAAGTTAATTCCCATCGGATGATTTTCGGTAGCTTATGGAAAAAAAAGAACTGGTTATCTCAGAGCAAATTCAAACAGAAGAACGGTCACCTCAAAAAAAAAACCAAAACCAAACCTCAGCTCCTGGCAGATTTAGAGGTGAGCAGTGGTCTTCAGTGTTTCAGGGACTGGCTGGCCAACGGAGAGCAATCCCAGTTTTACCTTCCATCAGGTCAAGGCTCTGTGGCATATTGTCTGATCACAGCTCTGCCTCTGGGGGGAAAAAACCCTACAGCCAAATTTCCATAGGGCCAAGGTGCTTCCCCATCACCTCTATTCTGATCTCCACATTTCTCCTACCCTCACCTTGCACTTGCAAGGGCACGCATCCTTTGGCTCAGCTCAGTGGCGCCTTGATCCTAACAGCAGCCTCGAAACGCTGCAGTAAGGAAGAAGAGGAAGAGCTTCCCCTTCTGATACGGTTAATTCTATAGTGCATCAAATTCTGGCAAAAAAAAGGGAGTCATCTTGGTGGCTTTTCTTGCTTTCAAGCTGCGAGCCAGCAGGGATTTTGACCCTCCTTGTCCCTGCTTCTTCCTTTCCTCACAGTTTCCCATTTCTTCAACACCTCCAGCCCCCTAGCAGCAAAGCAAATTTGACAGAATCTGGTTAATTTTTAAAGCTTTCTCATTTTAAGAAGTCAGTGGGAGCAGACTATATCTTGCAATCGAACCTCACAGGAGGGAGAATTAAATATCTCATGCATGACCTTAATCTGTAGGATTTTGCAGATAGTTTTTCTTGTAATCTCCATACTCAGAGCTTATCATGCATTCAAATTGTATCCATAGCCCTAGAACATTTTGCAACAAAGGGAACCCAAATTCATTTTGATATAATTATGCAGTCACATGAGTCACATGCTTGCTGTGGAATAAATACAAATACTGAGCATTTGGGAATAACTGGCAGACTTATATCGAAGTGTAAGAAAAACCCCAAGTCTGAGAGCTATTTATTATATAAGGAAAAAAAGATCAGTTTTAGCTGTGAAACTGCAGTACAGGAAAATGGCACGATGTACGTATGAAGAGTCTTTTGATATCTCCCTTTTTCAATCTGCAGAACACAAAAGAAAGAACCTAAACTCATACTTCAGCATCCACATAAAGTAAGGACCTGATTTTCAAAGGTAGCAGTTTTCATTTGAGGTATTTAAACTCTCTGGAATCAGATAATTCATTCACTAAGTGTAATCAAATAGTTGAAACCTAGAAGAGTTAGAAAATTGTGCTGTGTTTTTTGTGTCTTTCCTACGCATTCTGTCCTTCTCTGCTTTTCTTGCCTTCCTGAAACAAACTGTCCTCAAAGACTGTTCTAATTCTGTGTTTGGAAATTGCTACTATTTTAATTAGCGACGTTGCTGTAGAAGAGCTACACCCTGCTGCGCCGGTTGTACCGAGAGCGAGCCTCGTTCGCTGGGGACAGCAGTGGTTTTGCCTGCTCTGATCTCGTAAGCTCTGCTGGATCCTATGGGTTTCCAAGCGCGCTTAGAAAGATGTAGTCCAGTTATGTGCTTTTAAGAAGGAAATACAAAATGGGAAACCAGATGCTGAGACTGAGCCACAGAGAAGCCACGGGGGTGCGAGTTACCTTCAACAACACCGCAGTTCTAAAGGCAAACAAAGGCGTAAGAAACTGGGAGCAGAAGGTTTCATTCCTCAGACAAGGCAGTGACTCACCCACATTCCTGGCTGCTCCAACAAGGGAGGCAAACCCTCCTCCTGGCAGACCGGATCCTCCGGGTTTTATGTGTGGAGCAAATCCCAAGCAAAGGCAAGCCGCGGCGGTGGCACATTCTAGCAGACAGCACGGCCAGACGTGCGCAGGACCCTCCTTCGCAAGCAGCTGTGTTAGCTTGCCTTCTCGAAAAAACTCAAGAGTTCAGAAGTTCTGCTTTTCACACCTGAAAACAGAATGAAAAGAGAAAGGGCTGCTACTAACAATTGCTTTTCAAGAGCCAAACTCATATTTTCTTAGATACCAAGGTTTTCTAAGTTGCTAAGAGGCAGTAGTTGACTACTTTTCCTAAAAAATAAATCCAAGGACAGATAAGTCAAAAACTTAGCTGAACAGAGAGCCAAGCAGTGTGTAAGGTGGAAAAGGTGCTGTTTCTAACCATCAAGGTATCTATATGGGAAAATTTGACCTCGGGATACGGAAACTCACCGTCCTAAACATCTGCTCAGTCATTCCCAACACACAAAGCAGACTTCACTGATGAAGGACAAGCACATTCCAGGTGAGAGACAGCTGCAAAACGTGCCCATCTCCACCCTTCCCACACGGCTCTCCAGGACACGGGGAGTGCTGTGCAGGTCCCCAGCTGGCAGGGCCGGCAGCCGAGCTGCTGCGGGGCAGCAGGCATGAGGACGAGCTGGTGGAGAGGCTGGATGTGAAGAAACAGGACCAAAAAGGAGCACAGAAAGCAGAGAACAAGGCTAATTTTCTAGAGAAACTCCAGGAAGCCAACATCTTTAAACCTCAGAGAGGCTGTGGTTAGGAGACAAACATTATGGGGTGATGGGGCTACAGGGGAGGGCTGCAGGTAGGGCTACGCCAGTGCCCGGGGAGAGGTGCCTCGGAAAGCCACGATCCACCCAGAGCCCTCCAAGGAGCAGGGCTGTGTAGGTGGTCACATCTGTAGCTGTGCCAGGGCTCTGCTGGGTGAGGTTCGTTCATCCATGCAATGAAAGATGCCAGGTTACGAGCACAAAATTCCCCTCTGGCTTCATACTCTGTGAACCGAAATTAAGGCTGACCCTCAATGTGTTCCACCTATACCAAGTAAGAGAGGACTTCTTTGCTTAACCGTTATCAGTGTAGGTTTGGCTGCTGGTGGAGGGAGAGTCCTTGACAGCACAGGCTGCTAGCAGAGGAACACAAAGCTGGGTTATTAATGGAAGTACCAAGCCTCACACAAATCAAATAAGCTACCCTGGAGCTGAGGCCATGCCCGAGACTTCATGAGAATAAATGCCTGTTGCACTGTCACTGCTGCCGTCCTTGAAGCCTAGCCCTGGTGAGCGGGGAATGCATGCAAACCCGATCCTCCACGCTGCTGCAGATTTTGCTGGCGGCGTTTGAAATATTTCAGGCATTTCAGACAAGCCTCCGCAGACTAGAGCAGGGACTCACCCGTCAGGACTCCAGAGCTTACATTAAAAAAAAAAAAAAAATCTGTTTATCAAGTTGCAGAACAGCTATCCATCTAGTTTATTAGATGGAAACAAGAAAAGCAGGGGGAGATTTTGCTGACATTATTCCTCCCCGATCCAACACGCTGCCTTGATTAAGTGATTACTATGATCAGTGCAACGGCAAACAAACAACACAAGCTCATTATAAGACGTTTCCTGGTTGCAAAGGCAGAGAAACCACCACCGGAGATGGACCCCGAGCGTATTATTACTACCGAGTATTTTGGCTGGCTCGTGGTATTTGGAAACCCCAGTTCTGCCAGGCTGCTCGAGAAAGGCAGCATTTGTCCCCTGCCTTCAGCACGAAAACACAACTCGAATCCCTTCTCGGGAACAAAGGTGCTTCCCAGGAGCCTGGCGCGCTGCCGGCATGCCGAGCGCGTAGCCAAGCAACGGCAGCCGGCTCGGGGCTTGCGCCTCACCCGTGATGCTCCAGCCTCCACAAACAATTCTTGCCACGTAGGCAAGACCGTGCAGGGTAATGGAAAATTACTGCAGGCTTTTTCTTAAAGGGCGAGAATATCTCCGTTGGCGGAGAAGGTTGGTCCGCATCCCGCTTCCCAGCGCGCCCCGGGGTAACTTTTTGTTTCCTGCGAGAAAGGCTGCAGTGCGTCACTAGCACGCCGGGGCGTTAATAAAGGCAGGTAGCATTTGCATGATGTTTCAACTGACTGCGGCGATAAAAAACGGAAAGCAGAGAGCGAAGCGGCGGGGGGTGGGGTGGGGT
>Ga0065711_1041435_pt1 | contig 16154 bp, 4 predicted proteins | sample Hoacrofraction12_FD_59098 | JGI IMG/M metagenome (GOLD analysis project Ga0065711, IMG submission 59098) | Hoatzin crop microbial communities from Cojedes, Venezuela - Epithelial fraction 12 v2 (version 2) | ecosystem: Host-associated > Birds > Digestive system > Esophagus > Crop | place...
GAAGTTAATCATCTAAACCTAACAAAAAAAAAAAAAAAAAGAAAAATCTTCTGAAATGGCCAACACCTGAAATTTTTTCCAGAATCTGATTCTTCTGTACTGCAACTGAAATAGCAAATAGAACAGAATACCACTGAACTTCAAGAGTTGTGATTTAAAACTTGGTTTACCCTTCAGACTTAATCAGCTATCTTTTCTCATTTTATACTGAGGGACACAATCTTCAGTATGCTTACATGTATAGTATCATATTTGGGTATTCTAATTTCCAGATTCAAGCAGTCCAGGCTTATTTACGTATTTATAAGGAGACAGGTTAACACAAATCATTCTTTTTGGATTCTAGCGCAACCTTTTTTGGGTAGCAGCAGTGGAAGTCAAGTGCAGCCACTGCTGATAAACCCCTAAAAGCTTGATTTTTACTGCTCCAGTTTCATATGTTGAAATAAGTATAATGATAAAATGGAACTTTAAAAATTGGCTTATTATTCTGACTTACATATGCATATATAACCTTTGAATCTATTGTTACAAGTATTACAACAATAAGGGAGTGTTACTATCATTGCTCAGAATCCGAGGAACTGCATTTTTCTCCTGTATATGGACCTTGCTCATCCATTTTCATGGACTTTACAAGAAAACAGAATTATGCAGCTGTCACTCAATTTAAATGAAATTAATATATTACTGTCCACAATAAAAGTGAATGCTCACCTAGGAAACATTTCCTTTTGTAAAGGGACAATAAGAGCTCTGCGTGGCATTCAAAAGATAAGAGAAGGAAAAAGGATAAAAATATTAATCTACCTTTCAAAGCAGGTATACAAGCAAAATATTACCCAAATATTCAAGTCCAGCTGAAGTGCTGAGTGCTGGACATAGCTGCTAAACATTGTAGAATTGGCTGAACATACTGAAAAACATGCAGATATTACCAAAACATTATATATACTACACACAGAATATATTCCCAAATCTATAGGTTCTGTACATAACACCTTTAAAACACGCTTATTTAAATATATTGTTAGCAGGTTCAAAGAAAATGTGGGTTGGATGTGGGCTAGCTAGTGAAGGATGATACAGTTCAACAACTTTTTTGCCTCAATCTTCACAGACCATAACAGCAAAGTTTGGGAAGAAGTGTGACAGCCAGCAGTGCAGAGTAACAAGCCAGGAATTACTTCAAGAAATTGGAAATATGAAAACCTGTAAAGAGGACTTGCCTGAGGGTGCCGAAAGCACGCTGCTGTGCCTTCAAGGCCACCACCTGTGATCTACAAAACTGGAGGAGGACAATGGGAGAAATGCTAACAACTGGGCAGACTCAGGGACCCACAGGCCAGGCTAGCCCCAGCACAGTCACAGGCAAGGTCATGAAGCTTGTCTGATGGGAAATTACTCCCAAACACATGAAGGAAAATAAGGCAGTATCATCAACATTCCAAATAGATTTACCACGGGAAGATCACTCCTGCACATGAGGAGAAAACAGTGCAATATAACTTGACTTCAAGAAGGCTTTTGACGTCGACTCCCACAGTATTCTCACTAAGAAGATGAGGACTGGACAGACTGCTAGGTGGTTTGAAAACTGGCTGGCTTGCTGGGCTCAAAGACTGGTAAACAATAGCCCAAGTTGTAGCTGGTGTTCTGTGTAAAGCATAGCACCCCAGGGACTGATGCCAGGGCTCATACTGTCTGTACTGTACTGTATTTGCAAACGATGCTAAATGAGGAAGGGTGTTCCACACACTGAATCACAGTTTCAACCCACGGGCACCTTCAGAAACTTGATGACCATTCAGTGCATCGTCCATACTTTCTAATTCACCGGGGCATCCTCAGGGGAATAACAACTTTCCGTACCTGCAGGGTTCTTTTTACTAAAAACCGTTTAATACAAATTGAATACTGTTTGCATTCCTGCACGGAGAATAGCTGTGGTGGTGTTTATTCATTATCCTATACTACAGAAATTACCAGATTAAATTCACTACCTAAAATCAACAACCCAGAACCACTCTGTAATTTCTATTAGCAGTTTTCAGCCAATAAAACCTGTTTCCCATAGCTGCCCCTGATTTACATCTGCTTTCAGGTTGACTAAAAGTACATATGTTCCTAGTGAGTGATTTGTTTTATTAGCAAGACTGGTTCTTTTCCCACCTTATTTACACTGGTCTGTAACAAATGAATTCCGAAGGGGCAGCTAAAATCAATTTTGTGACAGAAATAACCTTCACTTGTGGTTAAGCAAGCCACTTTTGAGTTCTACATAGGAAAGGAGGAGAATGATCATAAGAAGTTTATAAATTTTGATGGCATCCTTTCGCAATCACAGATGAATAGTCATATAGCAAAAACAAGTGATCAGCTCAGAGCTGCTGAAGAAGGAAGTAATGTGTTCTCCAGGAAGCACGATATATACATATTATGCATTCCATATAGCAGGCACGCAAACCTTTGCAAGAAGTGGGAAGGAACGTCTCAGAAACTGCAGAAGTCTACAGCGATCACAGAATTCCTCATTCCAGTCCTATACACACTACTTGTGCACTGTAAAGGTAGAACTGAGGTTCCCAAACAAGCAAAGTCAAAGTAACAACAGCAATCCCTTTTTTTCAAGGGCAAGTTCTGGTATGGTGCCACGGACCAAACTCCAGTTAGGAGTAGGAGGCAGATCAAGTGCGCTCCCAAAAAGCATCATTCAGTTTAGTTTCACCCAGAGGAAACCAGTTTGTGCATACTGATTTACAGTGTGAAGGCAAACATGGTAAACAGAGATCAACGCATAATTCAGTGCAAAAAGCACAATGCTGTTCCAAATTAAAACACTACTGCACATGTACCTCAGATATCCTCTAGTATCATGCCTGGCTTACAGGTGTTGCTCTTACGAAGCAGAGGTCTCTCAAACCAGCAGCCTCAAAATTAAAAGGTTAGAAAAGCTTTACCGGAAGACAAAGTTAAGATCAAAAATGCTTACAAATCTCTCAGAAAAGTTAAATTTGTCTTATTTAGCTATCTGTCTTCTGCCCATTTCCTAACCTTTGCTTGGACTTCTCATTAGAGATGTGAGCCTTTTTCCAGGGGAAAACAAGAGGAAAAAAAAAAAAAGCTGGATAGTGCCAACAAAAACTAAGGCTTTAAAAAAATCCTGAGCTTTGAAAGAAAAAAAAAAAAGAAAACCAAACAAATACCACATTATCTTTTTCTTTCTAGTGAAAGACAAAGGGCTAGTTCATGAATTTTGTTCACTGAAAGTTCAGAATCACTGTCTGACCTTCCCATTTCCTCCTATGTCCATCCACAGTTGCATGTGACACGCCTGTATCCAAAATCACATCCCTCTCAAAATCAAACCAAACAAAAATACTTCGGTCTGGCAACTGAAGGCAAATCTCCTAGCTAGCAGAAAACACACGTTTCAGATTTAAAAACAACACAACGCTTCTGTATCATTTGCACTTGGAGTGACTGCAAAGAGAGCTGAAGGTTGTTATTAATAAGGATCCCTGCTGTTGTTTCAATCAGTGATTCGTCACCTTCACATCTAAGTAGGAGGTCAGGCTGCAGACAGGAAACAATTCATTCAAGGTGGCATTTCTACTTCTGCAGTCAGCTGCTGAAAAAAAAAATTAGTAATGTCTACTTACTTAATGACTATCTATAATAGCAGCATGATGCTGTTCATTCATGTTCACAGTAAAATAGGCTGCTCAAAACCTATTCTTCAAAGTATGCAACTCGCTTATATGACTGATCATTTTTCCTCAGTCAAGTAAGTATATTCCAAGTCTTTTCTTTTATAATTTGTACAGGATTATGGAATTTCATTATTCACTTTACTGTTAGAGATTATCACAAGTATTGTGACTAAATACTAGGATAGCTGTATTTATTTCATAGTTCTGCTCTGATAATTACTGTGAAAGCTGATCAATGTTTTTATAGCCCTGATGGATAATCAGTCGGTAATCGATCATAATGCTAACTGTGTAAAGCAATTGAAAGATGAAATTTTGGAGGTTTAAAATGTAATGCTGAATTGAGAAGTAGTACGTTGCCTATTTTTGCTAATGAAGTGGAAATAATTAATCCCTCAAAGTATAGCACATGTGGCATCATAGTCCTCTCTAAAATTTTTCATAAAGCTTCCAAGTTTTTCACTCAATACCAATCAAATTTGCAAAACTCCACCTGACAAGTTTTTCTTATTGTCTGCAAATGGTGGCCCACAAAGGGGAAGCTTTCCATAGTCATCTAACATCTTTGCTCCAATTTTTCCCTTCAATAAACATTATTGTCCTGTTAGGATTTCTAGGCATTTCCACAGAAGGTGGATTACAAAGTGAAAGACAAGGTACTGAAAAGGCATATCTTCTAGAAGCAAGCAAGGAGAATGGTTTCTCTTTTCTGCTTATGCCACCCTCCTCCTCTTGCTAGCAGCATTATCCAGAGCACGTGCTGGTCTCCATCCCCATGCCAGCTTTATTTTCCCCTCAGTTGTGCTTTGTTGGAGTCTGTTGTCTGCAGTAAAAACAGATCATCTTTTGCTGTTACACAGCATTACACACAAGACTCTTCGTTCAGACAAAAAGGCATACTGATAGCTTCCTAAAATTTTGTTATCTTAGCTCATTTTCATCCTTTACCAGACACGTAGGAGATCAGGATGAACTGGAAGACAAAAACAAGAAGAGTTTGGTTTGCCCGTTACATTTTTTCTGGATTTTTTTTATTTTGAGAGGCAGTTAGAGGAAACAAAACATGCTAGAGGTGGATGGGAGGGAGCAAGGCTTATCATCAGGGTTGCCACTGAAGCCAGCCATACTGTGACTTGGCCTGGCCTTTGTTTCATCTCAATCAATCAAGAATGCTATGCTTGGTATTGTTTTCTCACTACCCTGGTCTTGGATCGTTTTCACTCCACATCATGTTTTATTTATTTTTTAAAGAATGCAAACAGAGATAAAATTTTTGCTCCATAACTTTTGTTAAACTGCTGTGATTTTTTACCCAGAGGGAGAGAAAACTGTCAGTGCCATAAGTAGTCTAAATGCAACACGTTTGTCAAGGCTACAATGAAACTGATGAAATGTTTTTATTAAAGGGAATAAAATTAAGACATTACTTACTTTTGTTTGGAAAAGATTTTGCTGGAGGTGGGAGTGAGTATCGCTCGGGTCTACATTCAAAATCTCAAACCACATTACTTATTTCATTCTAAAATGTCTCAGAATTATTTCTTTGACTTTCTGGACAGTCATTTCATCAACTACCTTTAGAAATAAAAATCAAATTACCTTGTGCAAGTAAAGCTGATCTAGGACTTATTTTACCAAAGTTATCGGACAGAATCTAAAGAGCAAGAATAACAAGGGCTATAGAAAACTGAATCTATTGTAAAAACTGAGAGTAAAAAATAGTCTTTTTAGTTTAAAAAGATAAATATGGCAAAACAGACTTCACAGAGGAAAAAGTTTGCTTCATGGAAGAAAGTAAAAAACAGTGTCCATAGGGAATAACACAAATCATGAATTTAATTTGCTTTCTGGAAACTTAGCTTAGATATTAGGAAGTGAAACATTATAAAACAAAAAAGTCATTTTAATAGCAGCACAGTTAACGTACTATCGGATTGCCCATGAATACCATGCAACCTCTACCAACATAGGTTTAAAACAAATTAATCTTGCCAAGGTTGAACTACGTGTCCTTTCTAGTTCAATTTTCTACAGTGCCATGACTTTGCTTCCTAGAACTGTATGTCCAGAGATTAACAAAGATTACATTACAAATGTCAGAATCGCCATCACAATATATTTTCAATGAGCTAAAAATTAAAATACTGAGCTTTGTGAAACAAAAAGTCACACCAGCTGCGCTTCCACTGTAGTCTAGTAAGATAGCCCCTGTAACTAAGTACTCTAGAGAAGGGTTTGACAATAACAGGCAACCCTATCTGTGCAGCACAATACAAGAGTGATGGCTGACACAAGCCAAAATTCAGACTACCAGGATAAATGATTTGTCATCACAGTACAGAAGGATATTGAAGGAACAACAAAGTGAAAGACAGAATTGACACCTTACATCCATCTCATTAAAAAGAAACGTGATTGCATCCTTGACTAAATATAACAGATCTTTCAAACCACAAAGCTTGCAATTAAATTAGTGCTACCTAAAACAAACAAATGAGAAACACACACGACCATACAGAGGAATTACAACACGGACAGCTGATGAATTACAAGCAAAAGCTAACGCACTGGTCAGGAAACCAAAACGTATTAAGCACTGCTGTATGTGCACATACGTGATATACATAATATATATAACAGATTATGTATGTTTCATATTATACATTTTAAACAGTAACATAATAGTGTGTTGTAGATAAAATATCATATCTTTATTGTATTGTCAGCCTATTATATAATAAATTGTACTTGTTACAGTGAATTAGAAACAAAATTTAGACTAGTTATATAAACAAAATTTAAGGGCATAACCTTAACTGCTGCACTGGAGTACAAATGCAACTTGCAGTTACAATTATTTTATATATATATTTATATACACACACATATATATAAAGCTATGCAGCACCATTCTACAGAGTATATAGAAACTGTATTTTTCTTCTTTAAACTCAGTTTAAAATCAGCAGTAAGTAAAATGATCATAGACTTAAGAAAGACTTTGTGGTTGAGAATGACAACATTTTTCTATTCACACTTCCTCTCAGTTATTCATATATACATAGTATACCTTGCCTTATTCACAACTGTTAAAAACCAATTCTTGTTACTTTGAAAAAGCATCTTTACAAATCACAAAACAGCACCTACTGCAGATACAACTACTTTGTTATTCTTTGAATTTTGACATTGAGAAAAATGTTAACAGAAACTCCCTGAAAACGGGAAAAAGGTTACATTTGAATTAAGCATATTCATTTTTTTTCCAAGGCAATCCCTTAAAGCTACACAAAAGCCCTTTCAACGAGCATGCCAAACTTGTATTCCAAAGCATCAGAAACCAAAGCACAAATTACCAAATAGCAAATACCCATTTTTGAATTTTCCTACTGGCATACTTTTTGCAACAAACAACGGTGTGAAGTATGTAGTGCAAAACAAAATGTATGCAGTAAGGAAGATACTTTAAGGTTTTATTCAAATTTCCAAATGAAGGAAGTTAGATGTGCCTTAAAACAGACAGGCAGAGAGAAACAAAGGTGTGTTAACCAATCCATCATGCTGATCACATTTCAGTTTATTTGCTATGTTTCAGCACTGACTGGAAACAAGTCACACTAGATGAAAAGCCAGGTAATACTGAGTATACTCAGAGTGATTAAAGAGACCCAGGTTTTACCACATCACAGAAGGGGATAAGGGCTTAATGCCAAATAATCTTACTCCTTACATGATGCCAGCATCTACAGGACTTCTAACTTCATTCTGTAACATTTTATAGCAATTGCTACACTTGAAAAAAAATAAGATCCACAAATATTTGATTCTAAGCTTTGAGTTTTACCCAAATAAGATTTACCTTCAAATTATGAGTGTCTACTCCATGGCAAAAGAACAATTGATCAAGGTCAATGCTTTATCAATGACACCAACACCAGTCTTTCTGCACGTGCAGGAATGGCAGTTGTAGCAGAGTATCATCTACCAAATACGTTCATTTCAAAGTAATAAAAAAGCAGGTGAATAACACTACATTCACTCACACAGCCAAGGCTAAATAGGCCACCCACTACTGTTTTCTTAGCAGTAAATATAAAATAAATAATAAGCTACAGCTAAGCTAGCCTCCATCAAAATAAAAATGTTTTGCATATCAGAGACAATTACATTATGCCCACCCACTAATGAAAACCAATCAACTTCAAAAGCAACCCACCAACCCACCCCCTAACTTTCAAATATCACTGCAGGGCTTTTAAGGTTTGGGGTTTTAAAAAATTAAAAAAAAAAAAAAAATTATGCCACTGTCAAAGTGTTACCTTGATAAAAATCTTTAAGTATGCAAAAAAAGAAATAACATTCCAACTTCTATCAAGAGTTGACAAAAGTTGATGTTGAAAACATAAGTACTAGGTTTTCCAGTTGTCCACAGCTTTTCTGTGAACATCACAGAAGTTCCAGCATGAATTGCTGGATATTTTAAGTCCTACATTCTTCTAGAATTCAAAAAATCCAACAGCCAAACAACCCTCATATTTCAACAGTTCCAGTGGATTTTTTTAGGCAAAGAACTGTAGTAGGTATGTGAAAATCACTAGTGTCTTCGAACACTGACTCTTCAATCATCAGTGTCCAAAAAGTCCCGGTCCACTGATATAAGATTACTATGCAACTTTTTATTGTTTTATTTTAGTTCTAAAAGTACATATTACAGGCTCAAGGAAAAAAAAAACACAAACAAAAAGTATTGCATTTTATCAACATTTCCAGAGCAGCACTAAGTAAGCGAGATGCTAAAGCAAAATGGTCTTCAGCGAGAATCAGTACGAGGAGTGATTAGGGGGAGGAAAAAAATAGAAATGCAAACCAAAACAACCTAAACCAAATCCCAAACTAATGCTAAAACTTTATTTTTTCAGGCTGAAACCACCTGTGTAGAAGTAACTAATAGTATCCCAAAGGAACCAAAAACCTGTTGCAGCTGTCAGAGCAGACCCCAGGCACCTCTTCCCTGGCAGACCTCAGTAACACCATGCACTGCAAAAAGATAATGCCATTTTCTGACTTCAGAACAGCACAGAAATGAAGAGACAACCTTGTCTCTTCCATGGGTGAGATCATGAGACATTATGTATGAAATATATATAAAATATGTCAGTAGAACAATTTATTCAAGTACTTCAGCCCAGGCTACTTGCGTACGCATTTCTGAAGGAGTCAGAATCACTGCAGTAATCACTGCTTCTCCTTCCTTATAACCAGCTCAAGCCTGCTCAGCTTGAAAGGCAAAATTCAGCCTCAGCAGTGAAAGCAGAGGTCATGATATGTCAACGAAGGTGTGCAGTTGGAGGCGAGGGAACACCTTAAAGCATTTAAGCTGCTGGCATATTTACAGATGTGCACACGTACATGGTGGAGGAGCTATGACGTTTGAAGGAATCCAGATGGATGAAGGTTCTCTAGGGTGTTGGGTGGGGTAGATGTTCTCAAGGCAATATTAACCTACAACCAGGAAAAAATGCTTTGTTGAGTCTATCTTTGCATTTTTAAATGACAGTGACTGAAGGGTAATTTCTTCTATTTTTTTACTTGTGCAGAATTTGTTTATAACTTTTTTCTGTAACTTGAAGTATTAAAAAGTATTAGGTAATTTTTCTATTGCTTCCAAATTCATAAAATCACAGAACAGTTGTGATTGGAAGAGACTACTGGAGGTCATCTGGTTCATTCCCTCTGCTCAAGATGGGCCACCTAGAGCAGGCTGCCCAGGACCACGCCCAGACAGCTTTTGAATGTCTCCGAAGATGGAGACTCCACAATATCTCTCGGCAACATGTGCCAGTGCTTAGTCACCCTCATAGTAAAAAAGTGTTTACTGATGTTCAGATGGAACCTCCTGTGTTTCAGTTCGTGCCCATTGTCTCTGGTCACCACTGAAAAGAGCCTGGCTCCATCCTCTTTGAATCCTTCCTTCAGGTATTTATATGAACTAATAATATCCCTCCTCAGCCTTTGCCTCTCTAGGCTAAACTGTCCCAATGGTCTCAGCCTTTCCTCACAGAGGAGATGCTCCAGACTCTTAATCATCTCTGGGACCAGAACGGGACACAGCACTCCAGACGGGGCCTCACCAGTGCTGAGTAGAGGGGAAGGATCACCTCCCTCAACCTGCTGGCAGCACTCCTCTTCAAGCAGTCCAGGATACCATTGGCCTGCTCTGTCACAAGGACACGTTGCTGACTCATTTTCAGCTTGGTGTCCAGCAAGGTCCCCAGCTCCTTTTCTGTTGAGCTGCTTTCCAGCTGGGTAGCCTCAGCACATATTGGTGCCTGGAGCTGTTCCTCCCCAGGAGGTGCAGGACTTTGCACTTCTCCTTGTTGAACTTCAGGAGGTTACTGTCAGTCCATTTCCCCAGCCTGTCAAGGTCCCCCCGGATGGCAGCATGACCCTCTGGCATATCAGCCACACCTCCCAGTTTGGTGTCGTCAACACACTTGTTGAGAGCGCACTCTGCCCCATTACCCCAATCATTAATGGAGATGTTAAACAGTACTGGACCCGGTACTGACCCCTGGGGTACACCGCTACTTATTGTCCTGCAATTATATGCCACAGGTTGTAGTCGGGATAGTAACTTCAGGATCCTTTTTGCATTACCTATGCAGTTGCAGCAGAGAATGCCATAGATCGCATTTTGTGCCAACAGTGTTAGTTCTATATGAAATGACAACAAAAAGAGTTTCTCTGTACTACAGTAGAATAAGGTACATCTTTTCAAACGAAGAGCCACCTAATCCAAGCCAGTATCTCAATAAAGAGAGCTTAAAAGAATTTGCCTTACCATGGTACCCACTTCAAAAACCCAGACACATTGGGATGGAGAATTCATGCCTCTTCTTTAAATATCAGAGCAAAGCAACTCTTTAGCAGCCTCAGTGGTCAATACACTGCACATTTATTTTTTCATTGCACTTTTGGCTTCACCTTACATTCAAACTTTTGGATATCTCATTTGGGTTACCCTGTGATGAAGCAAGAGGTCTATAATTAGACGGATACTTACAGAAAAAATTTCAAAGCTGGAAGCATAGCATTACATAATGCATTCAGTATTAAGAAGCATTTTCTAGGCTGCTCAGAATTTAAAGTCAAATGTCTGCTCCTCTCTGTTTCTCAGTTCTGCATGTTTCACTAGCATGAACAATTTCTGACAGTATTTTTCTCACATTGCTGTGTATTTGTAGAAGTGTAGGGTGCCAAAATTCACTGTTTACAGTCACTGACTATCACTGAAATCTACCTTAAAATCAGAAAGGAAGATATAACTTGTACTAACATCCTAAGTGTCTAACATTGCCACTACAGTCATTGGTACCTTCACCACCAGTGGCACCCTAAGTAGAGTTCAGATTTTGGGAAGGTAGGGTAGAGGGACATGTCATGCCATTGCTGCCAGAAGTCTTGTAGCAGTTACTTGTCATGTCTCCATAAATCCTATGATTTCTGTAAGCAGCTACTAGAGCTGAAGGCAACGACTACAGCACAGAGGAAGTTTTTCTCCTATAGAAGCAGCAATCTACTGGTCACACCAAAGCATGCAATATGCCCTGATAGGGCTCTCCCACTCTGTTCACTGATTGCCGAATACCCATTATAACTATTTAAAAACTTGACTAATGCCATGTACCAGTAGCTTCTTAATACAGCCTGCAAATCCGGCAGTGGCACACAGACAATTACGTAATGGCTCAGCGAGGGAGGGAGAGGGACGCCCCAGCCGTGCTGCCGGCACAGGCACCACAGCCAGCAGCAGAACTCCTTTTGAGTGATTTCTTAGCCAAAACGGCACAAATAAACCAGAGCCACGGTGCTGGGCTCACTCAACAGCCAGCATCCAGCACCACTCGTCAGCGTGGGCGCAGGGCAAGGACAGCAAGAGTCCTCTCTGAAGTGCTGGTTTGCAGCATCACAGCTTGGGGGTCAGGGAGGGATGCAAAACACTGGGTAAAATTTTGAATCAGGCCATAAACTGAGAAGAAATATGAAAAAGTATTAGATGCAAACTGTGAATTTAGGGTAAATCCTTTATTCCAGCTGTAGGATGGAACAGTGTAGAAGAACCGGTAGACAACTCATAGACAATGTAGAAGTATGGCCAGTACATGTACAAGCCATTTATCTGATTTCCCCCAGTGGGGACAAAAATTTGTGGGTTTCTTCCCTGGATACTCACATTTACACATATTTTAGGAACATTTTAGTTGCTGAAGTTTCCACTTTTCTTGCAGATTTAAACTGTGTATTTGATTATTTCATGTAATTAAGCCCAAAATTAGTGAAAAAGGATGACAACAGAGTCAGTTTCCTAGCAGCACAGGCTTTGGCGAAGGAAAGAGAAATGTCAAGGAAATGAGAGTGGAAACACAGGGCATGGCAAACCTATTTGACTGTTCCATTCAGGGGCTTCTCTCTTAGCACATTCTTATGAAAATTAAAATGGGCTCAGATACTGGTTTAAGATCAGACATGTAAACACATAGCCCACTATGGATCTGTGGTTTTATTAAGAATTTATTAAGAATTCACTTAGCATATATTCTTCTTTGATGCTAGATGTTTAACTCCAACACGACAAAAAAATTTATATTTATTATATACTGTTACTTTAGCAGCAGCATAAGGGCTAGACAAGTTTAAAACAACATTACGACAATGTTTGCAATAGGTATTTAGAGATAAGATCTGAGTATTATTGCTATACTATGCACTCATTGATTGTACAGCACATGCTATTTCCCCCAGTACCACTCATTATCAGAGTAATCGATTACCAAACTCCTGGCCAAGCCTCCCTGTAAGAAAAGGAAAAAATCCCAACCATTGCTGAGACTTGAGTTTTCACAACGGCTGGATGCAAACTGGTATGTTAGGAGTTCTATGGCTCTATCCCATATCACTAGTATCCAGACGTTTCTCATTTACTACATTATTTCAGTCACACAACAAGCAAGAAGGCGAATGTGAGGATGATAACTAAGAAGGTACACTTACTAAAAATAATTCTACAAGTCCTTTGACATAGGGCACAAAACTTTGCCCTTTAGGAGACCTTGGCTTGATTCCTAGCACTAACAGGGGGGGAAAAAACCTGACACAACAAAGGAGTGATACACATTTGCCATTCAACACTAAGCTGCTGGCTAAGAGAATAATGAAGCTCTACAGAGTGGAAAGAAGCACCAGCTCCACAGGACCTTGAGGGTGAAAACTGCTGAGTACACCTTCAGTGCTGTGATAAGGGGGACAAAGAAAAGCTAGAGGTAACAAAAGCAAGGTCAATAAGCAGGGCAGCGCAAGCCTCTATCAGAGAGCAGATCATGCCAGCTCTTAAAAAATGTGACCTTATAAGATCGAAGGACTAGAAGATGAAGTCTCCTAAACATCACATTTGTGTATTCCAGACCAGTTAATGAAAACATATATACAGCATTTGAGGAAATATAGTATGAAATAAAAACATTTGAATTTCATACTGCTAATGTTACCCTAAATGTCATTAAGCCCGCAGCAAGACTGTGGCAAATTAGGGATAGACAGGGAAGAAAAAATCCCTAGTGTGTTAGTGTAAGAAAACACAAAATTTCAGTGATTTAGGCAACAATAACAGATGACTATCTGAAGATATCTTTGTTTCCTTCTCCTATTTTTTAACACCCATAAACATGGTTTTGAAGCAAAACCTGAGAATATAGCACTGTCATTGAAACATTTGGCTCCAACTTACAAAAGCAGATCAAAGAGCACCAAAACAATCATTATTTTTCCATTATTTTTAATGTGACTTTTTAAGCCATATAAAAAAATAATGCTTATGAATGCAAACTGGAAACCCAAAATGTATCAGAGATTACTGGCTGATGCAGAAGAAAGGACAAAGAAAAGTTCTTTCTGAAGAACTTTCATTTAGAACAAAGAAAAAAATGCATAGGAAATTGAACAGGTAGCAGCACGGTTTTCTGTTGAAACACCACATGATGGTTTCCCATTTGCATTCATAAGCAGTATAAAACAACCTCAAATGTTTGTGGATTCACGGTTAATTTAGACAGGGTTTACGGTTTCTGAAAACATGTTCTATTGCATATTTTTACAAACTATGTGAAAAATAGTTTGAAGCTGCCACATTGCTGCTGTTAACAGATCAAACAGCAACCTTTATTGGCACTCACCTGTAAGACAGTACCAATTGATTTGTCTCATTCATCCATTTTTTAAGAGAATGATAAAAAGCAAACTAAAAGAAACCTGAATTGTATGTAATTCTACACAAGGTGCTAGGGGGATAAAACAAAATATACAGAAATATTATTCTTCTGAACTGAATAATAGTAAAAGTAACAAAAATTCCCTGTTCGCAAACCAAAACAGTGATGTTGCACTGATACACTGGCATTAGGGTGTCTCAGCTGGGAGTAGCAAGAGAAAATATTTGAAAGTGACATAATCTTTAAAATTTCTGGTCTACTGTAATAAACAGAAGTAAGATAAGTAGACAGGTTCATAGGAAGCATATTTTCTAAATACTTCCTAATTATTATTTTAAACATTGGAAAAAAACTGGTTTATTTTTAAATAAATAGGTAGAATCAAAGTAAAAAAATATTAATTAGTGTATTTTCAACAGGGAAGTATTTCCTTGAATTACATCCTTACACCCACCATATGTTTTGCTTTCCACAAAACTTACATTAACAATTTTTTCTAGGATGCAACTTTGCTCACGATTTCTTTCCCTACAGGAAAGAGAACCATATCTTTATGTTTCAGGTTATTACAGAAGATGCCCAGCTTTTCTCCTGTGAGTACACATGTAAGATTCAGAAAGAAAACAGCCTTGATGGAAACGATTTATTATGTCTGACAGTGGTTCTGCTTTGGAGCTGAACTAAGATACGCTTCTCGCACAGCTCTGAGGGACCTGCTGGCAGGAGCAGCTCTTCCCAGATGAAGCAATACTCCTGCTATTGTTTAGAAAGTGGGAAAGCTCTTGATCCACTTTCTAAGATATCTACTGTCCCCAGTCTCATTTTCCTGCTGTCCTTTTACTCTTAGGTGAACTGTACAAGCAGACATTTAAAAGACAGATCAGTAGGATTGTTTCTCAATCTCTTTAACTTTCTTCACAAAATACACTTCATCATTCAAGATGCCCTGCGCAGGTTCAGAACATAGAGGTCTATAGATGTGTAACATAGTGGATTATTTCCATTTGCATTAAGTATCAACAAGAACACCTATGAGCACATTTTGACAGATTAGTTACCTTGAGAGCCACTTCTAGCATTTTAGCTGCTAACTGCTATCTGCTGTGATAGGATCCTTATTAGCGTGATATTTTGAAAGAAAAAAACATCCCAATTCACACATCTCCTATGGTGACGATTCATTATGCAAACTGCTGCCTCACGCTTGAACATTATAGGCAATGGGCAATATGCCACAGCATCAGTCAAAACTTGAAAAAAGGCTTCTGCTAACATTCAGCAATCCTACATCACCAGCTTTGCGGCGCCGCTGACTCTGGCCCTGCACCCTCCAGGCCTACGCAATCACAGTATTTATGACTGGCTTGGTCTCTGACCCAGATACAGGACAGATTATTGAAGCTTTCGTTTGGCAGGAGTAATTCTGACCTACTGTGCTAATAATTTTGCTGATGGGAACTAATTAACAACCAGACAGTCTACACACTCTCTCTAACCTAGCTGTTAACAAGCTCCTAATGAAACTTCAATCAAGTCGCACTGTGCACTGGGTAAACAAACACACCCCCACAGATAGACACTGGAGTGATGACTATAGCTGTATGCAAGAAGTGAAAGCAAAAGTAAAACATGCTAAAACACAGACTAGAGTGTCCTGTGTTTATGTATGTCTCACCATCGACCAAGACAAGAACAAGAAATTGAAGTGGCTGTATTTCCACCTCCAGGGTACTTCGTACAGGTCAATTTAGGACAATCGAAAGGAGACTCAAATCTCACAACTATGGAAGCATAGCCCTTCTCTGCAATAGTGCATCAATGCTGCAAGAAACGCATGTTGAACTTTACCTAATTAAGTAAAAAAAAGTTTATTAGATTACCTCTATGATTTGAAGTAATTCACTATCCCTGGTTACTGTTCAGACTAACTTCTAAAGGAACTAGCCAGTTAAGCACCTAGGGTGGACAGTTGTGAATAGTCTCATGTTAGGGCAGACTGGGTCTCTTATACAGCTCTGAAACAATGTTTGCATCCATTTAAATGTCAGTGTCACTGTGCTAACCCACCAGAAGTCATACAGCCATGGTTAGGACTTGGAGCTAAAACTTAAAAAAAACCCAAGAAAACCCAGCGATCTTCAATTGTGTCAGATTGAAATAAAAAGAAAGGGGGGGG
>Ga0065711_1041436_pt1 | contig 16154 bp, 10 predicted proteins | sample Hoacrofraction12_FD_59098 | JGI IMG/M metagenome (GOLD analysis project Ga0065711, IMG submission 59098) | Hoatzin crop microbial communities from Cojedes, Venezuela - Epithelial fraction 12 v2 (version 2) | ecosystem: Host-associated > Birds > Digestive system > Esophagus > Crop | place...
AAAAAAAAAAAAAAAAAAAATCACCAAAAAAACCCCAAACTCCAAACCTCAAGGAAAATCTGCTCTGGGAGTTTCTGTATCAATGATAAGGAAATGCTCATCAATCAGGAGAAAGAGACGGAAAACAGCTGTCAATTTGTAAATAATTTTAACCCATTATGTGTTTGTTAAAAGAAAGCCATATGTGGTCCATGAAGGGACTGTAAAATCAGGCTCACTAAGGTTGCAACACACATGGGAAAGATCAGACAGCACTATAGACTTCACACAAAAACACCTGACAGACCACCAACAACAGAACCTTGGTAAAAGTAAAGACGACAACCTGAAGTGTATGAAAGAAAAGTTGACTGTTAATGCTGGCATGTAAGGGTATTTCACACAGCAAAGAACAATCTTTGAGTACTTTATACAGTACTGCGGCACACCAAAACCAGCTTTTCTTGCCTTTCATTTCTCTTTTTTTCCTATCTATGTATATCTCTTCTTCTGCTAGATTTCCTTCCTTGCAAAATCTTCCACTTCCTATCCTTTGGGTCTCACGGCTGTTGCATGCTCAGTCACACCTGCTGAGATGACCTTCACTGACATGGCCAATGACATTTCAAAGTACCACAATTAGGCTTCAAAATTAACATTCCAAGACTACAAGAAGATTTCACATGTCTCTACTCTGTCTGCAGTCAGGACTGGAAAACTGCAACTGTCACTGCCTCACAGTCTTGAAAGCTAGAACTTTTTCTTTTTAATTTAAAGTTGAAATTACATGTAATCCAAAGTGTGCAGGGCACAAGAAATTCTTTGAAATGACTGGATCCAGTCCAAAGGAAGCTTATCTAGCCTACCCACCAATACAAAATTTTCCTTATTCACTATTTTATTTAGGATTTTTTTTTTGCCAGTGTAGTTTTAGAAGTTCCATCAGATTTTTTAGAAGCACTTCTTCACAATCAGGTTTCCTCATGTTCAGTTTTTTCACTGTAGTCGCTAGCTCTGACAGCTCCCATTTCCCCAAAATATTGGGGGATTATGCCCTTCCTCAGTAGAGCAAAACAGCATCACGACTCTCCTGATACGTTATATGTGCTGTAATTGTATGCACCTTCTCAATTTTAAACGATGAAGAAATGCTCAAGGACAACCCACACACGTTATGGAAGTAGGTATCTCTGAAAAAAACCGTACAAAATCAACCACCCAGTTAGGTTTGCTCATTACTAACATCTAAAAGATATGCCCAGTATCAGCAGAGCATTTTAATGGGAGACAAAGGAAACAACTTGCAATTGAAAAGGCAGACCACTGTAAAATGAGGAAGTTGCCTCTGGTTTCTGTACAGTGTCTCTGCTAAGGAGACCCCACCGCACCAACCACCACATCTACCGACTGTTCTTCATTAGCCAAAACATTCTTCTCTCAAAAACCAAAACAGCATTTGCTCTAATGTTTAAGGGAAATGTTATGCAGAGGATATCAGCATTTATCTCATTGCAAATAGATTCTGAACTTTGAATGTATATCCAGAAGTCTCTCAAAGCCAGCAAAAAGCACTGCCTCCCTATGTCACAAGTGTATATTCCCTTTATTCTATAACGCATTACTATTCTTCCACAACAAGTATAGGTATAAAAGATACTCATCACACTGAGACTGCAAGATTTGGTTACTTGCAATTTTAGGAGGGTGGACTAAGATACAAATCGGGATACACCATCCAGTCCTGTATTTTATGAGGTTTTTGACACAATTCAAATGGCTTGAAAAGAAAATACAATTTTATTGGAAGTGAATGGGTACCTTTATTCAGGAAGAAAAAATGCCTAATTAGAAAAGCCTACAGTGAGTCAGGAGTGAATCTGAAACTAAGGACTGATCATATCATTCAAAAGAAAAATGTCAATGTTCGAAACTCTTGCTATTACAGCCAACGTTGATTAGAGGAAATTAAGTCAGCAAGCTGGTATAACCAGCTGAAGTTTTATCACTCTCTTTCAACAGGAGGAGTGAGGGAAAGATAATTTAGACACAGATGAGGCCAAAGACAAACAGGAAAAAATAAGAAAAGCTTTTAAACTTGGCCAGTAAAGCCAAGTTTTCAAAGTCATTCTAAGTAGATGCTTGCTCCAAACTAAAGACACCTAGCTTCAAGAATCAGTAAAACAAAAACGAGAGGAAAAATCCACATGCAACACTTAAGCATGCATTTATATACCGCTTACTCTATATTCTATGTGTAACATGTACGTTTCATAATCTTTGAGAAGATTAGATTTAGAGAAAGAATTTTTAAAATGAAGTTTAATAGGTAGGCAAAACAACTGCCGTTAGTCACTTCACATTTTCATTTTTCTGTCTTTACTAAAAGGCAAAACAATAGTGTACCACTGGAATATTCTCTGTTCAGCCAGTATTATCATTTCTTGCATCCCCTTTGGATATCATATTTTATAACTATGACAGCTTTTTCTCCCTTTCCCTGCAAAAGGTAGGTACCACTTACTGCCTTTGGTTTTTTATTTTATTGGAGCAGGATAAATTGTACACCATTTGATAAACATTCCACCCCCTTATTTTTCTAAGGATATTATTTAAAATTCCAAAAGGATGTTAATATATAACAAAAGCACAGGGTTACATTATTGGAACATCAAGCCTGACATGATATCTAAGGCAAAGTCTTATTCCAGTTGCTTCAGAAGAAAAACATGAAACACCAGTACCTTACCAACTGTGCAATAACAACAATGAGGTTGCAATGAATTCCAATCTAATGCTCAATATTGGATTCCAATTACTGTGCTCGTAGGAGAAGTAAAACTATTGACAAAATATAACACCATTTTTTTCTGGTAAAGCAGCAAACAGTACTGCAGAAAACCTTCCACAGATGTAAATCTACAAAGAAAATCAGGCTCCCACTCAAACTTTACTCTTTTTAGTCTCTCTAGACTACCCAGTATATGAAGGGATGAGCTCTCACTCCACACAGACACAACGAAGTGAGAAAGGGATGCTAGTATGAGGTTTAGTAGCAAATAAATAGCCTTGCTGTCATAAATTTCAGTAGAAACATCATCAGTTAAACTTAGTGGGCTTTGTAGTTTAACATACATTCAGCACAAGTAATTTTTCTACAAGCCTTTGGCTCCATCTGCTGACTTTTAATATTAAAAATAATTGATGAGTCTGAAAACGTTCATGCTTTTGAAGCACTTTAGTCCTCTACATTTTTGTAAGTGTGGTTCAAAACGTACAACTAAATACCCCAAGCATGTGGTGTAATAATTTTGTCAGTTAAAATTATCTCGAAGCAACAATACAGCAGCTCTGAGGAAAAGGTACCTGAGTGAGCCTGGTATGCACAAGAGGTAAACAAACCTTACATGGAAGACTGTCCAGAATTAGATTTAAACTGGAATTGGATTTAAGCAACAAGTATACATCTGGATGGTTATGTCACAGCATCACCCAGCACTTAAGTCCAAATCTGAGAAGTGAGATTCTGAGCAGACTAATAAAGACAATTGAAGATCTATAACAACCCTTGTGAGAGCTTGTTGGAGACATTTGCTCAGCACCTGCCTGTGCTGGTTTCAGCTTCCCCCATTTTCACTGAGATGTCTGCTTCACAGAAACTCAAGCTTATTGTATTTATGAACAAAAACACGATAAAAAATTACTCTGAAGGTTCAAAAGCCTCAGTATTTGCCTGTTCCAGCTCTGATTTGTTTTTCATTATTGCAGAATTCTGATCATTATCAGAGTGCTATGAACTCAAACTAGATAGAATTTCCACACAAAAAATTGCACATGAGAAATGCATCTAACATGCTCTTTAAATATAGCAGGGGAAAGTCTGAGACCCAAAAATAAAAACCAGTTACAGTAACTGTAAAAAATGGCCAATGAAGTAAACAACTAAATCCATCATTAATTAAAGCAGCCTGATTTACATGAACACTGAGCTCCCGCGATTGCAAATTATTCGAGTGGTAACTGCGATAATCACCATCTCTGACAATCTGTTTTCCTTTATGACTCTAACTTTCAGTACCTGTATTAGAAACATCTAACAAGCCACACACACACAGAGCGCCCAACGCACTCAACTTTCCGGACTTCCTGTGCCATCCCTGTGCACTCTGAAAAGTACTTTCCTCTTATCAGCACAGGAGACATTGTCAGCCTCTCAAACCAAATCCCACTTATTGCAATTGCTACATACGGGGAAGGTTTTTTTTTTTTTAACATGCCACCATTCATAGCTTCTACATCAACCTACCAAAGTCATAATATTTGACTTACAGAATCACAGAATGTTAGGGGTTGGAAGGGACCTCTGTGGGTCATCTAGTCCAACCCTCCTGCCGAAACACAGGTAAAAAATAGTAGATGGAATCAAGTGCTTCTGCGAGGAGATTTAAACACAGAATGAAGTCTTAGCTCTGTTAAAGCTAAGATTAAACAGATTTTGAACCAGACCCTAATGCTCACTCTGTCACAAAGGTGTGAAAAATGCTCATCTTCATAGCTTTGTAGAAAAACAGCTTTTCTGAAATGAAAAATACAAAAGACCTTCTTACATATAGCACGTACCACAGCTTTCCAAAAAGCTTCTTTCAAAGCTATTAAATGTTTATAATGTCTCCTTCAGAGCTGAGACCGACGCTAAGGAATCCATTACAAAAGCTATTACTTTCAAAAACTGAAAACAAAACACATGAATTCAAACTCTGAATAAAGATTCCCAAGAAATTTTAATAGTATGTGAAACACTAAAAAGATAAAAGACTCATTTCTACGTGGTCCTGCTCAGATATAGATATAGGTGCAACAGGTTCAAAGCTATAGTTAGGCAAAAGTTCATGCTGGGAAATATTATCACCACACAATTTGAGATTTAGAGACACATTAAGGAAAACATAAAAATATAATCACATTTAAACATAAATCTAACCATCTGCAAATCTGATTTTCCTTATACAGGAAAAGAGCAAGAAAACAAGCATGCATACTGTAAAGTGCTGTGCATAATCATAAAAATTTTAATCATATCAATGTATTCTCTCTGTCGAAGCCTGTCTAAATCCTGACTCAAGCAAAAAGCCCTGGCTGGTGTCAGCATAGCCAGATGACAGCGCACAAATGAAAGGCAGGATTGAAACTTCACTTCAGAGCTGATCAGAAGGGACCTTGTCCATTAGGGACAGCAATGTAATATAAAACAAAAAGCAGTAATGCACTGTTTGATTTGTGGAGTTACATTCACTGTGCCAGAGAACCTCAACATTATGGATTCAAAATAACATTAACTCAGCCCACTACACATTGTGGATATCTAATGGTATGTTTTTACAACTGTTTGTAATGTACATGTCAGATGGCCTAAGTCTTTCTTGCGAGTCACACCATAGCCACAAAACTATGGCTCAATGTTAACTTCTCTTTCTCCCCTAGCTCATTTAAGTTTGACATAAAAATTTCTTTGCCCACCTCTCTTCCCATTATATGAATCTTCAAAACATCTTGCCAATATTAATTAATTTAGTTTCATGCAATCCTCATAGACAAGAATTAGAATCACCCTTATTTAAAAAAAAAACCCACACAAAAACCCCACAAACCAGAAATTTATCATACTTTTGCTTTTTCTCATCAAAACAGGAAGCTTGTGTAAAAAAAAAAAAAACCACACAACTGCTTAGGTTCCTGCCAAAAACATCCCTTAAAAACAAACAAACAAAGAAAATATCCTCAATGTTTTTGATAATCCACCGAATCAGTTCAACATATACGTATTTTAAAGAGGCAGAGGCTACTAAAGCAGCAGTTGTCTTCCCTAAACATGTTCTTGTTACTCTTATTACCTCTAGTATCTCTATTCCTAACAGTAACCCTGAAGTTTGCACCTAAGCCACGATCTGACTTGCTGCAGTCCTATGTACTAGATGCTGCACATCAGACAAAAACCTATTCTAGGTATGGTTAGTATAAAAGCCTACTGAAATTTATTACACAATGAACATAATATTAAGAAAAAGCAACTACAACAGTAACTGAAATCAACAAAATGCTTAGATGAATACTGAGAAAGAGTAGAAAAACTTCGAGAGGTTCTGAATCCTCACACAAAATTTAAGTGACAAACGAACTTCTGAATCATTTTCAGTACCTCTGCCTCTTTCCTGCTGAAGAAAAAAATAAACGATGTCTGTATATATAACAGGGTCATTGCTTCCAATGAGTTAAACTGTTCTCATGGCCGATTTCTGCCACCTGAACTGAACAAGGAGTAAGATCATCTCTGCTGTTCTTTTACAGAATCTACCACACACCCTACATATAGAATATATTTTAAAATCCGTTGCCTAGACAGAAGACAGGTCAACTCCTAAATCTAACTTTCACAGGCCTGAGAGTTTTTAAGCCTACAATTTAAGCATTTAAAGATGCATTAGCTACAGTGACTCTTTAAAAAGGCTATTTGACCTTTTCTTATGATTTCTAAAGCGTGAAACATTTATTCTTGATTATTTATTCATCAGAGGAGGAAAAAAAGAGAGGTCAACTGCACTTTATGGCATACGCTTTCAAGCTAATCTTCACAACCATGAAGAGCCTGGGAGTTTGTAGTTTTCATTTCAGACAGCTGCAAACGAAAGTCATATCTAGGCATCTGTATCATGTTCATCACAGTACTATCTGGGCAGCTGGAATAATTACTACATTATAATTACATTATTCCAGCTGATACTGTAAATATTGACTCTCTCTAGTATTACTTTCTCTTTCATTTCAAACTGCACCAGCTATTATAAAGTTATGGGAATACTCTAGTGACAAGATGTATCTTACATTTAGTTTCAACAGTACACGTTCTTGTGACAGGCATATGACAGCAGATTCAGGTGATGAGCTGAACAAACATTTAAAGAGCAAAGTCAATTGTCATGTAATTTTCATAATAGTAACAAAGAATAAAATTTAGAGTTTTATAAATGGGGGTCATCTCAGGACCACACAGTACCATGCACGAAATCCAGAAGACTTCCTATGGTGTTATAGTAATACCTCAAAAAAGTTCTCTGGTTACAGACCGATTATAGAATCCTTAGCACTCATGCACTAGTCCACCCTCTTCTGTCTTCTGGTCAAATTGAGAAGTTTATCTTCAACAGTCTTGATTAAATAATATATCCAATATTCAGAACATTTTTTTTGCTGGCGCCCAGATCTGAGCAAAACTTTATAATATACAGACCGTAGCTTAGTTATTGCAGTACTTGCTGAATTGTTCCGCTTCTTAAAAGCCTGATCAAATGAGGAATTGTACTGTATATGGATGACCAAGGAAGAACAGAAAGTGACATTCACTTCCTTCATTCTGGTTACTGAAATTTTGCCAAAGCCTCCAGCACTTGAACTTAAATATTTAAAACATGTTAGTTACTGCCCTAACTAAGCCTACTCATACTAAAGTTGCATTCGCAGCAGGAATGCAATGTGAAAGCTATGTTTACCATGTAGGAGGTTACCTTTCCAATTACTATTCAAGCATTCCAATAAGATTCCTGCTCAAACGGTATGTATACATGCATGTGGGTCTGTTTTCAATTGAACTGGATTGAGCACAATTCTACCTGATAAATTAAAAGAAATAAAAATAAAGTTAATGACCTGGCAGCAGCAATACTTAAGCAAACAAGTTATGCAAACACAAACCAGCCATCCTTTGCTTTAAAAGTTACCATAAAGTTTAAACAAAAAAGCATTTGGATGAAAGTTTGTGATTATTATAGCAATGTCCATTAACTTAGTTTCAAACTAATCTTGAACCCCAGGGTACACAAACCAAAGAACGCTACATTTGATCACTGGAACAGCAACTGTTCACAAGAAATATGTTCCCTCCTAAGTCCCAGGATAACATCAATGTTTGTGTTCAGTTGCATCCCAGTTGTGGCTCAAGTCATCTCAAAACCCGTCTCCGCCTGTAAGCAGCCTTACAGGACCACTGCTTAAAGTACTCACTTTAGCTGGCTCCAGGACTCCTTTCAAAACACAAATGCAAGACATTTAGCCCTAGGAAAACAACAGCTGGCATGCCCTGTATAGGAGGTATCTGAACGTGCTTATTCATCTTCGGAAACTGCCCTTGAAAGGAGAACATCATTCCGTGTGTGTCAGGTCTTGTCCTTTCTCTCATTAGACCCACTCTAGCTTCAGCCCATGGAAACAAGTTGAAAAATCCCATCCCAAGGGTTCTTGACTGACCATGACCGATGCCGGTTTCAAGCATCAGAGATTTCAAGCCAAGAAAGGCTTCAAGGGGAAGGAACTATACACCATTGCACTGGTACTCAAGATTGCAACAGCAGCTGAGAAAAAGGAGGGATGAAAAAAGTTTCTTCGATCTATGGTGTAAGTCAAAAAGATCAGTCACTCTGAAGGGCAAATTCTGAGACTGGAAAAGAAGCCAGAGATAGAGAAAAATGGAAATAGGCAGGAAAAAAGTAGAACAAGGAGATGAGGGAAGCTAAATCAATAGAGAGAAATCTAAATGTCAGGTGTCATTTTAATAGCTTATTAGATGTCTGGTTTTCTTTTCAACTTTGTTTTGATGTCACAAACCTACATATTTATTTATCCTTAAATATCTTGCCATACTGAAGCCAAATTGTTCACTAATATAACATACAAGAATATATTCCATTTTTCCAGTTGTGGCACACTTTTGTACTGGGATACTGAGCTTCCCCATCAGATCCAGCAACCCAGCGCACTGGTAAATCCCAAAGAGCTACAGAACATTGAGCATCATAGCCTACGCATGGAAGTCCCATCTGCCAGCAGCCCACACTAGTCAGGAGAGCACACTAACATGGCACAGTTGTGAGGAAAATGCCTACACAAATCAGAGAGTGCATGCAGTCATTAGTGAAACTATCACACTTCAGTTCCAAGATCAGCCCCTCAGAACAACTCTACCAGTATAATTTCCCTGTTAGTCCACTGGTTCCCTCTTCTTCAGGTCATTTTTTTCCCCACCTTGTACTTCTGTAACAACTTGCTTCAGCTTTTCTAACAGTTCTCATGAGACAAATGATATACTGAAATCTGGGCAGAAGAAATATAATTTGATTTATCTAAGAAAATCAATCATTGTATCAAATAAAAACATGATGCTCATCTCCCACAGTATTTTCATCTACTATATTTTTCATTCTGAACCTCATTGAACAGGGTACCAGTTTTCAGGCAGTTCTAACTCTCTGCACTAACTATTAAGGGAATATTCTCTGTGAACTTCATATTATCTCATGCATTAACCCCAACCAGCCAGCACTGCAGATCATCCTGAACAAGCAATTGCTATCATAGAAATACTGCAGAAGTTGAAGTCTACCTTGGAGAACAGGATTGTTCCCAGCAATGTTGTGCTCCTATGTAGAGTCTGGAGCCCAAACAGCCATTTAAAGGTGGTTCAAGTGGATAGAAGCAATGCAGAAATTACACACAAATCTCTTCCTGTTCAGATCCACTGTAGGAAGAAACTTGTATACCTTGTGTAATTTTTCTAATCCATTAGAAGGCAATCTGTATCCCAACTGTCTTTAGCTGGCAGGGAGCATAGGGTACATTTAGACCTCCACGAAAAGCTGCAGATGAATTTTAGTATTTGAAGAGTTAATTGGCCAACACTGACCAGACCACTTCTCTGCCTACAGAGATCATCACATTAGACACACAAGCTCCAAAAATACAGTGTATGGTTTGGATTAGCACTGCCTAGGTTGGCTGCTCTCCCCTGGCTTCCTTCCCTTCTGCTCTGACCAAGTAGAAAAAAATTTTAAAACCCCACAATATATATCCAGCTCCCTTTCTATTATGTCTTATCCCTGGTCCTGAATAAAACAAACCTTAACACACAAAGTCCTTTATCTTGCTCCCTCTTTTTACTGTACCTACGTAATACTTCATAAAAATTACAAGCAATACAAACTAAACCACTGTACTTCAGTATCAGGTAGTGAAAGAACAGCAACATACAAATCTTCATGAGCGGTTTTATTCCTGAGCCTTTGCAAACTCTAAAGGTAACTAGATTTTTTTTTTTTTTAATACAAAATTAAAATGCATTCTGTTCTTTAGGGTTTTGGGTTTGGTGGTTTTTTGCTGGGTTTTTTCCGGGGATTTTGTTGGGTTTTTTTTTTGAGGGCATGGTGTTGCTTTATTTTTTTAAAGTGTGAACTAAGACAGAAATAAACAAAACCAAAAAAACACCACACAGCAGAAAGTTACAAAACCATTCACTGAAGATGAGGGAACTGATCTTCAGAAAGAGCTCAGCATCTGCTACTCTTCTTCTCTCAAGAGACTGAGCCAAAAAGATTTGAGAAGTTTTTATTGCCAGCTCTAAATTTCATTCCACAGGCACTGGATCAGGTCTTTAATCCTTTACTTAACCACAAAGAACTGTGCTGAGGAGTTTAATTCTTCCAAAACAACCGATAATATCCTAAATGTTGAAAGCGGAGTACTTTTCTGTATAAGCCAAATCCCGCATGTTTTGCTTTTAAGTAAATGCCACAGCAGATGCAAAACCAGTAGGATTCACACTGATGTTTTTCTAGGAAAGGAGGAAAATCTCGAAAAAACAACCCATACTTTAGAAGTGGCAAACAATTAAAGAAACATTCAATACGTTTACTGAATTAAACTGCATGTATTACATTATATGTATATGTTTAATTTACTGTTTTAGGATTTAAGAATCTTGTATTTGATCACCCATGTATTTTGATACTCATTATGAATGCCTTTTCATTTTTTTATCAGTTACATTTAATTGATTCTCCCCTACAACCTAATTTTCTGAACTGCCCTTCTTCACTGCATTTCAATGAAAAAAACCAACAAAAACCAAAACGTTCAAGTGCTAGACTTCTTCCCCAGCCAATGAACCGCAGCATTTTAAAGGCTGTTTATATCCGTATCAGGCAAGAAAAATCCAAGGGGCACTGGAAAAAACAGATGCAGAAACAGCATTCAGACATAGGCTCAGAAAATTTAGCAAGGGTTCTATCTGTTTGCAGTGCAAAAACCAGTCAAGACACCCTGAAATTTGGAAGGAGTATATTATGAGGTGCAAAGAATGAAAAAACTTATTGCAAATTTCACCATGAAAATTCACATACAAGTGTCTTCATGATCCAATTTAGTGGGGTTTGATCCAACATTGTTTTCTGAGATTTAAATGTTCTCTGACAAGACTTGACCGTGCAACTCATTGTGCAAAAAGTCCCTAAAATTAGGGGGACTAAAATTAGTTCTTTACATTCACATACTAAAGCTCACTGATCAGAGGTCCTGGGACATCACATAGGCTGAAATTCTCATGGGCAGGAGCAGATACATCTGTTACGATTTGAATAGCTACGGTGGTTTGGAGGAAACAGTCTGGCAAATACTATTTGGGTTATTCTATCAGACAGTGGAGAATTTTTTGTTGAATGAGCCATAAAAACTACATAATGATTGCCAAAAAAAGACTAAGGTTATCTAACCAACAAAGAAGCTTAAAAAAAAAAAAACACCACACACATCTCTCCATATGGTGGAAGTATATGAAGCCATGAAGTTTCTCATCACACTTACAAAATAATGCTTCTTAGAAGTTCATAAAGTCGATATAATTTGACAGTGAACAGGCCCTTGCCAAGACAGTATCCACTACCGGTTTAAACTGACACTCATTTACTAGGAGACTTGACTAGACAAACAGAAGTAAGTTTCTCTCATTTTTCGTATTTGACATCTCAGGTGACCTCTTGAAAGTATATCAGAGTACTGAAACAGCTGGATGACTACTCTCCAAATACAAGCAAAGCATTTCATAAACACAACTTGCAACTTTTGAGATTGAAATGCTCAACATTAGTAACGGCAGTTGTCTACTGCAAACCTCAGGGATGGTGGAGGTTGGACCCAGTGTGAACATTCCTCTTCCCCTTTGCTGACAACAGCTCAACCACACCTAGCAGATCAAAAATCTGACAATGTCTAAAGAGGCACCAGTCCAATGATTGGACATCCACATGATTTATCACATAAGATTACACCAGACACACTTTTCTGCACACGGCAAAAATGCGCACATGATCCCCTACACAAAAACATCCACGTAACCATTTAGCAATAACACAGCTACTCCGCCTTCAAGGCAGTCATGAACTTCTGACGAAACGCAGTACAAAATGGCAGCATACTGTACTCTTCTACATGCTCCACTGAAGCTATGAACATCCACCAGCCATTCAGCTTGCACCAACATGCTCTAACATTCCTCAGTAATTACATTAAACAGAACAGATAGGAACTTGGATGTCCAGCAAGAAGAAAAGTTTCTACTTCTTATAAGTCCTGAAAAAAACCAACAGCTATCTTTGTACTTGGCTGCCACGTACATGCCTTGTGGCTGCTGTATGTCTGCAGCAGCACTTGATCACAGGTAAGACAATGCTGAGTCAACATTTTCAGGATGACCAGTTTTATACCCATTAACTGGGTCCATCTATCTCTGATTTCTCTCAGTTCAGATTTGACCTCTATACGATCTTCTATAACTCTTAAGACAGAGAGCGCCATTCTTATTAACCAACCTGGAACATCTTCCGTGCCCAAAAACATCTTCAAAGGAATATTAACATATTATCATCTGTTTTACCCAATCTCCCAGTATTTCTAACGTGCTTGTAACTGTGCAATCCAAAGCTAGAATCACTAACAGTGGGCAGAAGGAAGACCACATACCATACAACATTTTGCATTACTTTTCACACAAGGATTGTTTTGTTTTGTTTTGAGACAACCAACAATAGGAACAAAAGTCCTTGTTCTTGCCTGGTTTGCATCGGCCTTCTAAGTAGTTGCTGTTCTTAAACTACTACTTTGATTTTTTTCACCCAGGTAAAGACGGCAAAGATACTTCTCCCCCACTAAAGAAACCACTTTCCTTTTTCAAAGCATACTATAAAAAGACACAGCAGCTTTAGAATTGTACATTCATGCTCACTTAAACTAAATTCACTAAACAAAATATACTTAAATGAATATTTTGAAGTGATGATTGCCAAACCTATCAGTAAAATAAAACGAATCTCTGTTAAAAAAAATCCTTAATATTCAAACTCCAGGAGCTTCTATAAAGCAGGAATGAAAATGTCATGAATTGTTACAGTTTATAAACTGGAAGACTGTAGAGATTAAAAGACCACTGAAATAATCTTAAAGGGCATTCAGAATTCTGCCAACACTATGTTTTTGCTACAAAAAATCTAGGTTCGTGCTCTTCAAGGTGGATTTCAAGTGATAGTGAGCAAATATTACTAACTCAATTGGACAGTGAACTGTTTGCTGTATCAAAGCTTTTTGCCAAACACATATATATAATTTTTCTTTTCTCTATATGGATAATCAAACCCAGATGGCAATTTACATAGGCAACAGCATAAAGGAATCCAGGCACTGCTGGTGCTCTCAGCCTCAATCAGAGCAAGTATGGGCGTTTGAGAATGTCACTGTTTATTTTTAATTGCTGTGTCCCTCCTTTGTGCAGGTTCAAGCGGTCAAAGATGTCGAAGTCCATTAGTAGAACTGGAAGGTGATGCCACTTCATTTGGTGAGAGGGTTCCTCAAATTCAAAAAGCAGCTGGTCTGTAATGTCCCTAAATGCCCAGTGGGCACCAGCTGTCAATCTCAGTTACCACAGGGTCAGGGCAAAATAAGGTCAGAGAGACTCATAAACCACAATGTGTTGTGAAATGTGCTTCCTCCGTTACCTTGTAGGCCTGAGAAAGGTTTGACCTTTTATAGGTATCCTAACCCAGCTCTGCATGATGCTAGCAGGGGTAAGTACAACACACAACTCTAACTTACAAAAGTTGCTTCCTTTTACTGTGCCTTGGTTTCCATACCTGCACAATGTGAACATGAATATTGACAAGCTGCTAGTGGCAGAAAAACAAAATGCAAAACTCTGCCTACCACGATTACCACTCAGCAGCATGGACACATCCATTTCACACAGTGGAAGGATTAATTAATTAACAGCAATTGAAAAGAACTAAAACCTTGATGGAAGTTGTTAATGCTGTAAAAGCCAAGTGATCTGGCTTCTCTTTGTCAACGACCTGTTTATCTGCTAACTTGCCTTTCACTTCACCACCTTCCCAGTCACTTGGGACTACAGCATCTTTTCAAGTCCCACCTAAAGCCTTTCCTACGGTCCTTTTAAACACCCATTTGCAGTTTGCAAGTTATTCACTATATTTTTGTCATTTTCCTCTTCATTCAGATTCTCGAAGAGCAGACTAATTCCTAAACATATTTCTCCAAAACATTCTTGTACTATACATGAAGAGCTAAGCAGTCATTTCCAGATACAATCTAGTTATGCATTCTTTCTTTGCAAGACAATTACTCCACTCTGCCTCACCCCCACCTCCCAGAGCGCAAGCGATAGGAAGCTTGGCCAGTGCTACACCGAAGGAAAAGCAGCTAACTCAGCTACGCAAGGGCCCTGTCTGGCTGCAGCCATCACTCAGCGCTCGTCAGCCTTTTACTCCTAACTACTTGTAGCTACTTGGACCCCTTGTGCAAGCAGGCCACAATGGAAAAGGGAAGGAACTCCGGCAAGGGGAAAGCAAGAGAGGCTGAAACTGAAGTCACAATCCCAGCAAAGCAATTCCCTGCAGGAATTGCAAGCGTGGCTCCCAGAACGGGCTGCACGCTGTAAATGAGAATATGGGCAGTGAGGAACTCCACTGTGAAAGCAGACATGACAGGGTACATATCATGCAAATCACTACGACAACATGATATAAATTAGATGGTCACTGGTTTTACAGAAGAGGCTGACCAGAAGTTAACTGTCAGCTATCAGCAAAATATTTTAGGTGAAATCAGAACGCCTCAGTCCTTCACTTGCCCACAAAGTACCAGCAAAAATGAGAATGCAGCACATTCACTCAGTAAAAGAATAAGGTCCTCACAGTAACATGACTTGAGGATAATGCTGACAGTACCAAAACAGTCCCATCCAGGCTTGTTCAGCCAAAAGCTGCCTGCTCTCAGAACGTAACCAGCCAGGTCCACGTTAAGTGGCAGCTGCAGAACACTCCAAGTCTTGACTCATTTTGGGCAATTAATACAAAGGGAAAGTCAGAGCAGTCCAAATCAGCATCTGTGAAATAGGCTTCACCTATTCCAAGTGTAAAGTCACCTTGATTTCTTTCAAAGGATGAATATATTTTAAGGAAATAAAATAGTAACAACATTTAAGCAGTCTCACTGCCACTGAAGGGCCTCTTGAATTTCTACAGGCTCTCTAAAAAGCCCAACGGCGGCAAGCCACACACTGCATCCCTGCAGTTCTCCCAGAACACGCTGACATCAATTAAAGCCCCAATAAACAAAGAGAATGTGCATCAAGCATTTCAGTGCTGCTTTCTTGTCATTTCCTTCACTTCCCAACATCTTGGGAAACCTATCTAGTCAGATTCTTTCGCAAGCCTTCTCACTGCCACACAACATCTCATATGAAAGCAGCCTCATTTAAACCTTGCTCAGTCCTTGGGCACATCCTGTCTTGGAAATAGGCTCACCTTGCTTTTCTGAATTTGAAAGTCTAACACACTAATCTAGGTCAGTGTTCTTCATTCATCTAAAATTGAGCAGGTAACTTCACTGGCTGCCTTATTTAAAAATCTCTGTATCTCTTCCTATTATAAGCTGGTTTAGGAGAGTACCGAAAAAACCCCCAAAAACCACACATTGAAAATAACTGAATAATTTCATATTGGAAGAGAACACTCTCCTCTTTGTTGAGTGTCATCTTCTGTTATTAAACCTGGGGGGAGTGAAAATGAGACACTCACCTTCAGGGCAGGAATCTCCACATTGTCACCAAGGCTAACAGAGCCAGAAAGAATAGTCCCTGTCATCACTGTGCCTTGACCTTTGATAGAGAAACAGTGATCAACTGCCATAAGGAAGTGTCCCGAGGGGTCTCTTGATGGCAGGTAAGCCTGAGACTTCAGGACCTGGGGGGGGAAGAAAGAGAAAAAAAAAAAAAAAAAAAAAAAAAAAAAAAA
>Ga0065711_1006910_pt1 | contig 16152 bp, 5 predicted proteins | sample Hoacrofraction12_FD_59098 | JGI IMG/M metagenome (GOLD analysis project Ga0065711, IMG submission 59098) | Hoatzin crop microbial communities from Cojedes, Venezuela - Epithelial fraction 12 v2 (version 2) | ecosystem: Host-associated > Birds > Digestive system > Esophagus > Crop | place...
CCCTAGCCTTCCTTTTGCTGCTGATGTAGTTGAAGAAGCCCTTCTTGTTGTTTTTGACATCCCTTGCCAGCTTCAATTCCAGGTGGGCCTTGGCCTTCCTCGTCGCATCCGTGCACGCTCTCACCACGTTTCTGTACTCTTCCTAAGTGGCCTGTGCCTCTTTCCACATTCCATGGACCTTTCTCTTCTGCCTGATCTCTACTAGAAGCTCCTTGTTTAACCATGCAGGTCTCCTGCCTCCTTTGCTAGATTTCTTTCTCAGGGGGATGCATTGCTCCTGTGCATCATCTTGAGTAAGAGTATATCAAAATTTGTCATTGCATGTAGCATCCAGTCAGAATGTCCCAAAAATATGCTTCGGTATGTTGAAGGAATGAGTGCAGCAGAGAATAAGCAGGATACTTCTCGTGACCCGTATCTGTGTTTCGCTAAGAAAGAAAAGCATAATTCTTTTGATCCTGGTACAACCTCAAGATGATGTTTTAGTTATTCTATAGCTGTTATTATCTGTGACTTGTAAATGTTGTTTTTAAAAGTAAATTTATTCCAATATTTTTACAAATACTTTTGCTCTCTCCACAGCAGTTCACATTTTTGTACCATGCAATAATTCAGAAATATGCTTACTGTTCTGATGCAGGTTGTCAAGCTGTGTCATGCCATTCACCTTGGCCAGCTTTAAAGTCAAATTCACAAATTGCACAGGAAGCAAAATAAAATTAAAAAGCCTGAGTATGCTTAATTAGCTGGTCAAAAGATCACTTTGTGCTGTCTCTGAATGTCAAATCATCCTTCTTTGTTTTCTAGGGCTCCGGACATATTCCCATCTCTAACATACTAATTTGTACACCACATATAGACAGATGTTTTTCTCTCATGAAAAAAAAAACAGGAAAACTATTTATATTCTAAACATGAAAAAGATTTCTGCCAAAGTGCGTATAGAAAATTACTACAGCCAGTAGCATAGAGAAAATCTGACTAACAGCTATTTGTCTTGAACACAAATTCTACCATGTTTGCAGCATAAATGTGCATGGAGTTTCTTGCGTTTTGGTCTGAATTAATGTCTCTGTGTTGAAGCTTCAGTCTTCAGAGCAAGGATCAAAGGTAGAACTGTTTAGTATAGGAAGGCAATCACCAGGAACAAACAACAAGCAGTTTAAGTGAGAAGTTTGCTAACTTCTTTCCTGAGTATTTCACACATGCAATAAAACACAAATGCCACACCAAAATCCAGAATCTGTTTATAATTGGTCAGTGAGAAACAAATTAACAAAGTACAGTAACATTCTTCAAGTCATACATGTGCAGAAATCAGTCCAGTCATCTCTGTTCATTGCTAATTACACCAAGGACCAGCACATGCTACGTACGGAGTGTTGTGTATAGTTCAGACTAAGAGAAGGAGCAAGCCAAGTTGCAGCCCAGATTTTGGATCTACATCAGAGGCTGGATTTCATCTCCTCAAAACTCCAGTTGCATTTCCAGCAGAAAGATGACCTTTTGCACACAGGCTTTTACTTAGGCTTTAGCTGGATAACGTGAATTTTACTCACTCCCTGATACACTCATTATTACGCTAGTGTCTGTGATAACTTCAAACACGGAGCAAAAAATAGGGTATCTGAAGGATGATCTATATGTGTTAGAGAACATTATTTCACTGGGATGATGAAAAAGCATCCTTTTTCTACTTATCTTTTTGTTTATATATCATGAGATCTTTTATACAAAAAAGTATCTTACTTATACAAATAAGCATCTTTTATGTCATAAACAATGAATTTATACATATCTTAGAATTTTCCATGTTTCTTTGATTTTCCCAGCAATTCAGTGATAATTCAGTCCTAAACTCCTGATCTTAGATGGGAATTCTACATCTTACCTCCCATATTAACTTATAATTTTGTGTGTTAAAATATAATTTCACTGTCCTTCTAAAACAGGAGTTGAATTAAAATCTGTGCAGCTTTGAGCATAGTTCCAGCATCAGAGCACCTCATTCTCACTTTTTTTCCCTTATTAATGTTCACTAGATAATATTGATGTACTCGTCTTGAAATCTCATCATTCCTGTCTGTAAGTGCCTTAATGTCAAGAAATTTATACTTAAGATGATTTCCAGGCATAATTTGCCCAAGACGTGAAATCTGGTCTGTAGTCTGTGTGCCCAGTTTGGTGTAGTTTGGTTCTTGGTGTTTTTTCAGTTCAGTATTCTATTTCATATTAGCTAAAGAAATATATTATTTTCCTCAGCACTGGTCTTTAAAAGACAATGATTACAACGTCATGGATCTGCACATGCTGGATGACAGTCAAGTCAACCACAGCACTTTGTTTTTTTTCCTGCAGTATGCTATTGTACACTCTACTCGTACTCAAAGAAAAGGACCCATCAATGTCCAGCACCTGTGCTTAGAATTTGCTGTAAGTTTATGATTAAAAATACATGTAAGAAGGAGAAAGAAGGAGAAACATGTGTTAATACGTAATACTTGCAGCAGTCAAAGCTGCCTGCTGCACCAGATTATATAGCTTAGAAAGCACTAGTTTAATGGCCTGCATCCAATGTGCTATGTTCCTCATGATCTGTTCAAGTTTGTTCTCTGCTATACCCTGGAGTATTTTCTCACCATGTGAAGAGAGAAATAAATTTTATAGGCATTATGTCCTTCTCATAAAATGCCTGAACCACTTCATTTTTATCTGAGTAATGATGCAAGACAGAAGTAGCCGGCCAGCTACACTGCATATGGTATCACTTCTGAGGAAATCTCTATTTCAGGTACCATCATTATTCCTTAGATTGTACATTTAAGAAGCACCCAGCCATTTTGTGTGAATGTTGATGATAGACTCAACTCTAGCAGTTATTGTTCTACTGAGATCAGACTGAAGTCTTAGGATGGCCCAAACTGAACCTAATGAATATTTAGACTGGAAGATGAAGACCGAAGCAAACAAGAGCAACATCCAAGAATTGAAAGGTCCAGGAAATGCAGAAGTACTGTTCAAATTACACTAATTACAGAATGTGTAGAGAAGCATTTAAGATGCTCACAGGAGATTCTCTCTCATTTTTTATGCTTTCAAATATAAGAATCTCAATAATTGACTAGGATGCCAATATATGAGAAACATACAAACCTCACACAATCCCTGTTGTGAAGAGCTTACACTCTGACAGACAGACAGAAATGAGGAGATAATAATGCAATATTGGGCAATAAAAGACTGTACTTCTGCCACTTTTCTATCCGTAGGTCTCTCTGGACATTATGGCAAGGCAAATTTAAATGACAGGATTGATAAGAGAGAAATGCAGAAATGTGGCGAAAGTTTTCAGGAAGAACATCCCAATCTTAAAGACAGAAATCAGAAGCGCAATTGATTAAAAATCTGTTAAGAGACTGGTTTTGTGTGCCAATCAGTAGCAGGTGTCAATTGCTCTTTACTGCATGTAAAGATTATTTGTGGGGTGGGGATGGGCTGTGAAAGGACTTTGAAGGTGAAGCCAAGCAGCTGGTTATTGAAGTAGCAGAAAAGCAGTAGCTAGCGGAGGGAGGTGTAGAGAGAGGTGAAATAGTCAAAATGCCAGGCCAAGAAAATGATCTTCACAGCATCTGAGCAAGATTGCATTTGTCAAAGTCAGAGAAAAAAGGCTGTTGCAGTAGCTGAGATCTGAGATATTTCAAATGTGCAGATTGATAGCAAAAGCCACATCTTAGATATGGTCTGTAAACAGAATCTGTGAAAACTAGACATTACCTGCAAGTGAGGATTTAGAAAGTGGACTCAGTCAAAGATTATAATGTGATATCATCATTCTAGGCATCACCATTACCTAAGGAAAAATACTTTCAAAACAAAAATGGTTGACTTTTTAATAGCAGATGACGGTTCATCACAGTCCCTCTGGAATATACTAAGCTTCTCTGGGTTTTCCATGTGTTGCCATATCCTCTATATATAACTGTGTTTCCTTCTTTTGACATCACTCTCAAAGGATAGTCAGCAAAGTAAGAATGATTTGCAGTGCTGGTGCATGACAAAATGCGATTTTACAATGAAAGTCTTAAGCACTTTCTAGCAAACACAGAATTTAAGGCCAAGTGCTAATGCTGTAGCTCTGAAGCTAGGAGTTCGGACACTGGCATCTCAAATCAGAACATCAGTTCTACATACTTCCTGTGTGCAGTAGCACCTGATTTGTAATACTTCAGGAGACTGTAAAACCTTTGGCCACGGTCTGTACTTAATTAATTGTGCAGTGGTGTACAAAAGGGGTAGGTAGAAACATTTTTAAACCCAGAGACATGTGGTCTGAAAATTACTGGGGACCAGCACTGCTGCTTATAATGAGCAGGAAATTACTTGGATAATAGATCTACTAATTTCATTCAGGTCCACAGAATGATCAGAATACCACAATACGAAAATCGATCAGCTGATAGTACAGTTCTTGGTATCCTGGGTTTGTGCTATTTGTGAATAAAAGAAAAAGTGAACCCAAATCATAGTACAGATTTGCCATAAGGTCTGGAAGATTTTTAGTGTCATCTTCAGGAGCCTGGGGTCTCCCTGACACTAGATGTATGCCTTTCTCTGCCATGAGCTATGTTCCTATGCCAGAACAGGATAGAAGCCTTATTTAGATTATATTCCATTCTGCACTTGCCAAACATTTTGCCATAACAATATACTTTTCCAGCAATTTATAATTTTGTTCCAGAACATTTAGAAATATTTGTGGTTTTTATTTTTGCATCTTTAAATGAAACACACACTATTAATACCTTGTGTTCCTCTTCTTCCACAGCCCTTTCTGTATTGGATATTGACAAAAAAGTGGTAGAGAAAGAAAAGAAAACAATAGAAAGAACTGTGGAGGACTAGATTCTTTTTCAACTGGCAGAAATTTCCAGGGAAATGTTGTTTTACAAAGGGGCCATTTTTCATCAGAATTTCTAATAATTTTGCTGACCAGCTTTACTTAATATTTAATGTTAAGTTAGGTAGTTCATCAACAGCCAACAAACTGAAATTTTCAGGTCAAATTGTTTGGTGACTGTGTACTATACAGGGAGATTGATGCATAGCTAGAGGTAACAGCCGATTTTATGGATTATTTCCTTCTAGAAAAAGCTCAGATTTTTCACATTGATTGAGTGAATACTACCGAGGATATGAGATGCAAAGCTCAGCACAGAACTCTGAATTCAGATACACTTTTCTGCAGAGGCCTTGTTCCACTGTTACTGTTTCTAGCTGGAAATTTTAAGTATTGAAATACATTCCAGACCATGCTTGTACATTGTGAGATTATATGACCAAAACAAATGTCAGCTTTTGTTGGCCCTCTTGAAGGATGACCTTTATACTAAGCCAATAGTCGAGGCTTATATATTCAGTAAAAGGTACCCTGACAAAGTGTTTTATTCTGTTCTGAGACATCTGTATAAAACTGTTGAGTTTCCTACAAAGCAGCCCATCTCTGCACTGATTAGATGACTAGCCTAAATCTTGAGTCTGAGTAAGAGCATTCCCACTTTATTAAACAAAAGTCTGAAATGTCTATCCAGATGTTTTATTCAAATAAATTTCTGAGTTAGCTGTATAAGTATCAATGACATCTAGTGGAACAAATGAAGTCATGGCTTTATTTTTTGGACAATGGTCCTGTCCATATTAAGGGAATCATTTGTCTAAGAATAATTTTTAATGTTTAATGACAAGAAGGAGAGAATTGTGACTCCGTTTAATAAAGAAGCAGAAAAAAAGATTAACGGCTTTTCTGCAGGTCATACAGAGGAATTTGACCCAGATACTTTGAATCCTAATCCACTCTTTAATCACTAACTTCCTCATTACAGATGACCACCTCTGCATTTGTCTGAGGTAGGCTTGGGATTCTTTGTTCCAGCATCCCACACAAAGTCTTTTTTATTTCCTCAAGTATTTCTATTTTATTAGCATGTACAAAGGCAACAGTGCTATAAGATTTTAGTCAAGGATACAAGATTTTTCCACTTTCTCCCTCTCAAATTGTGTTCTAGAAAATGCTTCCAGTTTCAGAAACATAAAAAAACCCAAGGTATTTATTTTATAATCAGAAAAGTTATTGATTTTGAAACAGGCAAGCTGGAGGAATAGCTAAAGTTTTCTCTAATGCAATCCTACAAGCACTTCAAAATACAGAAAGTCTCTTTGAGTTAACTGGGTTTCTAATAATTTCCCCACACATGGATCAGTTATTAGTAGCCATGATCAATACAAAAATTACTTCAAAAATAAATCTTGCTTTTATGGAGATTATTTTAGTGTGTTATCTGTGAGAGCAGGGACAAGGAGGTCACAATTTTTATCATTAGCAAATACTAATATCTCTTACTTTTAGTGCAGTCCTGTATGTAGCACAACAGAAGTCTTTTTTTTTTCCCAGTCTCTTGATCAGGTGTTTATATTTGAGTTGTTTGTGCAAAAAATATTCCCAATTATGTCTGCAGTAAGAAGTACACACTAGAGTCAAAGATGTAGAAGCAGGCCCTAGATTTGTGCACTGGAATGTTCTATAGAGGAAAGGATAACACGGAAAAAAGGGTGTTATCAAATGGAAATCTGGTAGAACTCTGTTAAAGGTTGAATAAAACCCCACGGGATATAGCAAGGAAGGCCGATGCTGTATAGAGATACTGTGCTGAAATAGAGAGGTACAGGCAGATATCCTATCTAAGGAGCCTGGTAAAATATTTTAAGCAACCCAGAGGCTGGCCTTATCTATTTGTAATCATTTGGTGCTTTCAGCAAATACAAGAACAAAGGAGAAAGAATGACTGAAAAAGAAGCAGAAAATTCTGAAGGTCTAAAGACAATAACAAAATAATCTGTATCTTGGCAAATTATGGAAAAAATAATTTGGAAAAGAAGGTAAAAAGTACTGGAAAGAAATGATAGTGAAGAAAATGAATATGCCGCTTATAGTTAGTCATTCAGTAAGGACTTCTTCATTTTTTACATTCATTTTCTGAAGAGGTTTAAATGATTAGTGTCCTATAAGTAGTAACACCGTGGCAGTCCAGTTATACGTACAAATATATGCATCTGCATACAAATAATAGATGTTATGCACTAGTTTAAAATGTTCAGTCATTAAGAGTGAGAAAGGAAAGGTCTCTGTTTTCTTGACAGAAACTGCAAAATACTGAGACTTCTGACTCCACACAGAAACAGTTCAAAAGCTCGTGCTTTCTCTCGTGTTCTTAATATGACATCTGAGTGACATTTTCCATAGCACTCTAGAGGCAACTACACTGCTGCTCAGGGAGATAAGTAAAATAGGACCAAACTTTCTGCATGGAGACAATATTGTCCATGCTGATCCCTAGTATTTTGAATAAAAAATACATTCATTATATCTTTGACAACATGTATAAAAATTTTCATGGTTCAGACAATGAATACTTCTTTAAGAAGAATTTTGACCAAAAGCCAATGACTTCACTAAGCAGTAGTCCATGAGAAAGCATATTTACATGTATTAGATTGGCTGTATATCTTCTTTCACCCAAAATGTCCTTGCTTTATATGATGATGTTAAAGAAATCATGTTCTTATATGTCTGTAAATAACTTGCATGCTGAACAAAGTTCAATTCAGTATTCTATCACGTGTTTTATTAGTAGCCGTTTGTTTTATCATAATCCTTAATTGTGAACCAAGGCCCTAAAAGTAGGCAGAGTTCAAGCACAGAACTGAATGGTCATCCTTGCTTTATACAGTTTACAATCAGATAGTCTGTATCAGGTATACAGAGAGACATAGAAGGAATACAAGGAGTACGTTTGGCAGCATGATAGATGGAATTTAAGTACTGCAGCTGGTGTTTTGAAAGCATCACAGCAAAAAAGGAGATTTAAAGGGGGAATTCAACAATAGCAAAGAAGCTTATCCGATTAATTTTTTCTTTCCTTTTTCACTTCAGTTTACATGAGGCACACAATATCATTAAGATCTGTGAAAGGAAGTTTTCAGAACCATTACACATAATATATGCATATTGCAAAGCTGCAAAATGAATACTTGTGAACAGCAACAAGACATATGTTGCAAGTGCTCATCTTGTCCATGCACATGGAACATCAACGCTGCAAAGCAACACGAATTATTTCAGAAACAATCAACGTATCTTCAGCTGCTGTAAGTAACACAAATGTTCTGCATTCTTGCTAGTTATGCTGTTGAAGGCAGTGGTGGGGGTGAGAATTATTGCTGTCTGATATATATTAGTCCAGAAATAACTTGGTTGTATAATGAGTAGAATCTAAAATTAGTTATTTTCAGATGAGTTGTTTGGTGAGTCAGCACTCTGAAAAATACAAATGTTCCAACATAAATGGGTACAGGAACATTTGCAAGTATTGCCCATATATTCTCATGTGCCTGTTCTTAGGTGTCTTGTTTAGTAACTTTGAAGCTTCAGGTTATTTTGTAGTTCAGGTTTTTTGAGATACATGTTCTTTCTGAAAGCTACAGAGAGAACACTGAAGAGTTTTTTATGAGTCATCATAATTGTGGATATGTATTAGAGAAATGTAATCTGAAATCATGGATTTAGCTATTGTATAGCAGGAAAAGGAAAGGAAATTCACATGAGAATCAAACAAAGTAACTGATTAGATGTAACTGATGGAGGCATTCTGTAGACATGAAATGGAGAGACATACTGAAAATTGTAGAATCATAGAATAGATTGGGTTGAAATAGGGTCATTTAGTCCACCCTCCCTGCAATGAGCAGGGACATCTTCAGCCAGATCAGGTTGCTCAGAGCCCCTTCCAACCCTACCTTGAATGTTTCCAAGAATGGGACATCTACCCTCTCTGGACAACCTGTTCAAGTGTTTCATCACCCTCATTGAAAAATATTTCTTCCTTATATACAGTCTAAATCTACCTTCTTTAATTGTCCTATCATAACTGGCCCTGCTAAAAAGCCTGTCTCCATCTTTCTTATAAGCCCTACATTGAGAAGCATCACCTGAGAATGCCAGAAGTCCCAAAACTGGGAGAATGAGAAAAGACAACAGGATAAAGCACAGCAATACTGGAGTCCATCTAGAGCTGCTTTAAGAAAGCCTTTCAGTAACGTTGTCAGCTACCACTCAGAGCCTGAGGAGAGACAGGTTTTTGGATACCGATGCATGACAAATCAATGGAGACGAGCATAGTTCAGGTCTATTATCTTGTTCACTTAAAACATATCTAAGACTTCATTTGCCATCTGATCCATAACTTTGCAAGTCAAAATAATTGTTTGATTTGTAAGTCACCAATGCTATGCTGCTTGGAGATTGTCTAAAACTCCAGATCGTACCACAAATGCAAGAAAGAGTGGAAGCACCTCAAGTCCTCATGGCTGATGCTTCCGGGAAAAGAATCTTGTTCCATTTCTTCTATTAAAGGCAGCAGAAACTGTCAAAAGTCCACACTGATTATTTTATGTGGACTCTGGCTGAGAGTATGATTGCTGCATGAAAACAGGGGAATTATCAAGTCAATTTAATTTTTGAATAGGTATTAATGTTTACAGTTCAATGCAGCTAAATATTTCAGCCACCATTTCATGCATAATCTGAGTTGGTTAAGTCAAATTCTATGACTGGGGCACAATTTACTAATTAATTGATTAAATTACAGAACTACTTCAGGACAATGGTTGTAAACAAATTATTTTAATCCCATGGAAAGAAAGAAGGTGTAATTTAAATCTTTCCATAAGGACATTTATAACTGATGGGGTTTTTTCTGCATAGCAATTGATGTTTCTTTTGAGAATTGAGGGTACAGGTAAATTAACACTGAGCATAATAGATCAGACCACACTTTTTGTAAAAACAAACCAAACCAGAATAAAAATGGAGAAGTTTATGAATTCATATACTACAGTTTAGTCCAAATTTAAAAACAGTGTGATGAGTCTCTGCCAACCTTATTTATAAAAAAACATATAGTGAATAAGGGAGGTGTTTATCATTGTGTATGATTGAAATTTTACAGGTATCTTGAAACAAAACACTAATTGTGTCCTCTCAGAGCTGTCTTTTAATAGGTAGTGTCATTGAAATAAATAGTAACTGATGCTTAACTGGTAGAATAGTACTAAAGAGAGTTAGCAGGTGAACCAAAACTAACTTAGAGTAACTTATTTTTCTCAGCTTCAGGGTAACTACCATTAATAATCTTAGTATAGTTCTCACGGTATTTGATTTTTTTAATTTATTAAAGCTTGACCTCCTGGAGTCACATAAAAATTCAGCTTTCACATAGTAAGACATGACATTTCTAATCTTTGCATTTGAGAAGAAGACACTAAAAAACTCAAAAAACTCCATAAAAGTCCACAGGACAATTGATTTCCAAAAATATTCTTTAAACACTTTGTGATGATAAATATATCTTAGGATCTTCTTGCACCCAGTTCATGATTTTAAGAATATTATGTTTCATATTATTGTTATTTCAATCATAAAATGCCAGCTGCTAATATTAACAGCTAGAAGGCTGAAAATCAGTATATATACGCCATTAAAAATTTCAGGGTTTCAAATAAGGAGCCAGATACTTTTGAGATTGTATATGAAAGCCTGTATCTTAAAAAAGTTATTTTGAAAACTTTCAAGCAGCAGTTTGAAGTTTTTTTCAGAACAGAAGACACTTTGATCTCCAGATGATGCTTCTATCAGCAGTAGCTACAAAAAAATGATTATACAAATAACACACTTCATTACTGTGACATAGCAGTAACAGAATTATTTTAGATGTCTGTTATAACTAAGGACAAATTGTAAAATGAGAATATAAAATGCAATTTTGAAACTTTCAGGAGAATTTTTATAGAATTTGAGAAGAGTTATTTATACTCAAGACAAATTTTTTCCATTGGTTTCACAGAATTTCTCCTCTGTGAAAACAGCTTTTTCCTCCACTGGAGAACTATACTGTGAAAAAGGTCTTGACTATTTCATCCTACAACCAATTTACAAACTGTAGAAGACTACAATAGATAATACTAAAGGGCAGCTGAGAGTCACTCTCAAAATCAATATGGAAGAGGCAAGACAGGCTTAAGCTCAATATTAACTCTTTTCATTGGGGGAAAAAGAGGAAAAAAATTCTAACTACATTGTTCTCTTACTGCCTCAAGAATTATGTGCAGTTCTTCTATCAGTAACAAGATTTGGGGATGTAACTTTCTGCATGCTGAGATGAAGATTTGCCACTAAAGTCTAATTTGATTTCTCTCTCAGACAATTAATATATTATTAAAAATTCACTGCACGGTCAATCTCCTGTTGATTTGCATAATTAAGTTACCTCTTGTCTAAGTTAGGATGCTTGGTAATCATCACAGTCTGTAGGCCCAATTTCAACCTCTCGTTTGCATGCAACTTTAGAGAAGGGAGTTGTCCCATGCTTTGGAAGAAATACATCAGTAACATTCTTTGTGAACATCAGTGTCTATGAAATAAGACCAGCACACTAGAATGATTCTAGGAACACCCTAATTTCCATAAAGGCACTAAATTAAGTGTGTGAATGCAGAGGAAGAGACTTGCCTTTCTCCAAGTAGTTTTAAATTAATATTTAATGATATGCAACAATGTCAGTTTGTAATATTGAATTCTAGCTACTGTTCATGACACTTAATATGAAAGTTAATTCTACATTCTTAGCTAGAAATAAGACTTTCACAGGGGTAAATGCATAAAGGCATGATGGAGAAATGTCATCAAATGGGAATCATGCAGACTTTAATACAAGTAATTTAAGACATACAGAACCAATGGAGAAATACTTTTTATTTTGAGACCTCTGGAACCTCTGTTTAATCTTGAAATACTATTTTGGCATGATCCCATCTCATCTGAAATTATAATGTAAACTCCCTTAAAGTACAACAAAATTTTAAGCTATCAGATTCTTCCTCGTCATGGGATTTTCTAGAGTGTAGTTCTAGTAAATTCATTGTTTTGTAAGTTCCATTGCTTTCAGTGGAAGCAAAGTAGGGTAAACACCAAACACTTCAGAAAACTGCTACCCAGAATTACTGTCAGCTCTTTGCTGATGGATGATGAGCATGCTGAAAAATTATTATACATAAAGGTGTAACTTCACGAGAAGCTTTTGTAATGTGGTGAAGACTTTGAAATTATTTTTTTTACTAAATGCAGACTTTTGCAAACCTTGCTCTTCAGTCCTTACCTAATACATATGGTTCATTAATCACAAGATATACTATAAAAACTCACTTGAATGTGGTAATTAAATAAAAATAAGCATGTTTCTTTTCCTTTTGTGCTACTCGCAGATGAAATACTCAAGAAATTAAACTTTCCTGGAAAAAAACTCTTTCAGAGACACAGAAATTCAGGAAACCATGGTAAGTTTCTGCAGTGAAACATATATTGCATGTTTTACCGGATCCTTCCTTATGCATTTCACACTTCAAACAGACATGAGAATGCCATCAGGGAAAACAGCACTTGAAAAGGTAAACATCATTTGGCTGTTTAAACTAGTCATAGATATTGCTGAAATAAAGCCAGAAACTGTTTTTCATTCCTAGTTACTTTCTAAATATCATCTTAAATATTACTCGTAAAGTTAGTTTCACCCTTCCTGTTGATTACTTGTTTTCTGTAGGATGCTATTAAATTAATGTCTTGCATGACCCTCCTTTATGCTGCAGCTTCTGTTAGTTCTTTAATAATGTTCTTTATTTTGAACTTAAAAAGCTAAGGGGACTCTCTGTTGTAAAATCACAGAAATTCTGTTTATTTAAAAAATAGAGAGGGGGGAAAGAGTCAAATTACACTATGTATTTAGGAGGTAGTGACTAATAGTAACAAACACAGCATAGCTGTTCAGATCTTCCTTTCAAATGTGTTGTTATTTCCCTCTTTGTGATTTCCAATCATTAAGACCAGCTAGATGAGATAGGGGAAGAAGGAATTTTTGATGAAAAGTCAGGGGCATTCCTTAAAGGTATGCCTAGATGACTATGTATCTGAACTGGTAAGGAGTAAATGATTGACACTCTATGTAAACATTTTGAAACTCAAGACTTTGACCTGTCATTTGTTAGAAATGCTATTATAATAACTGACATCCATAGCTATCTCATATACCATCCAGACAGGCCAATTTTTTTACCCTACAAATTCTAACTGCGGAGAATTTTAACATGTAATATCTGAACAAAGAATCAGAAAATCATAAGAAACTGATAATTCTTGCTGCTGTTGCTAGCAAGGATAGGACTATGGGTATGTTATTCAAAAACTTAAGAACAGAAAAAATGCCAGTAGATATCAGTTTTTAAAGTGACACATGAAACTAGGCTAAGAAAACTTGAACAGTACAAAGCAATGAAAATCATGAGCTCTAACCTTTCCTTTATGAATATAAGCAACTGATACATAAGCATACATAGGAAATGATGTAAGGTTTTGAAATTATTCTTTCTTTTTTTAAGTTAGTAAAAAATGGAGTGGGATTTTATTCCTCAATAATTTAGAGAATGCACATATTAACAGGTAGATTGTTTTCCTTGTCCAGAAAAACATAATGTGGTTCATACTAGAGGTATGCTACCACACCTGCAGCGTACAAATACAGCACTCGTCCACATTTAGAACATCAGAGGAGAACTTATTTAAAAGCAAAAGCAAAAAACTTATTCAAAAGCAGAAGCAAAGAACCATCCTTAGTCATTTATCTGACTGAGCTTAATACTATTTAGTGGAACACTGTCAGTGATAGCATTATGCACCTATCAGTGTATTTGAATTGTTATTGGCTTTTATAAGATAATCTAGATAATCTAGAAGGAAAATTAATCATCACAAGAAATTTGTGGCCAAAGACCAAACAAATATGTAAAAAAAGAACAAGAAAGTCATCTTCCACAGGTAATTTCACTTTGCTGTGATCAACACAGCTGAGAACATAATGTTCTCAGTCAGGTCAAAATTCCTTCTAGACAAGTATCCTGTCCTCAATAACGGTCAATAATGAAATCTCAGGCAAAAGCATAAAACAGGGCAAACATACAGGGCAAGTATATGCTACCTCTCAGTGATCTATAGTCTCAGTAATGCTGTGAGACAGAGACAGCATCCTGCTCAGGTAGCATTAAAAGTATCACTTGGTGGATGAGACACAAGAGAGACAATAGTGCAAGTCAGTCCTAGATTTGGCTTTGCATCCAGTAATTTTTGACTTAAGTCTTTTGAAAGTTCCCTCTGATTTTAAATGTTCACTTCAAAGGCTGCCAAGAATAGAAGCGTTAAACGTTAGCCAACGGAATAAAAAGTCCAGTTCCTCACAGTTTTCTCACCTGAAGAAAGAGGGAAAAACTGTCTTAAATTCAGTGTATTTTCTGGGAAGTAGAAAGACATAATTAAACTTTGTGAAAATATGACAGTTAAATATAGCTAAAGAGCAATCAGTATAATAAAATGGCTATAGTTCATTACAGTTTGAGTTAATTAAGTTAATTTAACTCAAATGTAGACTGTTCTGATGAGAAATGCTTGGATGTGAAACTTTTATGGGACTCCATGTAATGACTTAAAACAACCATTACAGCTGTGACCTAACCCCCTTGAAATCAGTGGATTCCTGCAATAACTTAAATTTACTTATGGTCAGGCCCTGCTTGGGCATATAAAGAGAGTTTTTCTGCACGTGCCTGTTTATAATGGGCCTCTACAGTATGACCACCAACACACAAAGTTCTAGTGAAATTTGAACAATAGATGTATGTTAAACTAGTATTCCAGTATTTCTTTTTAACTGCCTATATGGAAAGGTGTAAAATACATAAAATGTTTAAACTTAAAATGTTCTTCAAATCAGAATAATTTTCACAGGATACCTCCAATTTTAAATCTTCAGTATGTCTTTTATGTACCTTGAAATTAGTCATCAGATTGCAATTAGTGGATTACTCTGTTGTGTCCACAATTGATGCTAATTTATGCTGCTTTAGAGGCCATAAAAATGTGTCACTAATGTTTAATTGGAAGGGAAGGGTAGATAGATGGAGATGCTAAAGAATTAGAGTGCCATTAACCAAACAGACCTTTAGGAGTAATAAAGACCATCTGCCACGTCAGCAAGCACACTCCAGAGGCAGCACTTCACTGTACCTTAAGAATCAATAACAAATAAAACCTACTATATTTTCGATGAATGCAAGACAGGTCAGTTTTGCCCTTCCCAGCTATTAGCATCAGAAAAGAGGGAGGGTAAGTCTTCAGTAGTATTTTGGTTCAGATGCTGACTACTCTTATTAAAATAATTTTCCTAGTAGCAAAGAATTTTTAGAGAACTAAGGTGGCGTCTTATTATTACCCCATTCAGTCTCAAGCATACTTTTTTATAGATTGTTAATTAAACAGTTCAGAAATCTGAGGGGTTTTTTAAATATATCAAAGAAATTTCCTTTCTGTATGAATGTCCCAGATTTACTGTATTCCTGGGCTTAAACAAAAACTCCAGGTCTGTTGATTTCTGCAAGTTGCAGCAACGTTATTTCTAATCTGATATATTTGCAGCTGAGGCTCTTCTTTTATAGCAGCATCAATTTCTCACACAGCAACCCCACATAACTAACTAGATTTTCAAGCTAACCAATGTATTTATACAAATGGAGAGAGCCAACTGTCTGTAGTCTGACAAATCATAAAGGGAACTGTGGCATGCTCCTACATTACAATAAAAATGTTATATATCAAACATTGTAATGGTTGCTGACTTTTCCAGCTTAAAAAAAGCAACAGTAACATACATCCCTGAACTCACCAACCATTTGCTCTCCGTACCTACAAAGTGAAATCGTGTACCAGTATAAGAAGTTCAGAATATTTGGTATATCAAAATACTACAATCAAGTCTCTTACACACACACTCCATCCTTTAGAAAATGACTTTTTGGAAACTGCTTATTCTTAGCCAGAGGTGTAATCTAAGGGACCAGAAGTTTGTTATCAACTGAAAGAAATCTTGCAAAACAACAAGAAACACAAATGCCATTCAAATAAAAAATTGTGAGGAGAGGAAAGGGGAGGGGAAGGGAGGGGAG
>Ga0065711_1041441_pt1 | contig 16150 bp, 11 predicted proteins | sample Hoacrofraction12_FD_59098 | JGI IMG/M metagenome (GOLD analysis project Ga0065711, IMG submission 59098) | Hoatzin crop microbial communities from Cojedes, Venezuela - Epithelial fraction 12 v2 (version 2) | ecosystem: Host-associated > Birds > Digestive system > Esophagus > Crop | place...
AAAAGGAAACAAAACCAATGGCCTGGTTTCCATTCTTATCCTGGATTTGTATGAATTTGGTGTATTAATCTAACTCCATTTGCTCATGTTGGAGCTCTACATAGACGACTGTGGTTTTGGCTCTCTTGCGTCTGCTAAATGGGTGCCACTTACTGCAACAATGTGCCTAATGGAGTCTAATTCTGTGATCTGCAGTTCTGGGGTTTTATGATTGTTAATGTGTGGTTTTGGATATTCTGTGTATTTGTTTTTATGAATTGTTACAGTTTGCTTTGTAAAATGATAAATAAAATTAATAATTAACCATGTTCTGCCAAAAATTCGTGTGTTTTTTTTGTTTTGGTTGAATGACAAACTAAGCAGCCCATAAGTATATCCTGAATTTTCTTTTAGTGTTCCCAGCCCTGGATGGGTGGGGTTGCCTCTCATGCATGTCGTGGTGTCATGCCACGTCAGTGAATATCCTTGTGCCACATCTGTTTGGATGAACTGGCAAAAATTTACTCCAGGTGTACAAAAATGACGCAACATTACAAAATATCTTTGAAGCGGTGGCACCTTTAACAACAGTGTGTACCCTGATATTTGTTTAGTGTTTCTTATTAATTCTTAGCACATCTGCGTGTGCATATCAATGTGGAATTAAAATTATAGGCCTGGTTTTGATGCTGGAAATACAAGTTCGTTAATTTAGCTTAAAGACCGTAGAAACAATATGGTCAGATGACATAATCCCAAATCTCATTGTTAAATCACTTACATCTTGCAGAGGAATGTTCCTATCACATGTTAATTTTCAGTGGACAGTGTTTCTTTTTGTGTATGAACTAGTGCATTGTGTTGCAGAAAACAGTGCCATACAGTATCAGGCCAGAAATATAGATGGAAAAAAATTCTTACTAACATTTGCGTTTTCCACACTTTTTCTGGGCAGCATTATCTTCCATTGGGTTAGCTATATAAAGATGTGATGTGACAAGATTTCATATAATCTCCTTCCTACTTCAGTATGTCTTCGAAATCCTAATGGTGTTATATATGCCTTCTACCTTCTATGATACTGTTTTCCCTTCCTGTATAGATTACTGCTTAGGGCATATCCACAAAGTAAATTTAGCTGTGTCCTAGCTCTGCTGACAGCCGCAGGATTAAATGTCTGTGTTCTAACTGGCGGTGTTTTGATGCAGAAAGCATCAAAGGTATTCTTGAATTCTTTGAAAGAGCATTCTGCCTGCACTGCCAGCACTGAGGTGAAAATTTCTGTACCTGCTGCATCCACTCACTCATTTTTAACAGCATGTTTTAAAGTAACAATCCTTACAGATCTGGGACTGGCTGGCATTCATGGGAATTTCCTTTAAATCTTTATTAGTCAAAGATGATTGACTTGTGGAAAGTGTGAATCTGCCTGTTTATCAAAAAAAATCATGTTATAAAATATTTTAACAGCACACATGTCCATTTTATCGGTTTCATCTCAAAGAAGAAGCTAGGAACTTAATGTGATTGGAACATTTTGGATGTAGTGTGGACTGCAAACTGAACATAAGCGGTCCCTTAGGGTTTTGGAGTCACCTGGCTGAGCGCAGTCGGACGAGCGATACCCTGGGTGCATGACCGCACCTCTGAGCCAGGGCGCAGGTTTGCTGAAGGCACGGGGATGGCCAGACGCTGACGCTAGACTCTTTGTTGTGGATTTCACTTGACTTTGTTGCGAAAGCCTGCTGATGGAGAAGCCCACTTTGGCCATCCAGGAGGACAGTTTGGTATAGAGAAGCTGGAACACCTGCGCTCGTTTGCCATTGTACATTGACTATTGGAAAGGTCTTCAGAAATGGCTGACTAGGGAAACAAGGGTTTGAGATTGAGTATTTGTGTGAGGTACTATGTAGAAAACCCCTTCTGTAAAGTTATTATTCCCTGCATCGTTTCCCCAAAGACAAATCTTTCATTTTCATTTTACTTGCTTTTACCTAGGACAGAAATACCAAGAAATATTGAGGAGCCATTACTGGAAAATTCTGACTCTTACTGTGTGTCTCGGAGAGTATTTCAAGTACACTGTTATTTTTCCTAGTTATGTATTCTGTTGCTGACTAGTTTTTTTTTATTACTATTTTTTGAGTTTGTGTTTTCACTGGCTTCACAGATGCTGTATGTGACAATGGTGCAAATAATTTTATCCCATCCTCAAAGCAAGCCAGGCAGTTTCCTGCACAAAGTGTGAGGGGACCCACGTTTGACAGAATCACAGAATAGTAGGGGTTGGAAGGGACCTCTGTGGGTCATCTAGTCCAACCCCCCTGCCGAAGCAGGGTCACCTGACATTGCTCATTAGCAGCAATGAGCCGTTACTTTTAGTCTTGCACGATGCCTTATGGAGTTGTCTGCATCCTGAATAACCACTGCAGTCGCTTGTAGTCTAGAGATGCAAAAAACCCTTCACAGTGCAAAGGTAAACTGGCCTACATTGCTGGGAAATTGCTTACAGTGTGAAATGCTGTATTTGTGTCACCCAGGCTAAAAATGTGAGGCTTTTTATAAGGTAGCAATCAGCTTTATATGTCTTATTGATTTTATAAGCCTGCTATGACTCTGTTGGCTTAAAACATTTTGTAAATATCTGTTTGACCTTCAGATATTGTATCTAGCTCACATTTGTGAATTTTGCTAGAAGAATAGGGAAGTATGGGGAAATTTTAATTGTATTTTTCAATTATATTGCATTTATATTTTTAATCCAGGTGTGTCAGGCACTAAGAAAGTAATATTGTAGAAAAATGGTAACTTACTGCATATATTATAGCAGTGATGTGCTTCTTATGCAAACTGCTTCTAAGCAGATTGAACATCAATGTCTGCTTTCAATCTTACTGCAAAAATACTGTGATCTGATGACTCGAGAAATGGAGACTTAAAGGTGATTGTGTCCAATATTGTAAAAAGCTGGTATCAACAGGAAGCTTAAGAAGATGCTGGTTTTGTCCAGTGTGAAACAAAATTAGAGGTACACTTGTCATGTTCCTGGTATTACCTCTGGATACGTGAGGAGATGGTGCGGATGCTCTTTGCTCATTCTCTGGGTGATAGCTCAATGTGAAGCTTTCAAAATTTGTGAAATGGAGACTGAACTATTTTTCTGTCATTATTCTTGTTGGGAGCATCCTTGCCTTTGGTGAATGGAAGGCTCAGTCACTAAAAGGATGGAATTATGTGAATAGCCTGTCTCCCTTCCAGACAGGATTCGTAGGCCACATTTTTCCACAGCTGAAACTTCTGAGTGAGTCTTAACACAGACAAAGTCAAGGCAAAGCTTCCGTCCATTCCTGGGGAGTCAGGGTTTAATCCCAGTGATTTGTTGGATAACAACAGAGAGGATTTAGAATAGAACACAGACTATTTCAGTTGGAAGGGACCTACAACGATCATCTAGTCCCACTGTCTGAGCAGCTCAGGGCTGACCAAGTTAAAGCGTGTTGTTAAGGGCAGTGTCCAAACGCCTCTTGACTGACAGGCTTGGGGCATCGACCACCGCTCTAGGAAGCCTGTGCCAGTGTCTGACCACCCTCTTGGTAAAGACGTGCTGCCTGATGTCCAGTCTGAACCTCCCCCGGCACAGCTTTGGGCAGTTCCCACACGTTCTGTCACTGGACACCGGGTAGAAGGGATCAGCAGCTCAAGTGATGCGAACCTTGTCAGGTTTGCCGCAGCCTGCACAGATGTTTCTCTCTAGCTGCCTGGGAGCCGTGCTGGGTACCGTATGCACCATAACATATACAGCAGAAGTGTGGTTTAAATGCAAAAGCATTCTCTCAAACTAGAATATTACTAAATCTCAACTGAATAGCCTAGAAAAGTGAATGTTCATTTAACAAAATGTCAAAATTTTCTGGCACTCGGACACTCAGAGCAAATCCTTACTTTTTTCACTATCAATTTTTTAATCAACTGAAAAAACAGTTAAAATCACGGAACCAAATCAATGTGAGAATATCACTGAATGGATTATTATTCTAGGGATGTTTTTTCTTGCTGCCTTGTCACATGGACAGAATTCTAATGCATTTGCTTTTGAAGATGAATACATTAACATCACTGGTATGTCTCTCTCCGCTTGCTTGTTCTATATTTGTACTCCAGGATTTGGACTGCAGGGGAGACTTCAGAAAGTATCTTTACAACCCTTTCGTAGATCTTAATTTCTAAACATCGGTTACAGTAAACGTCTGCTAGTGTGGTTGAAGACCAACGCTTGCAAATCTGTTTTTCTGTTTGTTCTTTACTTAAAATTACTACATCTATAAAAATCTGCCCATCCCTGGGTTGGGTGCCTGGTTGCTGGTGTGGCCATTTCTGTCAGAGAGGACTGGAACTCTATCAGTGGGTAACTTGCACCTTCGCTGATAAGTAGCTTAATGACTCCTAACGAGTGGCTGTCAGTAGGCAGATTGACGGATGTGAATAAAATGATACTGAGAGGTACAATAAAAGCACTTGAAATATGCAATAAAAGTAGCAGTGTGTGTTGGATACAACTGATGATGTTATTCATGTTAAAAATTCTTGCCAAGATGATTTTGGAAAGTGCTAAATACATATAGATAGAAAACCAAAAAAAAAAGGGGAGCGGAACTCCACAGTAGAAGTTCCAGCTGTTACTTTTTGTTACGACATGTTTTTTTGCCAGATGGAGGTTTGTGATCTTACTGTTAAGTAGTATGAAGCTCTTCTTTTTTATGTTGTGCGATGACTTTTGTTAATACCACGGGGTTTTAGCAGTGATCTTTGAAGTGGTGGTGGGTACAACTTGTGTATGATGTGCTGCATAAATACATATGGTCAATTAATTATGAGTGCAGAATCTTTTGTAGAGAGAAAGGAAGCATTAAGTAAAACAAAAGGTAAAATTGTAATTAACATGCCATAAACTTGTATCTGTTACATTGGCTATGCAAGGAAGTAGTCTGCTTCAGAATAGGGTTGTAGCCTGATAGCATTTTCTATCTATAACTGCAAAAGCAAATGGAAATGCTGTGTTGCATAGAGCAATATTTCACATAAAAGTGTGTGACCAATACAACAGTGTTGTACAATGTAAATATAAAGAATATAAAAGGGGTCCTATTAAGATAATAGGAGCAGAGCTCTAATAAAAAAGCGAACTTGTAAAGTGGGCTGTACTTGAGATTAAAACTCTATCCATAGTCAAAATGGGAATGGGAAACTAATACTATTTCATTGTGCGAGGCTTTACTTGACACTAAAGTTGTCACAGGAAGCTCAAGATATGTTTATAGGGTAGTTTACGGCTTGCACTGCTTTTAAAAACAGTAGGGGAGAAAAGAGTTAACGTCATGAACAGTTATTTATGGCCTTTTTTTATTTCTTGGTTTCTCACATCCAGGAAACAAAGCTTTAAACAAAGAAAAGCTGTAAGAAACACTCTAGATCCTTTCAAGGGCTTTGCTGTTGCTACTTAACAAATTATCTAGTTCTAACATCAGAGCATTCTTGCTCTCTTCTCTGTGCTTTATTATCTTCACTGAACTGGACAAAGACTGATTCGTCATTGCTACAGCAAGATGCGGAGAGCAGGTAGGATCAGGGTGCTGCTGTGCGAGGGTTGCGCAAGTGCACAACCCTGCTCTGCAGGGCTCCAGAGCAAATGAGCAGAGAGGGGTGCTGCAGTGGGCAAGAGGCACCGAAGTCACAGGCTGGTTCCCCCGCTGACCCTGCTGCCTGGGAAGTGCTCATTGGCTGCCAGTTCTCTGCTGGTCCATCACCACAGCTCAGAAGCTCCCTGCCAGGAATCACACGTTTGCAGTGCACAACCTGCTGGGCTCCTTCCACTGCAGCCCTTTTCACAGGGTTCAGCTAGCGCAGGTCACGAGCTGGCATCCCTCCTCTTCCCACAGTTCTCTTATTTTCACCTGGCACAGCAGCACCATGGGTCAGGTGTTGGGAAGGCTCCTGTTAGCAACAGACCCAGGCCACAGCTGTGAAGAATGAACGAGCTGCTTAGAAATCTCCCCGGGCATCGTTTGGTGAGAAAGCAAATGCTGCTTTGCACTGGTTGCTGGGCTTCATCCTGAGGGATCCTGCTTCCCATCTTGTGCCAGTAAGGGTACTTACTGCCTTTTTTTCCTTGCTGACCTTCCACACTGAAGTTATATGCCTGCGTATCTTTCAAATAAACTGTTCTGCTTTCATTTGATGTGAGTTGGAGGCCTCCTCCGGGAGAGCCAGCTGTACCCTGTGCGAGGGTAGGAGGTTGAAAGTGTGGGCAAACTGCTTCCATGTCTGCAAGCGATCGCTCGTCAGAAGGAGGATTCTGCAGTATCTGTTAAGCTAGAATGTTTTCTTCCTTTTCTGCTTAAAGAACTTGAACATAATTTTACTGAGAAAGTTATTGAACTCTGTCACAAATAGTTTTTATTGATACAACTGTATTTCTTTAGAGTAAACACTTTCTGTGCCCTTATTTCCATATTAACCAGATCAGAGAATGCCCTTTCTAGCTCTTGGATACTGCAGAAATGCTAAAATTCTGGTATCAAATAGTCAGACTTGCAGTCATCTTTCCATTTAAAAGGTTGATAGTATCTAAAAATTATTCCAAAGGAAAATCTCTCAAACCTCAACGGAGATTTTGCGTTCCAGGGTAGACTGTAGTTGTCTGGTGGTATGCTCTAACTTCAGCTCATTTGTTTCCACTCCTGTTTTGAATGTTTCCCCAAATGAGCTTCGTTAGAAGAGATCATGAAAATGCTACTCTTGGATATATTTAAGCCATATAAATACATACTGATATATTGAACAAACTTGCTAAATGCTCAGACCAGTTGTAAGACACTGCTGGGACTAATGAAGGACTTACCATGAAATCCTTTTCAGTCCTCCTTCCTGCTCTCAGTTTAACGCTGCAAGCTGCCAGCCTCTGAGTGCGAGACCTTATCCTGTTTCCAATGTCATGTGCAAATCTGTTGATTCTTATGGTATACTGCTTTGAAATAACATCTTGTCCTGTCTAGAAGATCTGTTTGTTTTTCAAAAGATGCACGTTCTGCACAAGGACAGTTTTACCCAGTGTTCTGGCAAAGTAAAAAGCCTGTTTTGAAATGCGTGGAAATAGTACACATTAGTATGAAGGAACCATCTAGATACACCGTTTTTAACACAGCCCAACTTCTTTTTCCTAGTCAAAGCCTGTATTCTTAGAGGAAGACTCAGTTCCATCGTAGTGTTGCCTTCGGTGCTTCATCAGATAGCAGCAGTTGAAAGAACATGGATCGTTTTGACATTATGAAGTGTTTGCCCTCCAAATTCTGACAAGCACAATCACTTGTACTACTGCTATTATTATTATTTGCAAAAGGAAAATATTATAGTGACCACACTATGGGAAAGTGCTATGATAGTGTCATCTTTGCACTTTTGCAGTGATGAAATGTATTTAGTTAATGTTAACAATATAGTACCCTAGCTGGGAAGTGACAACGTGACATTCTGGAGACTGTGCTCAGGTATTCTGTGGTCACATAACTTCATTTAGTGGGTTGCTTTCAAAATGGGCAAGCATCCTGAAGACAGACTGCACGTGTGGCTTCATAGTGGGTTGTACCCATAAAAAGTGGCAATGTGCCTTTTTCATATTCTGTTGATGTCGCTAGCAAACCGGGGCTTACTGTTTAGAAACCTGTGATACTGCAGTCTCAAATGTGCAGAGAGGATTTAATCTTTGGAAGACTGGAAGTTGTTGTGAACCTTTTATGGATTTTTTTTACATAAGCAAGAAAACCATAGGCTGTGCCTGGAATGCGTTGCTGAAATATTATCATCTCTCTTGAAAGCTTTTTCTTTGCATTAGGTATTTGGGATACCACCTTAGCTCGCTGCTCTGCAGAGACCTCAATAGAAAGGCCCCCTGAGGCTCTGCACAGCAACTGAATTTTCATTTCCATTGGTTCTCCTTTGGAGTGTCCTTGGGTCTTTGGAAGCTTGCAGGGTGAGGGAAGAGAGGTGCATGTGATACAAAGCAGTAATTCACATGACATTTAGGGGTGTAGTTCTGCAACACTGTAGCACAGAAAATCTGCCCCAAATTGGATCCATATGGTCCCATCATCCTCTCCGAGTGGTACAGATTAAAATCTAAGACAATATTTAGTTAACACATTTCAAATTTAAACTCAACGAGCTATAAAAAAAAAAAAGAAATTGAATCTAAATCCATCAAAGAGAAAAGGTTAAACTTTGGAGAAAATTCAGTATTTCTCTGTGTTAGAGCACATACAGAATGCCACACTACTTAAGTGCAGTGCATTTGGTTTCCATGATGCCTTATCCTAGCAACACATTTTCATGTTTTGTTATTTTCCATTCTGCCTGCCTTTTGCTGCAGAAGGTACAAAATGCAGCGTGTCAGCTGAGGTCTCTGGCTGGTACTGTTGTTGGAGGATTAGAGAATTTTAACAACAAAATATATAGCTAGGATGGTACCTTCCACTTTGATGCTTAGACTTCTTTAACGTGAGAATGCAGCAATGTTATATATGTTAAATCTTAAGATACTGCTGTTCATCCCACAGAATAAATTCAATTCTGATTCAGGTAGAGTATTGGCAAAATTTTTGATGTGTGGTGATTTTGGGACAAGATTTCCTGTGATCTGATGTTGCCAGGCATCGCTGACTTTTGGGAGATGGAGATTTACACAGCTTCCCTGGAGGTGAACTTTGAAAGTGGAACTAGAGTTGCATGGTGGGAGGTACAAATTTGTCGAAGTGTTTTGGGATGGTGTGCCGAAGTGCTTGAAATTAGATGGCAGTATTCTTTCTGTTCTTAGTGATTCCGAGTCAGGATTGCAGAAATACCTACTTCAACAAAGTGGAGGTCAAATACTCGGTGTTACCTAGCCTGGATGACTAGTTGCTGGGGCCTGAAGCCGTGCTGTGTGGTTGGAGTCCTTTGTAGTCCCTTCTTTCTGCTTTTCTTCCCCAAGACTGCCGGTGGGCGATGAGTGGGCGCAGACGGGATCCTGCCTGCGTGAGCTCAGTCCAAAGCCTTTGGAAGCGCTTCTGAATCTTTCTGCCAACTGCAGTGGCACTTGAACCAGGGCCTATGTTATTATGTGAAATCTGAATGCAAGCCCACTGCCTTGAGGGTAAGTTTTAATTTAAACTAATAATTTAAGTTACCTGATAGGACAGGGTTCTACTCTGTTCAGCATGTTGGTTCAGCACGTCATGCATTTTCTGTGTGAATAGCTGCTACCACACTATGATTCATGGCCCATGCAATGCTTAGCATCGCAGTTTTGTCGTTAAGCAGTGTGAACGAGACTGGGGGGGAGGGTGGTTATTTTATAATTTTATTGCAGCCTCCATAGGCTGCAGCAAGATACTTGAAACCACCCATTTAGAGACTATCGGCTTTCCTCCTTGGTAAGAGGCCTTGCTGGGGCCAGACGCCATTTCAGTTGAAGTTGTGTGTGTGAATAAATGAGAGTTGTGATGGTTGCAAAGCTCTGTACATCTTTGAAATGCTTGGAGGAGGCCGAGGTGTTTTTGACACCTTTTCACACCAGGATCTCTCAATTTCTTGCTTTCTCACCCTTCAGCTGTAAATTCTGGTGCAAGACACGTTGGGCCAGTGTAAGCGTTCAGGCAGCGATGTGACAGAGGTTGGGCTGAACCCGGTGGAGTTCCCGCTCCCTCTGTTTTGAATGGAATGGGAGTTTTTCTGTGCAACTTCATCGGAAAAAGCAAATCGGATGAGCTTGTGAAATTTCCACCCACGTCTGGCTGGTCCTGCTGGCTGTGCGTTGGGGCGCAGCAGGGATCTGGGGCAGCTCTGCGTTTAGGACGTGGGTGTAACCAGGGAAGGTGTAGCTGAGGTGCTGCTCGTCCCGTCTCACAAAAGGGGCTCTGGGCTTTGCGGTGAACGTCTGGGATCTTCTCCGAGCTCTGACTGAATTCCAACACGTGCAGCAGTCAAAATTCCAACTCTGATGTGAGTATTGAGGCTTTTTTCTTCTCTGTTGTCCTCAAAAGTAGTGTTGTAGTGCCTTAGAGGTGAGAGTGTTTTATTTATAAAATAAACCCTGCAGTTTATAAATGAAACAAACTTAGCAGTTTATTTTACAAATAAAATGCTCTATAATGTATTCTGAGATTGCTGTGTGGATTATGCTATGCAGCAAAGAAGGTTTGTTGACAGTTTGATTAACCTGTACTACTAGATTTCTAGTTCCTTTATTTTCTGTAAATACATAATAACATACCAGTTAGTTTTAGCGCCGAGTAATACCATTAAATCAATATAGCTCAAAATTATTGAGTCAGACTGTATAATGGCTTAGTATGTTGGGAATTTTTCACTAGTTCATTTTTTAATAAGAATTTTGGAAAAAAATGACCACATTCTTCTCATCCTTCATCAGTTTATATATGCACAGAAATAAATGATGATTTGGGTATATGCTAGAATGAATAATATGAGAGAATATATGAATAACATTAGATATTATCTGAGTCTGCTTTCACTTCCATTTCTGTAATGAGCAAAATGTAGGAGTTAAAAAGCTTTAAAACCTGGTACTTGAGCGGCAGCATTTCTGTGTGAGTTCTTGGGCCGGAGATCTGAGCTGGTGTGTCCTTCACGTGTCGCTGCTGGGAGGTGCAGAGTGAAGCGTGTTTAGGCGACGGAGGATGAGGATCTCCCGGCAAGCGCTGGCAGTGCTTCTGGGTGGGGGGCGATGGCCAGGGCAGGGACTCTGGGGGTGGGAGCCGGGGGAGACCAGCCGCAGGCTGCGGTTCCAGGGTGGGTGTGCTTTCTGCAGTGATTCCTGCTGCTCCCTTTTCTCCAGCACTCACTGCTATGCCGTCCCTGCCTCCCAGTGCCAGGGAATTGATCGAGCTTGAAGACTTTGCAGAAGTGTTCTGTAGGTGGGTTGGTTCTCGATCCAGTTGGCAGCTGGGCTCTGCAGAGCGCATCAGGGTGGTCACGGGAGAGGGCGAGCTGCAGGAGGGGCTGCGGTGGGAAGTCATTGTTGAACCATGGCTGGCCGCAAGTGCAGAAGCAAGAACTGCTGGTGAGATAGGGGACACGTCAACAGCAAGAGGAGGAAGAAGGGAAGAGAAATGGAAGCCTGAAGTCAATGCAAGACAGAAGTGAAAAACAAGGTCAGCATCTGGGGGAGGTAAATGGGATCACAGGCTCAGACTGTGAGGTTAACTTACATGGTCGGTTGGTAAGTGGCTAGTGAAATACTCCATCTTCCATCACGTGCTTCTCTGTATTCTATGTCTGGTTGGAATGGAAGTGTGAGGAACATGGAGACATCTGTTGTATATGTGAAAGTATCCACAGGGGCTGCAGAGCTTTTTCACTTCACTTTCAGGAGGCTTTGTTTTACTCCTGGAGTCAAGAAATAAAAACCAAAGCACACAAGTAGCAGAGAAATTAATATTGGTTGCTGGGTTTGGCCTTCTGTGGAGTACAGCATGCATTGATCTGATCTTTAACTTCCAACATGCAAAGATACTTTAAGGTAAATATTGTCTGTTTCTGAGCACTGTTCCACTTTTATTCTCTTTGAGACCACAGTCTTCTAAAAGACTATGTTATTTTATCTTATTTTTATGTGTCTTTATTTCATTTTGTTTACAAATATGTTTATCAACATCATTTGCAATCTCCAGCTCTGTATTCTCTTGGATTTTTATAATACCTTAATGGTCTGTGAAAGAACACAAGCTATGATGGACGATATTATTTAATATGCCAGGTTTCTTACCAGTCAAAGATGATTAAAAGTTGTCGAGGTAGACTAGTTAACTCTTGAAACACATTGAGCAGTTGCTTTGTAAGATTAGTATCACGTAGCACAAGTGCCGATTTCTCCATCCCTTGCTGTGCTGGCCTTTTGTTTCTCTGGAGATGCGTTTCAGTGGGTGTGGAGAGATCTGAATTCATACACATGTGCTTTGTGTTGCATTCCTGCCTTAATTTAGCACTTCTTGGAGACCAGCTGCAGCCTTATTTAAAAAGAGGAGAGGGTGGGTGGTTAGCTAGGGCAGTGGCCTGCAGAGTAGGAATGGTCAGTTGCAGTTGTCAATGGAGGTGCTTGTTATCTTGTCTTGAAACCGTGAGGTGTGTATCTTACTGTATCGTACTTTTTTTCAAGTTCAAACACTCTTGTTTTTTTGAAAACTAAAGCTACCATTTCCGCAAAAATGTAATAAACAAGAAACCTAAAATGAGCCAGAATAGAGATGGATGCCAGTTGTGAGATTTATTAGAATTTTACAACTGTCTATTAAATCAAATAGCCTGTTCAGTAGAATTAGAGATAGTTATTAAAATGGCAGATGTTAAGTACAGTGTTGGGCTTCGGATTCCGTTAGAGCTGCCCTGCCAGTATTTATGAAGAAACTGTTTCTGTAATAAACTTACTACAAAGAAACAAAATTTGTAGGATGTATCATTTGTGCGCTTTTTTTCATGACAATGGTGACAGAGGGCTTAATGAGGTTCTGCTGGAAACTTGCTTATCCTTTGAAAACAACCTTTTAGTCAAAACACGATAAGCATGTAAGAAAGCAGAACGGAAAGGTTGCTATGTTGGCCAGTTTATTTCTGAACAAGCTTTTCAGTCATGGTAAAACTGCACGCGGAGCCCGTGCCTTCCCCTGCTGCTTTTGCCCTCTGAGTTCGATCGCTGGCTGCTAGCGTTTCATGAAACCCCCCTGATTTATGTAGAACTGTTCATCGTTGCTTGTATCCGTTTATTTCTTTTTTTTACCTTCTCCAGTGTTATCTCCTGGTGTGTGACTAACCAGTTCAAATGAAATAGTGCAGAAATCCTTCTCCCAGCATGAAGGAAATGGAGTTGGCTTTTTTACCAAATTTACTTCCACTGAGTTGGAGCTGATTTTATTGGGCAGATCTTCAGGTGCTTTAAACTTTTCCAGAGGCGCAGTCTCCTCTGGGGACGGGCACTCACCCTCTCCCCTCCCTGGGCAGAGCCGCTGTGTGCAGGGGCTGCTGGCTGGCCCAGCCGTGGCCGAGCCCCCGCCTGCCCTCCCCGCCTGCGAAACCCTGCGCTGGGCAACCCCCTGCCACCGCTCCCGGCTCGCCAAAGGCTGCCCAACCGCCGAGCGTCTCTGCAGGCAAAGATCAAAGGTACCGGCCGACGGATTTCTGCAGCTAAGGCTGCAAGCTGGTAATTACAAGTGATTTTCCTTTCTTAAGTAATGGGCTTACTTTGCGCCTGCCCTCATCCTCAGGCTTGTGGCTTGGGAGAGGGTTCTTGTAAGAACAAGTGAAGGTGAAGGATCCGGACGTCTGCAAATGCGATAGATAGTTGGGATACGTTTGAGGAAGCTGATTAGCTGTAGCATGAAGTGACAACTTGGTTAAAATTACATGATTTCAGATACGCTGTCAGGTTCCATACCATGCTTTGGCTGTAAGCTGCAGCAGTGCCTTAAACCACTTAATTCACGTGCTTAGAAACAATGGTGTAATATGTCCAACATTTAGTATTTAAACCTGGTGCTTCAGAATTGGTGTTCTTACAAGCACAGCGTAACTGAAGGACTGTTTGCTGTATTTGAAGTAAGAAGATGCCATGAAATGTAATTTTGAAGCTGCCACTTCCCATCAAAATCGATTGGCGTTTTGCTGTAGTCAGACTTGGAGGGCCAGATTGTGGCTGCTGTGTAAAAGGAGGTGGGGGCAGAAGACTAATCCTCTCTGGATGCCCTACAAAGAGCCAGACACATTCAGACTGTGATTATGCATTTTTGTTAAAACAAACTGGGATTTCAGTCAATAATAAACTCTAATCAGCTCCTGTGGCTAGGGTTCTTATACCTTGTCTTCCATTTTCTCTGCTTTTCTCTTGATTTCTCCTCCAAACCCATTTTAAATTCTACTGTCTTTATTACTTTGGTTCCTTTTTTGATAACTTTGTTTTAAATGATAACTTAGTCATTTGATCTATTTAATCTTAAATTAGGTCTTTTTGGCTACTCCTGTCAGGTTTTCTCTTTTCTTGGTGACTTATTGGTCCTTAATTAGAACCTCATTTCATTTTTAAGGGCTGGTGAATAGACAGGTGGTTTTTGGTAGGATTCTGTGATTTTTTTTTTTTGCTAGTACTATAAGAAAAGACCTAGAACAATATTTGCATTCATACAACAATTTCCATCCTAATTCCCAAGCTGCAAGCCTATTGTTTTGCTGAATTGCAGCCACCTCAGAGGACTGTAGCAGCCAAGGACAACGAGGCAGGAATCTGTTTCTTTTCCAGAAGGCCCCAAGCTATCTTCTTTGTCCAGGGCAGACACACAGGGTATGGATATTTAAGGTCTCATCTGAAAGATGCAAATGAGCAGACTGCCATGAGTTAGAGGTAATTAAAACCACATATTGAGATAATCAGCCAACTCAATTCTTGCTTTATTGCAGTCTGTTTTCTAATCTGGGGGATATGGTCTTACAGTGTTAAATTTTCCATATACTTACCAATGCAGAGAAGGTAGCTGCAGGTAGCCTGCTTGTGCCAGCAGAAAAGAAACGTGTTTGCAAGCACGAATGACTGGCAGGCCATCATCTGTAGGGTGCACGTGTGAAGCTGTGTATGGACAAATGGGGAACAGGTGAAAATCTGCTCTCAGGTATCTTGTTCCTCATGAAATATGGAGCAGAGCTGAGCCTGTCGAGTCTTCAGTCACTTGGAAATGTCCAGGGAGAGGATTCTTTATACTGAAATTGCAACACCAGCTTGTCTTTCTTATGCCCAAGCAAGCGAGTCATTTTCAGTGGCTGGTGGTAATGAGTGTAATTATCTCCTTGAGAGGCGGGATGGTAACAGCCGCCTTTTCCAACAGCAAGGTGTAGAAAGCGGTTCCTGTGATGTGGATGTTCCTGTGTCTGCTGTAGTTTTAAACTAGTATTTCTCATGGTACTTGAGAGCATTTTCATAGGTAGTGTAGGATGGACTAGTTACGGTTTTCATCTCTGAAAAATTTGGCCACTTTTTCTGAGATAACTCTTTGAGGCATGGTGGTGACTTTCGCATCCTTCTGCACCGTGGAGATGTCGTGGGCTGTGAATCCCTCTTGCTGCGGAGGGGCTTTGGGAGCCGCGGCTCCAGCCTGAGCCTCCGCTTCCAGCCCAGGCTTGGTACCGGTGCTGGGCCATGCACCGTCCCCCCTGCAGCGGCAGCTGCCCCGGCTGCGTCCGAGGTGGAGGCAGCAGCCTGCGCGTGGCCTTGCCCAGCGTGGTCAGCGGCTGCTGCCAGGATCAGTCCGTAGCAGTCGTCTGTCGCACTCCTGTTTGTGAAGCTCCTTCTGTTACTGCATTCACTACAGATGACGTGGTCCGAGTGCTGGTCTGTGCTTTGTTTGTATTTACCTCGTGGTAGAGGTCCCTTTTGCTTTGTCTGAACTTCCTTGATGAATGGCTGCTTTTAAGAAAGCTGGAGCTTAGATCTGAGAGGAATTAACCCAGAAGCAGGAATAGTAGCAATAATTGATGCCACTGTTAATGGCCTAGCCTGGTGTGGGTAGCACTGCAGTGCTCCCTCTTCCAGAACTGAGGAAATGAAGGTGAAGTGGGTGAGAACAGTATGATTTCAGTCTTCTGAATAATGAAAGATAATGTGATAGCCACACACAAAGGATTAATTTTTGCTTGGTAAGTTTAATTAATAACTTGCAGGAAGTCAATTTCTGCCTTCAGTCAAATGGATGAGGGACAGAAGATCAATTTTCCATCCGTGTCTAGTTTCTGGCAGGTTTAGGACTGCAGGGGTCCTTTTTCCCCTTGGTGCTTGCGCCGTTTGGAGGCAGCTTCTTCTAAACGTGTGTTTGAGCTGCGGCAGGGCAACAGGTGGGACTGATACTGCCGAATCGTATCTCTGTTCATTAATCTCAAACACTGTTATGCCAGAGTGTCTGTATAAAAGCAATTATCAGAACCTGTCTTTCTAAATCAGTATGCCATGGCTAATGTTTTGGCCTCCTTCCCTCTGATGCTGTCATGCTCTGGTGTGTCCTGCGTTTTCGCCTTGTAAGACTTCATCCCAAAAGAAAATGCTGGAGGGTATTTGTCATCTGTTTACACCCCCCCCCCCCCCCCC
>Ga0065711_1041440_pt1 | contig 16149 bp, 9 predicted proteins | sample Hoacrofraction12_FD_59098 | JGI IMG/M metagenome (GOLD analysis project Ga0065711, IMG submission 59098) | Hoatzin crop microbial communities from Cojedes, Venezuela - Epithelial fraction 12 v2 (version 2) | ecosystem: Host-associated > Birds > Digestive system > Esophagus > Crop | place...
TTTTTTTTTTTTTTTTTTTGAGGCGGAGGATGGTGGAGAGGGTGGAAATAGCTGTGATTTTATAATGTTTAAAGGTCCAGATGTGGCAACATCCAAGCCAATGTATTTTTCCCAGTATTTTGTCCTGTTCTCTCTCTGTTGATCTGTTCTGTATGCTACAGTACATCTGTTCTTCTTGGTTATTTTCACTGCAAGCTGGCAGGATTTGTTTCTCTTCCAACACTCCAAGTTAAAAAATAAATAGTCCTGCATTGTGTATAAAATGCATTCCCAGGAGGTCAGCCTTCTCCTAATGAAGCCAGTTGTTTTATTTCTTTCATACACCAGATCATTTACTCTGAGATGATATTAATTTACAACAGGAATCACAATTGACACCTGGCAGTGCTCTAAACAATATAGGGCTTCCAATCTACATCATTAGTTGCTCATGCTTTGCTGAATCTCTGCTCATTAAACTCCAAATCCTGTCTCCAGTGAAGTCTTAGCAGCTTGTTGGCCACTGGGGAGTTCCTTTCAAAATAAAGAGGTAGGGACAATCCACAAATGCCATGAAAATCAAGAGCTGGAGCAGCTGTCCAAATGCCTGTGCCTCTAGCTTCATCTATTCCGGCAGAAAAAGCTGGACGATATGCATGATGGTAGATCCATCATTTATACTTTCCCCTTCCCTTATTTGCACCAAATCCCTGATGCATTTTGGCAGATTCAGGCTTTAAAGATGAGCTGGAGATACCCATTACAAACATAGACTCCTCCAATCAGCAGAGATATGTTAGCTATAGTGCAGGAATAGCTATCACTTCTCACAGAGATAAGGACCAACGGGAGATACTTCCAAAGCTATAAAATCTGAGTAATTTGATGGCGAGCCATAAAGATATACTTCTGGAGTCAAGCAGCTGCAGAAATCTGCTTTCCTGCCTTACTGCTTTACAAATTAGCCGTGGACATAATATGTCTATGACTCAGATCTCAACCATGGGACAAATCTGGGGGACAGTCACAGAGGTTGGTACTGTTTCGGTGCATGTTTTGTGGCTGTGGAAAGAAACAGATGTTATTTAATTGGAAAGTAAACCCCTGTTAGATAAGCCTAGTTAGCTTTGTGGTCTAGTATTTGTCACCAGTGATTGTTTCTAAGAGCAGGCCTTGCAGGAACATTAAATCATTTCTTCCAGCTGAGACAAACTATTGGCTTAGAAAAGAGGTAGCATTGCCTTGACTCATCCAGCAGAGTTTTTGACTGTGCACACAGTGTTGCTAGATTAGGTCTTACAAGAGGCAATAGAAAAGAGCTACTTATATCAGGATCAACTATGGACTAGGAAACTCCTTTCCAGCTCAAACTCTCTCTGGTATTTTGTATCAGTGGGCAGATATAAGTGATGGCAGAAGTAAAATTGGATGCAATTCATTTAATGTGCTGAAGTAATTCATGTTCACAGTAGAAAAAGTAGTTGTAAAAAATCCCAGAAAGGCAACAAAAATGTATTAAATGTCGATTGTTAAAGTGAAGTAGGATTTGGAATGAAGAAAGGAGAAATTTTGAAAGTGCTTTCAGAGAAAATGGAGTTACCTGAGGAGTAAAGAACTGCTGCAGGTCTTACACTGGTCACCTTCAGCCTTGTAAAGCTCATCTTGCCAGCAGGAAAGAAACTGGTGATGTTAATTGAGGCAGTTTTTGGAAGTAGGGAGAATGGTACTTTGACTGGATTTAGCAAAGAACACATAAAGTGTAGGAAGTAACCTATTTCATGTATGTGTTTCTGTGCTTGTGTACTTAAGTAACTATTACAGATTGTGAGGAAGTTTCTTACTCATGTAACATTCAAAAATTACATTCAACATGAAAAAAATCAATATTGCCCACAGTTGCACAGATTGGATGAACTCTCATCAGACTTGTTTTCATTACAAGAAGAGTAGTGAAAGTACTAAACTACTTTGTAGTGAACAGAAAAGGCCACAAATAAGAACAGAAGAGTATCTGTAAAGCTACTCATCCTTGAGATACTAAGTAGAACTGCGTGGTTTTCAATCAGTACTCTGCAAGTTCCCTCGGAATGTATGAAATAGTTCTATTGAAATCATGAATGGTAAGAAAATCAAGATCTGCACTTTTCATGGAAACTTCTTAAGAATCTGTGCACTCAAAATGTGGCTGGAATTGCTAGGTTAGCTTAGACATATTGGTTGCAGAAACAAATCATTTTTTTGTCACACCTTAGAATCATAGAATAGTTTGGGTTGGAAGGCACCCTTAAAGGTCATGTAGTCCAACCCCCGCACAGTGAGTAGGGACATCTTGAGCCAGAGCAGATGGCTGAGAGCCCCGTCCAACCTGGCCTTGAATGTTTCCAGGAATGGGACATCTACCACCTCTCTGGGTGACCTGGTCAAGTGTCTTACCACCCTAATGGTAAAAAATGTCTTCCTTATATCCAATCTAAATGTAGCTTTTTATTAATTTAAAACCATTTTGCCTTATCCTATTGCTACAGGCCCTGCTGACAAGTTCGTCCCCATCTTTCTTACAAGCCCCTTTAAGTACTGAAAGGCTGCAAAAATGTCTCCCTGCAGCCTTACCTTCTCCAGACTGAACAACCCCAACTCTCACAGCCTTTCTTCACAGCAGAGGTGCTCCAGCCCTTGGATCATTTTTCTCACTCTGGACTCACTCCAACAGCTCCATGTCCTTCTTGTGCTGAGGGGTCCAGAGCTGGATGCAGGATTCCAGGTGAAATCTCACCAGAGCAGAGCAGAGTGGCAGAATCACCACTCTGGACCTGCTGGCCATGCTTTTCTTGATGCAGCTCTGGACACAGTTGGCCTTCTGGGCTGCAAGCACACATTGGTGGCTCATGTCAAGCTTTTCACCACCAGTATCCCCAAGTCCTTCTTGGCAGGGCTGCTCTCAATCCCTTCATCTCCCAGCCTGTATTGATACTGGGGGTTGCCCTGACCCAGGTGCAGGACCTCGCACTTGTTCTTATTGAACCTCATGAGGTTTACATGGGCCCACTTCAAGAGCTTGTCCATGTCCCTCTAGATGGCATCCCATCCCTAAGGTGTGTCAACCACACCTCACAGCTTGGTGTCATCTGCAAACTTGATGAGGGTGCACTTGATCGCGATGTCTAGGTCACTGATGAAGATACTAAACAGTACTGGTCCCAGCAGAGGCCCCTGAGGGACACCACTTGTCATCTGGAGATTGAGGTGTCAACCACTACCCTCTGGCTGTGACCATCCAGACATTTCCTCATCCACCGAAAAGTCCACTCATCAAATCTGTATCTCTCCAACTAAGAGAGAGGGATGTTTTGGGGGACCATGTCAATGGCCATACAGAAGTCCAGATCAATCACATCTGTATCTCTTTCCCTTGTCCACTGACATAGTCACTCCATCATAGAAAGTCACTAGATTGGTCAGACAGGACTTGCCATTGGTGAAGCTGTTCTGGCTGGCTTGAATCACCTCCCTGTTCTCGCTGTGCCTTAGCAGAGCTTCTAGGAGGATCTGTTCCATGATCGTCCCAGGCACAGAGGTGAGGCTGACAGGCTGGTAGTTCCCAGGGTCCTCCTTCCTACGCTTTTTAAAAATTGCATTTTGTTAATTATGTTACACCTTATGTTGATTGTTTTTAGATTCACCAGAATAGTCAGAATAAAATGTTCTCCGGTTGTCACCTAAGGAATAGAAGTTTTGCTGTGTTTTGTCTTAAGAATTCCAGAAGTTCTTGCTTAACATGAATTTTGTTCTTTGTCTATCTGCAATGCCTGTATTATTGCTCGTGACAAAAAAAGACTGATTTTCTTTACCATGTGAATGAAAATATGGCCTTGGACAGGGGACGTCAGAGGGGTGGCTACGGACATGTCCTAGACACATACTTTTTCACACACGCTCAAGCTCTTCTATTGTATCCTTTCTATGAGAACAAATGAAAGGATAAGATCTTTGTTTAATGATCTTTACATACAGTAAGTTGGATGGGACTGTTTTACTTTGGGAAAGAATGAGGACAGCATGGAGTAAGAACTGCCTGAGAAAATCCAACATTCAGGTTTTTATTGCTGAAGAGCTGTGAGTTGTTGATAACCGGGCAATAAATAATGAATCCAGTGTAAGTAAACGTACTGGTTTGGGCTGACATAGTGCTAATTTTCTTCACAACAGTTTGTATGGTGGTGTGTTTTGGATTTGTGATCAAAACAGTGTGGCTGAGCTGCCAGGGTTAAATGACAACAGTAATCAATTATGATACTAAAGAAAACAATGGAGTAGAACTGCTGCTAGGACTGAGCAGAGATATTTTAGTTATATGATCTGCTTTTGATCATCTTTTGTTTCCATGAGTTTTCCATTCAGCATTTTCCCTTCAACTTTCTGGAGTGCTCAGAGCTGTGGCTGGTAGTTGGTTCCAGCTCAGCTCTTGGTAAGTAGTGCAGCCATTTGCAACACTTCTTACACACAAAGTGACAAAGATTATCGTTTTAAAAATCCGTGGTGGCATCTGATGCATTGTCTGTAAGCCATTTCTCTTGTTGTTGTCGTTGTCAATAGAATGGGCTCCTATTGTGACATTTATTTCCATTTTCCTTCAATCTTTGTCTTAAAAATAGGAGTTAGCGTAGCTACATGTCACAGTCTCTACTGCAAAGTTAAAATAACCTTCTATAGATGCTGAGATTTAACTGCCTGCTGGGATGTCAGGCTTTCTAAGACCTCTGTGAAAAGACACAAGATAGGTACACAGATTTCTGGAGAGGGGCTTTGTTCAAACTCCAGTAAGGTTATGCAAGACTCTTATTTTATACTTTGGACCTGATCTGGAAACAAATGCTAACAAGGTAAATTGAAGATGGCTAGCTATTGTGAAGTCCTTATAGTTGTAATCAAAATAGTACACCCAGTCTTCTTCATGTTTTCATGCTCTGGTCATGAGAAGTGCATGCCCATTCGCCATTGTAAGATTAGGCTTGAATAGCGTCCACACTCATACTAAAGAGTTTTAACTATACCCACATGAGGTACCTAGAACTTGTATCCAGGGCCCAGTATAATCGGACCCAGGAGGTAGGAATTAGCAAGAAATAACTTTCCCTTGAACAAAAGGGAAATGGGAAAGGACTAATGCTTCAGAAGATGGTGGGGGTTTTGTTTTGTTTTGTTAGTGCTGTCTCTAACCCTTAGATCTCTTCTAACTTCTAGAGAAGTCAACAGATTTTTGCTTTTGCTACCTCCTCCCTTTCCTCTGTTACCAATCGGTAAGTTTAGGACCCATTTTGGAACCTCAAGTTCCTGTCCATGGTGGCAGCATCTGAGTGTAACCATTCAAAATTTATATCAATAACGAAGTTCCTGCTAACTATAGAGTATGGTCAGTGTGAAACTACTTTAGTAAAGTGAGTTGCATTGTGGGTTCTCATCTGCTAAAGGATAATGTTTTTCACAGGAGAACTTTCTGCACATAAATTGTTTTTTGCAGGAGAACCTTCTGCACATATAGAAACAGTCAGTCCAATTCAGTGAATGCAGATTATATTCCAGTGGAATTGAGTTCTGAGATGTGATTATCTGATTGGGAATGTCAGGACGTTAGTCACAGTTTTTGGGTGAAGGCAGAATAAGAGTCACAACATGCAGCTTATTAAGAGCAGCGCTGTGGATAAAATATCTAGACTATAGAAAACAGCCAGAACCAGGACGGTCATGACATAATCAAAATCACAAACCAAGCCTTCAGACCGTGTTAATTAGGATTTCTGTTGACATAATCATAGAGGACAGCCAGCAGCATGCTTTATTCAGATTCCAGGGTGCATGTGTGTCTTCTCTGTAACTAGAATTTTTTCTGCATGTCTGAGAAAGATTCTTCTTTTCTAATAACTTGTTTGAATCATACAAAAGAAAAAAAGAAGTCCCACCATGTATGTGAAGACTGTTAAAGAAAACTTTCAGGAGGAATGCGGAATGTAGTTCACTAAAGCACTTGGCTATTTCCTTTCTTTATCCAACTTCGAAAATTGTTGCAGATAACATTTTTTGCTTTTGAAAAGGAGTGGCTTGCAAGGAAGATGCTTTAGTTGAGAGCAAAAAACCCATCATCAGCTTTCTTCACTTAAGAATATATTCAATCCAATATTTTGGCACTCTTTGTTGTCATGCTGCAGGAAACTTCCTCTGCCTTTCACACTCAAGAAAATGTTTTTAAATCTTTAGCAACAGAAATTAAGACAATATGAAATCAAAACTAATTGTATGTTAAACTTATTGTAAAGGCCTGACTGTAATTCTGCCACTGATCCTGGCAGCTTGGCCTTTAAAGTCTGCTCGCTGCTAAAAGTATTTCCTGTGATTTTTGTTATCTCTGCCTTGCCCTGTGGGCAGTTACACAGAAGTCCTTTTCAAGTTCTGCCATGGAGATTGAGGTTTTGTCATTTGTGTGCCAATAAGACAGATACAATAGCATGCCTGCTTCTGTAGCCTTTAGAGCTGAAGGCTTCCTCAGCCAGTGATTTGCTGTTTTCCCTTAACACCCATGCTTTATTCATACACCTCTCACTGTACCCCCTATCCAGTTCTTCAGGAACTCACTTAGCAATAATCTTAGCTTCATCCCATACATTTTCTTAAAGGACTCCTCTTTGTCTGCATTAATAACCCTCCATATGCAGTCTTATTCATCTTGCCTTACCTTCAAATGCAGTTTTAGTGTAGTTTTCATATTTCATTGCTTCTTTAGAATGGCAACTTAACCAATATAAGCTGGGGTGAAGTAATTGGACACCCTGCACAATGTTAAGAAGGTTTTTGAGTTAGGTGACTCCCTAGGACCATTTACTTTTGTATACCTACTTCATCTATTAACATTATAACATTTTATCATTGGAACATAAGAACCTTCAATGGTGTTAACAAGAAGAAAGGAGAAATAAAAGCATTTATTCTGTCCAGTTAGCTTTCTGGAGTTCTTGCTCCTTTTGTTAAAAGTACTTGAAGTCCTAAAATGAGTGCAAAGGCTCTGTGTTATGTCTTGTACAAACACACAGATCCTAAACTCTTTTTCTGTTTGTATATGGTTCATTAGCTGCAGTGTTGGAGGGTGTGTTTTTGTTTTGGGTTTGGGTTGGTTTGGTTTTTTTAGGACTAGGGGAATTGAAACAGCTGAGGAAATAAATAAGGAAAGAGGAGTAAGTGACACAGAAAGCCTTGTATTTTCAGTGGAATTTGGTCCTAAGACTGCTAAGGCTCAAAGATCTCTTTTATCTCTTTGCATAGGTATATTACGGGAGACATTAATTTGTGGACCATGGAAATATAACAGCAGCTTTTTCCTTACTGTTTTCTTACACACTGTGTCTATTGTGCAGTCAACATAGCTTCTTGCCTTTCACAAGTCTCAAAACATTTTACCACTGTTTCCCTAAGGTTATGCATCTGAAAGAATCCTTGGCTATCTGGTAAAATGTGTCCCCTTCTTTAAAATTTTACTTAATTGGCCCACTCTAACCCTCATATCACAGCATTCTTATATGTCAGGAATCAACATATTACTTTAATCATGAACTTAAATTTTCAGTATTTTACTCAGTCACTACATAGTCAATGGGACGTAAGTACACACTTAAGGGCATACTCAAAAGCTTTGCTAAATTAGGGACATCGTTACTGATGTTAATTCACTCTTACTGTTTAAAAACAACCCTTTTTCATAAATCACGTGATCAGACAGTACCAGTATTCCTTTTTTAATGACTGGAAAACCAAGGGTAATTTCCTTTTTTTTCCCCCCCTGTACTTTTCTTTTACATGTAAACACTCTCTTTGTAACTGAAGAGATGAATTACTGTAGAGACATTGATCCTGCTTAATTTCCCTTCAGGTTCAACACAGCACTTTGTTCTTTAAACATACATCTCCTTTGAGCTGAGAAATGACACGTTCATTGATATTATACTGTCATTGTTCTTGCAGTCACTGCAGTGTTTTTCAGGTCCTTGGCCTTGAGTCATCTCTGTGGATAATACATTGGGTAATCATTTTAACATTTGAGCTACTTACCCATAAGAGGCTATGCTATCTACTGGGTTCCTAGATCCCATGATCTAGGAACAGGGAATATTCTCACTGTTTATAAACAATTATATGTGTCTCATGCTAAACTTGTGCCCAAGCATTATCACCTTAGGGTATCTGGATACCTATTTTTTTATTATTGTTGTTGTTTTCTTTTCAGAAAGATAATCACCATACTTACAACGCATAATTAAAAAATAATAATGAAACTCTTCTGCCAGAACTTGACGGGCAATAAGAACTGGGTTCTAATGTGAAGAAATTATTATTAACACACTCATTAGAGCCTCCACACAGAAACATGAGAAAACTAAAATAAGATTTCTGATGCTTATTGACCTAGTTTTCCCCAGCCTCAAAGATTAATTAGTTTAAGAAACAATATTTGTATTAAATGGAGAAAACAAACCACCAACAAGACAGATAAGCAAAGCAACATGCAATACCTAATTCTTAAAATCTAGCCGCAACATTTCTCAGTCTTTCTCTCTGGGGAAGCAACTACAAAGCAGTTCTGTGGCCTTCTGATTTTCCACGGCACAGGAGATCTATAGAGATCTTCTTGGAAGAATCCCATGTGAGACGGTCATAGATGAAAGAAGGCTCCAGGAGAGTTGGAGATTTTTAAGGATGACTTCTTCCAAGATAAAGAATCATGCATCATGATTTACAGGAAGGCAAACAAAGGCAGCAGGAGTCCTGTGCGGATGAAGAAGAAGGTTCTGACAAATGTCTAACATAAAAAGGAACCATACAAGAGGTAGAAGTAGAGACAGGTCATCCAGGAAGAATGCAAGAGCCATTGGCCAATTGTGTAGGGGTGGGATTAGGAAAGCCAAACCCCAGGTGGAGTTGAATATGGTGAGAGATGTGGAGAGTGATAAGAAAGATTTCTGCAGGTATATCAGCAGCAACAATAAGGCTAGGGAAAACACAGGCCTGCTGCTAATGGGGCAGGATACCTGATGACAAAGGACATGGAAAAGGCCAAGGCACTCAGTGAATTCTCTGACCCCTCCTTTACTAGTAAGACAGATGTTCAGGAATCCCAGGCCACTGAGAGCAAAAGAAAAGTCTGGACTCAGGAAAACCTACCCTTGGTGGAGGAGGACCAGGTCAGGGAACATTTAAACAAACTGAACATATAGTAGTCCATCATATGTTACACAACACACCCATAGATGCTGAGGCAGTTTGTTGATGTCATTGAGATGCCACTTGTTGACCATATTTGAAAGGCTGTGTCAGGTGGGAGAGATTTATGGATGAAAGTAAATGTCAATCCTATCTCCAAAAAGGGCAAAAAGAAGGATCCAAGGAATTGCAGGCTGATCAGTCTCACTTCAGTCCCTGGGAAGGTAATGGAGTGACTAATTCTGGAGACCATTTCTAAACATGTGAAGGACAAGAAGAGATTGGAAGTAGTCAGCAAGGACCTATGATAGGGAAATCATGATGATATCAGGGAAAACAACATTTAACCTCTTCATTAATGATTTAGATGATGGGATTAAATGCACCTGCAGTGGACCTGCAGACAATACAGAGCTAGCAGGAGTAGACAATGCACTAGGCAGTTGTATTGACATTCAGAGGGACCTTGACAGACTAGAGAAATGGGCTGGTGGGAGCCTTATGAAGTTTAACAATAGGAAATGCAAGGTCCTGCACCTGGAAATACCTATACAGGTTTCTTCATGCCACTGGTAGAATTGTAAGTAGTATAGAAAGTTCTCTGAGGTGCATGTACTTTTGTCAGGGATTTGGACTACTTTAGCATCAAGAAGGGAAACTGAGACTTCCATTGCTAGAGTTATTTTCCCCACACACCTGTGTCCTATTTGTGAAACTAGCAGCTTTTAGATAGGATTACAAATGAAGTGAAGAGAGAAGGATTCACTGCCTCAGGGCTTTATGCAACAGAATTCTCCACATTGGTTGATTTGTGCTAAATCTTGTAGCTTTATCATTGACTTTAAATTAGCCAGCTGTTGTTTCCTGTTGAACACTACCAGAAAGTGGCTGATTGCTTAGTAAATCCAGATTTTCTCTGAATAAGTTTAAAGAGATGGAGAGATTCACTTGCAAAGTTGGCTGTATATTTGACAAGTAATTGGTAAAACTTATTAATTAAGCAATGTTATTTTTCCTATCACAGGAAGAAACAGTCTTCCTCTCTATGTCTGGTTGTGCTGCAATTTTCTTTCTTTCTTTGTTACCCTAAACAGAGAAAGAACAAAGAAGACAGATTTCTGTTTGCTCTGTCCCAAACCAGAAAGACAAAGCACTGAAGCACTTCATAGAAACTGGGAGACACCATTTCAACAGCTAAATTTCTGATATGTATATATGTATATTTGAGTGTGTGTATACCTATGAATTATATAGCAGAAAGCTTAGTAAGAGAGTCTAGAAATGTTATAGCTTTCAGTGAGACTTTTATGCCATTGAAACAGGTGACGGAATTTCTACTGGTTTCTGTGTTGCCATAATGTCATTCATAGACAGGAAAAAGAAAAAGCACAAATTTTCTTCTCAGTTGCTCCTAAAGATCAATATGGAAATAGACATGTAAACACATGAAAGATTAATTAGTATTTTCTTTCACCTTCGCATTTCATGAACCAAGATGGATCTCTTCCCTCCCCAAACACATTATATTGATTTTTCCTCGTCTTAATAAATCTTAAACTAGTACAGATTAGTGTATGAGAGTCTAATAAGCCTTAGGTTACATCCAATAAAATATGTAGGTATGATAAAAAGGGCTTCGTTAGAATTTAGCCACCTATTTCCAAAGCTGTGAACCAAAGATCCACAGATCTTTTCTCCTCATGATCCACACATTTCTTACTTAGATCTCATTTCAGTTTTCAATATTTTAAGGTCTAAATTCCCAAAATGTTGTTATGAGCTACAGTCTGGAGATGACATGTGAAGTTAGTTGTTCATCTAGCTGTCTAAACATCCTCTTGAAGGCACTTTGTTCCAAATTAAGACAGTTGTCATAGAATTCATTGTTTTCTGGACTGTTTTGGGTTTTTTTGATTGGTTGTTGTTGTTTGTTTAGTTTTTACTCGATTTTTAGACAGTCTTGACCAGCTGAGTAGCTCAGACTTAAAAACAAATGTGATGAAAGGCAATCTGGATGTTCAAGGCCATTTCTATATCTAGTCCCTATTGACAGCTCTCAGAGTGTTGTTCTACTGATGTGCTGAAAACTTACAAAAAAGATTTAAAAATACAACCAAAAATTGTAAATGGTAGTCATTTTTCTGTCTTGTCTGTAAGGAAACCTCACCAGTGCAAGTCACTATGTTCCCATTCTAAACTGAAATTTCCTTCATCTGGCTACAACTTGGTTATGTCTCAAGTCTCTCCCCACCATTCCTTAACAGCAAGCTGATTAGAAGGTATTTCTAACCCCCTTTTCTGGTTCTTACTAAGTATCCATAACTCTGTCCCTTTCTTTTGTCTCCCTACAGATTTTTCTGCACCTAACCATATCATAAACACTACCATGCTTATATTATTAATTTACAGACTAAGTTCTTTACCAGTTAGTTTGTTTCTGAAGTTTTATGAAAGTAGATATCTGATGACTGCTGTCTTTTTGCTCTGTGTTTTATGACTGTGTTATCCTGTGTTTAATAAAGTCTTCATTTGAGCTGATGCTTTTGCTATACCTTTTGCTAATATGGATTGTCTACTCTGTTTTAATTTTGTTGTTGACCAAAAACTCTGGATGCTTCCTCAGTGGGATCACTGTTTTACATAACTGTCCTTTATTCATCTGCGGTTTTAATGAAACTTCTTTGTCCTTAATAGATTTGAGATCTTTTTCCTCTCTCACACATGGCTGAAATTGAAAATTAAGGTTTAAAGCTATCTGCAGGGAAGACAAGTGAATGACAGACAGGTAACACACAGGCTGATCATACAGGTTTCATTTTCCTTGGAAACATGTTGAAGAATATGACTGTTTTGAAAATTAAAAAAAAAAATCACAACATCACAACATTTTCAAAAAATGTGAATGAATTTTAATAGAGCTGAAAATGTGCATATAACAATAGCTGACATTTCACTGGGAAACTCAAGACACATATAAATAGTAATATGAATAATATTTTATATTTTATATGTAGCTATTTAATTTTGAATTTCCTGTTCATTCCTGATTCCACCCATCTTAAGCTAGATATCTACAATGGGTTGGATACTTTTTATTCTAGAAGTGGGCATTTAACACCAGACATAAGTGACTGTATTTGGTTGCTGAAACATAGGCATCATGTGTCATTTGATACTCTCATGGGTATCTGAAAAATTTGTGTGTGGGTGACAGATATGCACAGAACTCATTACTGTCACTTGTGTCTTTCTAGCCCAGAGTATGGAAGCCAGGAGTATCTGACAGGACACTACATGCCTATATTCAGTCATTGAAATCCTTCTGCAGGGTGGGATTCAGCTTCAGACTCAGGTATCTAAATGTAAGTGTCTTCAGTTCGGGTGTCTACATGTGAGCCCAGTGTCTAAACTCCTGTTGTAATCAACAGAGGTTTAGCTAGCACAGTCAGTGAGGTCTTAGAGATATACTTAGCTATGTTTTAGATAAAAAATCTCAGCTTGGCCATCGTCATTTTTCTGTCTGAATTCTGTCCCAAAAATCACTGTTTGCATGATAGATGCCTAAAGTTTGATCAAACGAATTTTCACTCATGTGTCACCACAACTGTTGCATACTTTTCATGGTCTAGGTGAGGGCATTCTTCCTTTGTGTCTCTGCAAAGGAAGCCATTTTGAAGGCTGTTTTTTCACTCAGCAGAGCCAGCCTGGACTCCTAGCTTCTGAGAAGCCTTTCTGTCTTCAGACAGTGCCCAATAGCCCTTCCTACCTTCCCCAGTATGCTCTGGCATGAAGATTCCTTACTATTTTTCTGCCACCCTTCTCCAAACTCAGGTGTCTTAACCATAGATCTTCTCTGAAGAATGTATTCCTTATGAAGCAGTCCTCTTTGCACATCTTTCCTAGCTCATATATATTACAATGAACACAATATAACTGACTTCACTTTCAAACTTGGGAGGATTCCCTTTAAATGCTTCCCAAGTCAATGTATTTTGGTTACTGAAATGTCTTTTGCTATGATGCCTACAACGTAACAGTCAAGGGCTATAAGCCTCTTATGTGGAGACTAGATAATGAGGCAATGAATGCTCTCACACTATTTTCTTATGTGCTTCTCTCTGTTGGACACTATTTCTTACCTTGTGTCTTAGGTATCAAACTTTTTCTTGTCCCGAACTGGTAGGACACAGAATGACATCACATCTTAGCACAGCAGTGGGGGTTATACGAATAACACTGAATAAACTTGTTAAAAATATGGTTTAAATAAAACATGTTTTTTTATCAGCAAGGTTCTTTAGAAAATATAAGCAAATATAGGACAAAAAGTTTAGCTGTGTCATCATAGTACCGAATTATCATATCCTACAGATACAGAGCAGAAAGAAGAATATAGGAGAGGCAGCAGCAATGGCAAATTAAATCATGAAAGTATTTTAAATAAGAATTATTGCATACTGTTGTGTTTTCCCAGAGGAGTCTACAGAGATCTCACAATACCTATAGATGTAATCCATTATCTGTTGATTCTTCTGTTTTTGATGCTCTATAATCCCACCATTCCTTCTAAGGATGCCTAACAATACCTTTTGCTGGCTGCTGGCTTTGATATGCAATACACGTGTTAAGCAGCTTTGATATTCACCTCCTCTGTAATGTAATGGAGTTACTTTGGTGTGGGATAGTTTTAGCTTTCCACCTTTATGAGATCTGTCGCTTGGCCAACAAACTGCAATTAATTACTGCATTACATGCCTTTTCAGCTGATATGTGCTTTTTCATCTGGGTAGCCTGACATTCGGCTGGGCTGAAGCTTGTTTAGCCTCATTGTGCTAGCTGGGATTCACTCCTCTCTCTTTCTCCCTTCTCACTTTAATTTGAGTCATATTTATTATTATGTTTTTGCCTCATGGAAGGTTTTGATGCACTTCAGGAGGAGATGACACTACTTTTCACACAGTATGTATCTGGTAGCTTGTCTAGTAGCTTGTCTAGACTCCAATGTTATGTGAAGATTTTCCCTTACTGAGGGTTGTCCTGCATTTGCAAAGGTAGAGGCTGGCTTAGGTGGTGAAGTGCGAGAGGCCTTCTTTGCTACACTACTCTTCTCTGATATGATTTTCTGTTATTCTTGTGCTGATTGGATTTTTTGCAGTACATTTGTTTGTCCTGTGGCTTATATATGTCATGTTTTCTGAAGTATAGATGATGAGCTTTTGTCAAGGCCTGATTTTGCTCTTAAGTGAATCAAAACACTCTATATCAAAGTTGCTTTGCAAGTGATAATGCCACTTGAAAAACGAGCAAAGCATACCTAAAAATATGTTCTACCTTAATGTCCACGTAGAAGAAATACTAAAGGGTACAACTCCATGTATTTGGGACTGTATAAGATCAGCTGTAATGTGCAAACCTGCCACTTGGGGATTGTGAGAAATGATGTGCTAGATGACTCCTTGACAGGAGCTATGCATAAATATTGGATTCAGGTCAACAGTATCTGCAGTTGTTATTTTAGAGAGCATGGTGAAACTGTGAAGGTAGACGATAAGAAGAAATTTACACCTGATTAAAGGAAATGTCTGACTAGCCTATGAAATTCATGGTCACAAGAGACCAAAGCAAGAGTTTCCAATTAAAATTAAGGAGACTAATTTTCAGTCAAAAAAGAGACTGCCCCTGAAATTGGGATGTGTGTTCTTCTCCATAACATAGATTAAATAGACTTCTTAACTACTTGGCCTGTTTCTTTTCCCAGCTTTCCAAGAGTAGGACATGTTCCTGTCTGTTTTCCAAAATCCTTTTGGCACAACTTCTAAGAACTTTTTCTAGGTCTGCATTTAAATTCAAATTTTCAACCAATGGATCTTTCTCTCTCTTTCCTGTATCCCTACCCTTCCCCAATCCTCAGATTCAGGATTATGCATAAAAATGTAGTTAAATTAATGCTCTCAGAATATCTATGCTAAACAGAATTTAGGAACAAGCACTTGAAGAATGATATTACCTCTCTACAGTATGATATATAAGATTGGAGGATTGCAGCATAATTCTCCAGGTAAGAAGGTTTTTAGAGGGCCATAAATGTCCCTTTGCTGTCTATTTTGAAAAGACCATTTTCCTTGTGCTGAAAGGAGACCAGGGAAAGTATTTCCATATGTGCGGTGATATGGCAGGACCTACAGGCATCGCTTAAAAAGGAGTTCACCATGAATGGCAATGGCTCCTGGAGTCATGTATTCTCACAAATGGCAGTCTAGCTGATTTTGCCGGGAAGACAAGGGTTCAATGAAAGACATGGTCAAGCCTCTCATTCCTCAATGCTATATGTTGATATCTTTGTGTATTTGAGTCAACACAATCAAGATTACATATTTTTTCTAGCACATACTTTTATAAAATAGATATATATATTACATATGTTACATATATTACATATATTATAGATATATTCCCTTCCCTTTTCCCTTCCCTTCCCTTCTTTTTTTCTTCTTCTTTTCCTTTTTCTTTTTATTTTGGATCATATTCTGGAAGCGTAAGAAACTCTTTCAAATGTTCAATATCCATTTATGATTTTAACCTGCTATATACCCAACCTGGAGCAAAAGTCATATTCTGGGGTTATAGTTACAGATAAATAATCAAGTAACAGTGGAGTGCAACTCACAGTGCATATAACTTTAGTTTTTGAGCAGCCACAATAAAATCAATGAACTTACTTACTCTCAGAATAAATAACAATTCAGTGTAATGGCATATGGCCCATAGTGTCTTGGAAAATATCATCAACTTGTCTCTGTGGAGAGGGACCTGGGTGTCCTGGTGGACGACAGGTTAACCATGAGCCAGCAGTGTGCCCTGGCTGCCAAGAAGGCCAATGGCATCCTGGGGTGCATTAGGAGGAGTGTGGCCAGCAGGTCGAGGGAG
>Ga0065711_1041443_pt1 | contig 16149 bp, 12 predicted proteins | sample Hoacrofraction12_FD_59098 | JGI IMG/M metagenome (GOLD analysis project Ga0065711, IMG submission 59098) | Hoatzin crop microbial communities from Cojedes, Venezuela - Epithelial fraction 12 v2 (version 2) | ecosystem: Host-associated > Birds > Digestive system > Esophagus > Crop | place...
AGCCATAAGAATCTAAGACAGTGATACATTTATTTCTTTCTGAAATCCAATTTTTTAACATCTGATTGCTAATGGTTTTGATATTACGCTTATGCGACGTGGATTCATCACGTATATTATATAAATAGCAAATTTTATCCGTATATGCCATAGAACCAGCCTTGCAAATAGCTTTTACATTATAGAGCATGTCTTCATAAATTATACCAGTAGTAAAATCTATGTCTTTTACTACATCTTTGTGATAAAGCTTGCTCCAAACGCACCATGAAATGTTGACGTTGTTATATTTGAGTCTTGCATTTTCCAATAACAACAGACTATCTTTAACTGATAATGTTATACTATCAGCGCTGTCATAGGTATCATTAAAATGCTTAGTTGTTTCTTCATGGAACTCAATAAAATTTATGCAACTGATTGAGCATTTTTGTTTTAAACATTCCAATAATAGTGTTTGTATCATATTCGGAAGTGCTAAATCATCAGAATCAATAAAAGATATATACTCACCGGTTGCGATTTTTAACCCTTCATTACGTGCGGAACTTTGCCCACCGTTTTCTTTGTGTATTACGTATATACGACTATCAATACTAGCATAATAATCGCATATTTTTCCGGATTTATCTGTACTACCATCATCTATTAAGATAATTTCTATATTTCTATGCGTTTGATTAAGAACTGAATCAATGCACCTTTTTAGATAATTCTCGACATTATAAACAGGTATTATAATGCTGACTAATATATCATCTATTTTCATTATTTGCCTCTTGAATACTGTAATAATATAGTTTATACTTCTGAGCTAAAAATTTTTTCGTAGAAGTACATCTTCTTTGAAATTTATAAGACGGATTAAATAATTGATTTGGCTTTTGGGGAAGAGTGGTAAATATCATTGCTTTTCAAAGTATTACCACTTATAATATTTAACGGTGTTTGTTTTGTTGAATGCCATAAGATTGTTTTGTTCTATTAAATTAAAAGAAATTACTATAACAAGTTGAGGATTCAAGTTAATGAAAATAATTTTAGAGTTAAAAGGTGGAATTGGTAATCAATTGTTCCAATTTTGCTTTGCAAAAGAGATTGCAAGTAAATATGGATGTGAGATTTTTGTAGATAAAAAAACATTTTTTATAAGACCGGATACACATGGTGAATTTTTAATGGATGATGTGTGTTTAGTTGATGACAAAATTCATGTTGTGAATTCGAATTTTATCAGATTTGTATTTAAAATCCACAATAAAATAGTATATAAGTTTAGTCCGAACTTAATTTTTGCAAATCCAGACAAAAAAAACTTTTTAAAAATGTCGAAATATGGAATAGTTACGTCTCATGATACACCTCAAATTATTGACAATATAAATGAGATAAAGATAAAAAATCCATTTTTTACAACAGTAGATGGTTACTATCAGTGGCCCCAAATAATAGGGAATAGTATTGATTGGGTAAAGGAAAATATTAAATTTTATCCAAGTAATGATGAAAATACGGATAAATATAGCTCTCAGATAAAATCGTGTACAGCAGTAGCAGTTCATATTAGGAGAGGCGATTATTTAAATACACCATACTTGCTTGTATGCGACTATGCTTATTATAAGCGTGCAATAGATAAGATGAAGGAAGCTGTACCTGATGCGAAATTATTCATATTTTCTGATGATTTGGAATGGGTAAGAGAAAATTATAAATTTGATGGCGTATATGTTGATATTCATGGTAAATCAATGGATGAAATTATGCTTATGTCACTTTGCAAGCATTTTGTTATATCAAATTCTACATTTAGCTGGTGGGGACAAGCTCTTTCAAAAAATCCAAATAAGAAGGTTATTGCTCCATCAAAATGGGTGACAAGCGGTGCGAATTCAGAGCTATATATGGATTATTTTGATGTAATAGAAGTTTGAAGTGTGACAAAATATGATTGATAAAATATCATTAATAGTTTAAGGGAATAATAATGGATTCAAAAAAGGTTTTTTTAAAAAATGGGACTATCGGAGTTTTGTCCCAAATAATTACAATAATACTCTCATTTCTGTCCAGAAGTATATTTATTAAGTTCTTGGGAGTCGATATACTTGGTTTAAATAGTGCATTTGCGTCAATATTGTCAATGTTATCTCTTGCAGAACTTGGCTTTCAAACAGCAATTGTGTATTCCTTGTATGAACCGATTCAAAAGAATGACTATCCTAAAATAAATATTATAATGGGAACATTTGGTGCTATCTACAGAGCAGTTGGTATTTTTATAATGCTGGCTGTTTTTGTTGTGTCACCTAATTTACAATTGTTCATATCGGATATAGAGGTAACAAATCTTGTTAGATTGTATTTTATAATCTATGGTTTTAAAACGGCAAGTACGTATTTTTTGTCTTATCGAAAGATTTTATTTTACGCGGATTGTAAAGAGTATAAAACTGTAAAGGTTGATATATTTACAAGTTTTTTGCGAGTAATTGCTCAGATTTTTGTCCTCATTTTATTTAAAGAGTATATATTATATCTTTTAGTGGATATTGCGTGCGTATATATAGCTAATATATATATTTATTTTAAGGCGCAGAAAGAGTATCCTTATTTAACATTTGGTAAATTTGATTTTAATTTTCTGAAAAAAATTCTCAATGATATAAAAGAAGTTGTCATAACTAAAATATGTGGGTACATATATGGAAGCACCGACAATTTGCTTATTTCAATGTTTGTAAGTACAGTATCAGTTGGATATATTTCAAATTATTCTGTTATAACTTCATCCCTTAAGAGTATGACAACAGCATTGTTTTCGTCTATGAATCCTATTATAGGAAATAGCTTGGTTGGTAACAAGGATACAGAAAGTATATTGAATTCATTCAAGATAAATACACATATTAAGTTTGCTGTCGCGGAATGCACGATAATTCCTTTCTTAGTACTGTGTAATCCCTTTATAAAGATATGGATTGGTGAATCTTATATTATGGAGTATGCGATTCCTGTATTAATGTCAATAGATTTATATATACATCTAATTCATTTGCCAACGGTTGAGTATATATATGCAAAGGGATTATTTACATATGAAAGAAATTTGGGAATAATAAGTTCAGTGTTAAATTTGACATCATCTTTTATTTTGATGAAAGTGATTGGAATTAAAGGAGTTCTTGTCGGTACGGTATTAAGCCAGATAGTTTGTTGGATTTTTAGAAGTGTTGTTGTATATTTTTATGAGTTTGATTTTGGAAAAAGTTCATTTAAAAAATATTGGACAAAGAATTTGTTATATACCATCCATATGGTGTTATTAGTATGCATATGCGGTTTCGTTTGCAAATATATATTAACAGCAAATGCTGTGATTAATTTGCTTTTGCAGGGAATAGTTATTGAAATTATAATTGTTACTTCAATATTCGTTTGCTTTTTTGCTGATAAAAATCAAAGGCAGCTTAACGATGTAATCAGAAAGTTGTTTCAGAAAATTATAAAAAAATAAATATGAAAAAGTTGACGTGGAGGAGATGAGATGAAAGAATTTTTAGACAGACAGACAGACAGACAGACAGACAGACAGACAGACAGACAGACAGACAGACAGATGTTCTAATTTTGAGTTATTAAGAATAGTGGCGATGCTCATGATTATATGCTTTCATTTGATGCTACATACATTTGATTTACAGTTAACATCAGGTGATTTTTTTAAAGAAGCAATTTATTATAAGAGGCTACAAATCCTTAATTTTATAAAAACATTTGGGACGATAGGAAATAATATATTTATTCTTATATCCGGATATTTTATGTCATCCAGAGGAAAAAATATAAAACTTTCAAAAATTGCGACAAAATTGTTATCTGAGCTCGCGTTTGTAATAGCAATAATGATGATGTTATCGACTATTTTATCCATGACAATACTTAGAAACCGATACATGTATTTTGTTAAACTGACTTCTTTTAATGAGGATATGTGGTTTGTAGGATATTATTTTGTAGTTATTGTAATTGCGTATTTATTTTTGAACGAATATCTTGCAAAACTTGATAGGAAATATTATTCAACTATGCTTATTGTGATGTTTGCGTTGTTACAATTTAATTTCACGAGAGAGACATTAAATAATTTAGGTGGAAATTTATCGACGATATTTTTGGGATGTTTTTTGTATTCTTTGGGAGGATATATACATAAATATGATCCATTTGAAAATGTAAAAACTTCTGGGGTGATAGTACTAATATTGTTAGTCTACATATTTGTATTTATCTCGGGATTTAATACATTTATGGAAGCAATATATGATTATCGCTTTTTGGATACGGAATTTACACAAGCACTTATAGCATACGGAACAAATGAATACTTGGTTCCGATTGTTATTGCAACGTTACTTTTTGAAGCATTCAAAAGAATACGAATACCTACTTTGAAGATAGTGAATTTTCTTGGACAAGCTACTTTTACAGCTTATCTTGCTCATGATAATGTTTTGGCACAAGGTGCATGGGGACACTTTGAGTGGATGAAACTTTTACATAATAATGTTGGAACATTTATTATCGGAACAATAATTTGTGTTTTTGTGACATTTTTGTGGGGAGTTGGGGTTCACTGTTTATATTTGATATTTATGAAAAATATAAATTGTATAAAAAAGATTTTTATTTGCCAAAAATAAATTATGAATATTTGATAAAATATGAATACTATTTCAAACTCTTTATTACCAAAAGTTAATCATATTCAGAACTGGGATTATATGCAAAGCTCATTGGCAAAGATAAGCGACGAATATTAACAAAATAATTGTTAAAAATCAAATTTGGAGATTTAAGAATATTATGGAAAAAGTTTCACAAAAGTATACATGTCAAAAGGGTTATAATATCGGCATTGATATTCTTAGAATATGGATGTGCTTTGAAGTTGTTGTAGATCATTTCAAAAATTGGGGGGGTACAGCAAGGCTGATTTTTCAGGATTTTTAAAGATTGTAAATGTATATGGCAGTATAGCTGTACCTGCATTTATGATTATGTCTTTTTTGCTTGTTGATTTTGAGAGATTATCAAAAGATGCTAGCAAGATAAAACGCAGGATGTATCGACTTATCATGCCTCAGGTTGTTTGGACTATAATTTATTTTGTCATTTACAAACTAATGGATTTGGCGTTGGGAACAACGCTTATTTCGGGAGTAGATGTATTCTTTTGGCAGTTGTTTTTTGGACATAGTATCAACCAAACCGCGTGGTATCAGGTGGATTTGATTCTTCTTACTATCATATTTGTAATTATATATAGATTTTGTAGTTCTAATTTACGAAAGATAGTAATTATTTGTATTACATTTTTGTCATTGGTGCTACAGTATTCGGTTCTTTTGTTTGCTATGTTCCATAATAGTTTTTTTGACGGTCTTAGCTTTACCTACTATATAAGTTATCCGCTTGGACGCTTTTTTGAGATGATTCCATATGCAGCAATGGGAATAGGTCTCCGAAAAATTATAATGAATGCCAATAGAAACAGAAGCTTCGAATATGCGTTTGTGGCTTTTTTGTGTATGATATTTTTATTTGAATTTGATGTATTTATAGGTGTTCCGGAGTATGGATATGCAGGTTTGTATAAGCTGTCTATGGGGATTGTAACTGTCTTGTTTTTCTACTTTTTATTCATGCAGATAAGTGCTAGAGATTTTAAACAGGGCACTTTTCTGAATAATATGTTATTTTTTATTTGTACATGTGTAAAGGAAATATCAAGTGTTACAATGGGAATATATTTTATGCATAGGCTTATAGGCACAGTTATATACAATACTTTCTTGAGTGGTTTATTACATATGAGAGCTGGTTCTATAACTGATTGTATTGTTATATTTGTTATAAGCTTTATTGTGGCTAGATTATTTTTGCGCACAAAATTTAAGTGGGTGAAATTTGTATTTTCATAATATTGCTATGTTGAAAACTTTTGAAATATTAAGAATATATGCAATATAATTTTATCGGTGATTACTCCGATATATAACATATACTAGCTATATATTTATGAATTGTGAGGGCATGAGTATGAATAAGATGAAAAAATTTATTACCGGATTGCTAATTGCATTTTTGATTGCAGTATCCTTTTCTAAAACAGGATATGTATACGCTGCGGGAGCAAGCGACTATGCGGCTATATTTGATGCGTCTTACTATGCTGCTGCAAATCCTGATGTCGCGGCGGCTCTCGGAACTGATGAAAATGTACTGCTAAATCATTTCTTAACATCAGGTATAGCAGAAGGAAGAAGAGGATGTGCTGAGTTTGACCTAAGCTACTATATGGAATGTAATAGCGACCTTGTAGCTGCATTTGGCTCTGATTATGCAAGTTATTACAATCACTATTTGACATCCGGCAAGGCTGAAGGGAGAATCGGTTCTGCCGAAAGCGCAAGTGGTGTATCAAGTCAAAATACTTCAAATATCACGGCATCTGCAAATACAACTAGTAGTAATACATCTAAAGCTGCGACAAACGGTACCGGTCCAGCAGGAGCAAATAGCTCAGCTACAAATAAGGCCAGTACAACTAAGACTACAGGCACATCAAGCTATAGTACTTCGACGAGTACTACTACAAATGAATCTGTAGTTTATTGGACACCAAATGGTACGAGATATCATAGTAGGCTCAGTTGCCCGAGTCTTCAGAATAGCACGAATGTAATAAGCGGTACGCTGTCACAGTGCCCAAAGGATAAACGTACACCATGTAAGAGATGTCATTGAAGTGCGAAAATATATACAGTTATTGTGAAAAATATATTGTTACGTCAGACTAAAAATGTTATAGCATAAATACTTATGTTTTTATAGGAGGTTCTATATGAGAGAAGGAAAAAAGTATTAACGTTATTAGATGAGTATATTGATTTAAGAGAGATGAAGGAGAGATAAAAGCCACACTGCAGTGTGGCTTTTATTAGGATATAATATGAAAAATAGTCCAAATTGGAATAAGTATGTGGAAGAAATTCAAAATATTATCGATGAGTAAATATTAGAATATGGATTGAAGAATGCTGCTATTAAGGAAGGCATATTTGGTATGCTAGAGTCATCTTGTACGGTATTATATTATTCAATTGATGATGTGAATTGTGGATTTCATGTCAAAAAAATAGTAGGCGATAGATTAGAGGACTTTGTTTATATAAATACCAATAAGGCAGTTGAGATTCAAATCTTTACAGCGGCACATGAGCTTGGACATATATGGCAAGTTGCTGAAAAAGTGTATGAAAAAATCGAATCAAAAAACATTGACGATGAAGAACTTCTGGAAGTGTATCGGAAGACTATGTTGTTGCAATTATCTTTAGCGGTAATTATAATGCTGTAGGGGACGATGCATATGCAAGTTCTCTTGGCTTTCTTGGAATAGACATTGATAGCTACCAAAAAGGCGGCGCAGTAGTAATAGATGGCAAAGATGTAAGCTATTATTCGAATGGTGATAGTACGTATAGATATGTGACAGATGAATTTGGTAGGACTATCACTGTATTTAGACTTGGAGATACTACATTCACATATGAAGATAACACCAATACAAATGATGGTTTGTATATTGATGATCATAATTATGTAAATGCTGTAAATGGACTAAATATACTTGTTTATAGCAAAGACTTAGAACTTGTAGTCGATAGTGCATATATGAATGTGTATGAGAGTTTGGGAGTTTTGAGAACAAATGATGAGAAATTTCTTACACCATGAGGGAAAAGGCAAAATAAAACCGGAAAGTGAACTGATATGAATATTGATGATGCAATACTGATAAATGTATTTAGGACAAGATTGTATTTACCGCTGGTACTGATTTTATTAATATATGTATTTAATGGTAAATTTAGGAATGAGTTATCGTATATTACAAGTAAGATGATACCTAAAAATGCATGGATGCAAGGAGGTAGCCTGTTCGTAATATCACTTATTGCGGCTATCTTGGTGTGTTACGCCGGAAAAAGTTGGGGGGGCGACTACAGTCAGTATTTTGCCCAGGCGAGAGCTATTATGAATAGGGACGTAGAAAATTGGTATAGCGTCAATAATTTCATAATAGATACGTCTGCAGAAGGAATTGGTTCGGATGTATATCCATGGATTTGGCCACTGTGTCTTATTCCGGTGATTAGGATATTTGGATTTAACATAGCTGCACTAAAAGTATACGAGGCATTATTTTTTGCTATGGCGATTTTGATGTTTTATAATTTGGCAAAAAACAGAATGAATACTAAGCATGCATATGTGTTGTCTCTATTTGTAGCATTTAATTTAAATCTCTTAATGGATGTAAATACTATTGAAAGCGATATACCTAATCTGTTTGCTGTGCTGCTTGCAATTAATATATTTGATATATTTAGGGACAAAATAGTAAATGGAAATAAAATATATCAAACAGTAGCGTATGCCGTTTTGCTCGGTCTAATGTTTTTTATATCTGCTGAAATGAGAACAATGTCAAAGGCACTTGTTGTTGCATACATACTCTGGATAATTGCAGGTATGATATCAGATATATGGAATAAGAAACATAAATACAAATTTTTTGCGGTGAAGCTGATTCCTATATGCACATATTTTGTTTCTTACAAGATTTTTCATATGTTTTTACCTACATCAGGTGGAACATACAATGATTATTTTGTGTTTGCTATTGCCAGATTCAGGAGTAATTTGCTGGCGTATTTGCATGTGTATGTTTCTATTTTGGGGAATGAAACAAGGCCTATCATAGCAATTATATGTTCTGCGGCAACGATTATTTTGTTGTTACTTGCATTAGTAGGCATGATAACAAAGATTTTGGATGAATTTTATAATGTTATGTTTGTGGTAGTAACAATGGGGATGCTTCTTTTTTATGATTATGTGGCAGATAGGTTTGCATATACATCGTATGTTTTGCTATTGATATTTGCCTATGAAGGCGCTGTGTATTTATATAATGTTATGAGACGTCAAAATACTGTATCGCTGATAAAGTTTACAAAATCTGCTATTAAAACGTTTGGTCTTGCGGCCGCTATTATGATGTTGGTATCATATATAGTTGTTGCGTATAATGTCAGAACAAATAAATATAATCTGAATGATGCAAATTCTGATTATGCTATGGAAGTTTATGATTATATAAAAACAAATTTAAATGAAAAAGACGTAGTATACTTCTTTAAACCTCGTGTATTAAACTTTAATACAGGTGTTTTGTCATACACTTGGTATAATCAAAATGGACATCTGCAAGATGCGGATTATTTTCTTGATTGTATAGATGATGGATATGATGAGGTTACAAAAGAAGCTATGGATAAAGGCGGTAAAGTAGTGTTTGAAAATGATAGATTTAGGTTGTATGAGCTGTAAATATTTATGATTAAGCAAATGTTTTTGCCGATAAAAATATCTCAATCGTTAATGAGTGTGTGGAGGGACGGTAAATGAAGTTAAGCATTAAGAGCATGCCAATGAGGCTATTTTTAATAGTATTTATGTGGTTTGTAATACTAGGAGCTTTCGTATTTAAAAATCAAAGTGTTAGTTATGAACTGGTATCAAGCGGTATAACAGATTATGAGCTTGAAAATGAAGATGGACAAATAGTTCAGACTTGGCAAGCCAATTACAAAAGGCTAACAGGTATAGATCTTAATTTGATTGAGATTCAAAATGTTACAGGTGATTTTACTCTGTACCTGTCTGATGAATATGAAGATTACAAAAATGCATATATAGTAACTTCAAGTGTGAGCTATGAAGGCGCAGAAATAGATGCAATTAGATTTGATTTTGATAGAGAAATCAAATTAAATAATGGTAAAAAGTATTACATAGTAGTTGAATATGAAGGACTGGATAGTTCCATTAAAGTTTCATCATCTTTGGACAGTGATACAACACTTATAAATGATGAAAGCATAGGATGTACATTGCAGTTTAACATGAACTGTTTAAAATACAATAAGATTTTCTATATTGTATTTATGCTCATTATCGCAACAGTTCCGGCGGTTTTTATATCAAAGATTTTGAACACTAGACTGGAATTTACTTTTGCAATTGCTATTTTTCTGCAAGCAGTTGTTGGAATGATTTTTGGTTTTGCAAACGTTTTGGTATATTTAGATTTATTTCTTATATTACTATCACTTTTTATGCTTGCATATTTAAGCTACAGATTTGTAAAAGAAGGCTTTGAAATAAACAATGATTTTGTAATAACTATTATTTATATGTTTATGCTGCTTGCTATAACAATATATAATAAGGGAGCCTATGTCAAAGGCTATGATGAAATGGACCTTTGGGCAAATGTTGTAAAGAATGTTTTTTATGAAGATGGCTTTGAGAGTAGTATAGCAAAGGCGTTTATTAACCTTAGATATCCACCATTTATGGTATCGTTTACGTATATATATGAACGACTTAATGGAATATATTCAGAAAGTATACTTTATGTAGCGCGACATATACTTGTTTTGTCGTGTATTATGCCTATTTTTACTATCGTAAGAAAAAATACAAGCAGTAAAAAGAAGATAATTTTTGAATACATAGTTGCAATCTTCTTTTTGCTTGCTATACCAACATTTTTAAATACGGATTTTCTTAACAATTTGCAGGTAGATACATTTTATAGCATTATGTTTGCATATGCTATTATGGCATATACTTTTTATATTTTTAGAAATGAAAAGAAATATTTATTTTTCATGGTATTTGCACTTATTTGTATCTGTTTGACCAAACAAAGAGCTATGATTTTGGCATTGGCTTTTGTGGTAACACTTGTACTTAAATTTCTATTCTTTGAACATGGATATAAATTTAGAGATAAAAAGCATTTAAAGAAAATGGCGGTATTACTAGTTGCTTTTGTAGTGCTTGCACTTATAGGAATGGTTTGTATATTAAAATTTAAAACTTCTTCATCACTTGCAAATTATATTTCTACTACAATAAGTATTTTTATTGGTAGCGCTGATACCGTTACATATAGATCGATTTATTCTTTTATATCAAGGTTTATGTATGGCGGAGATGAAGTGGCACTTGGGAAATTAAAATTTTCTGTTTTTCAAACACTTCTGCTAGTGCCCATGATTTCTTATACGTTGTATAAACTACTTCGAAATGAGAAGTTCAAGATGCTTACAAAGATAATGATTCATGTATCATTGGGCGGCATGCTATACGGATTCGCAGCTATGATGCTTTATCAGTTTACGGGATTTACAGAATTTGAAAAGCTCAACTTATCATCATATACAAGATATTTGCTGGTTTATCCCAAGGCAGAAGTAATGGCATTTGTATTTGGGATAGTAGCAATACTTATGGCAGGCGGTGCAGATACTGCCCAAAATGAATTAAGCTGCATTTTGGATAAAAAAGCCGTAAGAAATGTTAGTATATTTGCGCTTATTTGCATGCTTATAACACCTATGCATTCATATCTTACAAACTTGTCACCTTATTTTTACAGGTGGGCATATAAAGAAGGTTGCGAACATATAGAAGAGCTTTCACGAACATTTAGTGACAAGGACGACAATATATATTATCTTAGCATGGGTGATGATGGTTATAGCAGATGGGTATTTGGTTATGCTATTGCTCCAACAATGTCATCTTGTGATGGCAATCTCGACATGAATAAAACAAGCAAAGATGAGTTTCTGGAAATGCTTGAAGAAAAATGTGATTATGTATACATCCTTAATACAGATGATGAATTTGCAAAAGAATATGCAGATGTGTTTGAAGGCGGAGCTGATGCAATCGGATATGGTAATTTCTATCGCATCGAAAAAGCCGGAGATAGCATAAAACTTGTAAAGATAGCCCATGCAAATGTACTTAATACGAGTGTCGGAGATTGGCTTGACGGCTAAAAATATTTAGTGTAAAAAATTGCATTATTTAATAATTTGTATTGCCAAAATTTATATGCTTATAAAAATGTTCTAAAAAAGAAAGAAGGACAAAATGTTATATCAAATAGTAGCGGTACTTAGGCAACTGATACCTTTTGCCTATACGATAATTGTTGCACTTGGATTTGGTGCAATATTTAGAAAGAAGTTTTCTGAAAGCGTGGCACCTGCTTTTATGATTCAGATGCTTCTCATGATTATATGCGGCATGGCATTTAGTCGTATAAGTTATGGAATCATTTTTGAAGTGGCCATTGCAATCATTTTTATAGCCATAAAGTGGCATACTATAAAGGACTATGTAATAACAAAAGATTACGGAATACCGGTTTTTGTTGTATTTTATTTGCTTCTTATGATTCTTAATGAAGGCAAATATTTTGGCGGATTTGATGAATTTTCTCATTGGGGAATGTTCCTTAAAGAAACGCTTAGACTGGATAATCTTTACTGCGTATCTGATGTTAATATGTCACACAAAGACTATGTGCCTGCTATTATAATGTTTGAAGCATTGTGGTGCAAACTGACTCTACGATATAGAGAAGCAGATGCGTACAGATCGCTTCAGATGCTTGGATTTTCTATAGTGCTTCCTGTGATTTCGGGAGTATGTTACCAAAAAGAAGATAGCGAAGCAAAGTTTGATAAGAAAAAGCTCATAAATACATTTTCTAAATTTATTATTTTGATGATTGTACCGATTTTTTATGTTGGTAATTCTTTTTACCATACGATATATCAAGATGCTATTTTTGGATTTCTTATATATTATTGCGTATATACTGTTTTCTCAAAGGGATGGAGTCTTGAATTTAGAACATTCATGCTGTCTATATCATCAAGTATCATGATTATGGCCAAGATGACAGGTATGGCGATACTTCCTATGATATGGTTACTATTTGTTATAGCTTACAGGAGAGAAATAAGAGAACGCAAAATATTTGGCATAGTGCATATGGCTTTGCCGCTAGCTGTTCCGGCTGTGCTTTGGGTAGTTATAAACAAATTTATAACTTATTATGTTCCGAAGAGTGGGAATATTCAAAGTTATGATGGATTGTCTTTGTCAAAAGTACTTAGCATAATAACGCATGATGGTACAGTAACATATCAGTCGCAAGTTGAATCATCATATATAAATACGATATTCAAAGAGTCACTTTTTGCAGGACTCCCATATGCGGCTATTGTTATAGCATCTATTCTTATAATATTCTTTTTATCGAGAAAAGATATTATATACGGAGTATGGACGGTTGCAACAGGAACTTTGTACGCATTTGTATTTTGGCTGCTTTATCTTATGTCGTTTTCAGAATACGAAGCCAAGGTTCTTGCAAGCCATGAGAGATATTTGAATTCTATGCTCATGGCGATTGTATTTGTACTTTTTATGATATTGTTCCAAATAGAAGTATCTAAAAGGTATATATCGTATATCTTGACTGTGACAGTATATGCAGCGCTTGCAAGTAGTTCGAACTATATTCAGCTTTTTCCATCATCTATTACAGGTGAGACAGGAGGCTCAAGAGAAGATACGTACGCTATACCTGCAGAGGCAATAAATGCAGAGGCGACCAAGATGAATCAGTGCTCCTCATAACGAGGAATGATAGCGGACATTTTGGGACGCTTGTACGATATCTTGTATCGCCCAGAAATATTGCTTGGATAGGACCGGGACTTGAAGTGGAATCATCTGATATCTACAATACAGAGATGACGGTAGACGAATTTGTAGAGCTTGTATCACAGTATGATGTGATATGCTTTGGCAAGATAGATGATACATTCATTGAAGACTATGGCGACGCATTTGATGATGAGAGCAAAATGGTTGAAAGTGCTGTATACCATGTGAATATTGAAGACGGTGTGATTAATTTGTATAAAGTAAGCGAATATTAAACATTTTATTAAAGTGTGAACAAGTTTGATAATATAATGTATATAAAAATGCCTGATTAGAATATAAAAGGAGAAATAAGAATGGGTGTTGCTTTAGTTTATGCGCTTATATTGGCAATGGCATTGAAATTTAATAAGAAAATCGAGGAAACAGCTCCAGTTGCAATATTTTCTGTTGTAGCACTTATATATATTCCGGGAATATTTTTGGATTTAATGCCGGGATTATATGCAAGTATTGTGATGATAGGAGTTTCGTTTGTTTATTGTATATATAAGTTTATTACGGATAAAGGAAATGTTGTAAGACTGATTACTTCGCCTGCAAGTATTGCGCTTATTTTATTTATCTTGTTTTTTGCGTATTTTAGTATTGGGAGAGGATTCATTAATACTGATGATCAGATAGCATGGGGGAGAAATGTAAAAGGACTGTATATGTATCATGAGTTAAAAAATGAAAATTATACAGGTACGCTTGTGTATTACCCGCTAGGGAATGCTATTTGGGAATTTTTTGCTGTTATGACTTGGAGAAATTATGCAGAAGGCATTGTCCTTTGGGCATACAATGTATATGTTGTATCGCTTATGTTACCTATTTTTGCGATAGTTAATAAAAAGAATAAAATTGTCAAAACACTCATACTTACTTTGTTTGTATTACTTTTGCTACTTAGTGCCACAGAAGATGCATTTGTTGTATTACAGTCTGACACATTATTTACTATGTTGTTTACTTATTCCATATATTTAATATATAGATATATAAAAACATTCGATATGTTTTATTTTGTGTCTATTATTTTGAATATGTTTGTTTTGTGTTTGTGTAAGCGTTTGGGAATAGTATTTTGCATGTTATCGATTTTTGTTGCGGTATATATGCTTGCGCGTAAAAGGTATTCGGATAACGTTACATTAAAAAATAAGATTTTGCTAATAATAGATATGACATTAGTTAGTATGCTGGCATATTTGCATTATATTGGATTTTCAGTATACATAATTGTACCAATTATTGGCATATTTGGAGGCATAATTTTTGCTTTTACATTTGATAATTGGAATAATAAAAATGTAAAATATAGCTTTATTATTTTGATGATAGTTGTCATTTTAGCGGCTCTAAAAATCGAATTTTTACGTACTGATTTTAATAAAAGTGTTACATTAGGATATATTAATAATTTATTTATTCCTGCAGAAGGATGCGAATTTGGACATAGTATAACGTTTTCTTTTGGAATTGTTTTGGTAGTATCATTTATGACATGGTATTTTATTAGAAAAAAAGATGATAGTCTTGAAACAAAAATATTTGTTCCATTATTTATTAGTTTGATTTTATATTGGATAATACTTTGCGTAGTTTATATTGAGATGATTGCGCCTTCTTATGGTGGAACAAGTTATGGAGATTCGAGAAGATATCTTATTCAGCTATATATTCCGCTTGTTTTGTATTTCGTTTATTACTTTTTCAAAAGAGGACAAGATAAATCTAAAGAGTGTTTTTTTGTTTTATTAGCAACAATGATAGTTGTTGAAGGCTTTGGAAATCTGAGCGATTATATGCTTAATAAATATGAACAGGCACAATATAATGGATTTGAAGATGCTGGAATTGAATTAGAGCTTACGGATAAGGTAATGTATATAGATACAGGAAATAAAGAAGATACGGTTCATACATCTAAGGCATTTTATTATTATATTTTTCCAGGATATTCGGAATTCAGAATCGGATCAGAAATAACTACAGATAATCAGATTGTTGTTTATGGATGTGAGACATCAGAAGAATTGAGTAGTTATTTGATAGAAAATGAATATGATTACGTTTATATTCAAATTTATTCTGAAGCATTGGAAAATACCTTTGGAGAACTATTTGGAGATTCAGAAGTAAAGGGTGGCGGAGTTTATAAAGTTATTATTAACGATAATGAAGTTACACTAGAATTATTAAATTAAAAAAGGTGTTGCACGGAGTATATGAAAAAAGTCATCTCTCATAAGAAGTTAATATTGTTTCTATCTGTGATTGTATTTATAGTTAGCCTAGTCCCAATTTTGTATCTTGCGCCATTTGATTTTGCAACAGGTGATGACTATGGATACAGCGCAGATACTCATGCTATATGGCTGCAGACGCATTCATTGTTGGAACTTTTAAAAACGGCTATGGCAGAAATAT
>Ga0065711_1006912_pt1 | contig 16148 bp, 16 predicted proteins | sample Hoacrofraction12_FD_59098 | JGI IMG/M metagenome (GOLD analysis project Ga0065711, IMG submission 59098) | Hoatzin crop microbial communities from Cojedes, Venezuela - Epithelial fraction 12 v2 (version 2) | ecosystem: Host-associated > Birds > Digestive system > Esophagus > Crop | place...
TTTTTTTTTTTTTTTTTTTTTTTTTTTTTTTTCAATCTGGCCACTGCAGGGGCTGGGAGCATCAGGGGCTCCCCTGGGGCCTGTCCCATCACTCCAGCCAGAAGCAGGGCAGCTGGGGACACCCCTAGCCCCAAGCACCTCCCTGGGGGTAGAGGGGAGCTGGAGACCAGCCCTGCTGCGGTGTTGCTGAGGCAGGGGCTAATGGCCCCAGGGGGCTAACATGGGGTCCTGGGACACAGAAGGCTCCAGTGGGCTGAAGTATGGTCCTGATCAGGAGGAGCCCCAGGGGGCTAGGCAGGAACAGTCAGGGCTGATAGTGCCGTCAGGGACAGAACATTTCATACCTTATCATACTTTGGTTGCATCTAGTCAGGGTTTCTTCTTATTTTTCTCCTTCCCTGTTTTTCCTCACAGTTCAGAAGGTGGCATGCTTTCAAAGCAGGTCTGACCTCCACTTTGGTCTGCATCAATGAGCAGCCTCACAGCAAGATCCCTTCCAAATGAAATTTAGCTGGGAGATGCACACCAGCATCGCACCTAACATTTTGCGCCTGTGAATAGCCATTCAGCTGCACAAACATCCCTGAAAATACATACACTTTGCATAACTTGTCCTCAGCACTGTTTCAATCAATAGCTCCTCTGCTGTTTGGTGATATTGCCACAAGCCACCTGCAGTAAACCTCCATGTAGAGCATAGCCCTCCCCTTCTGCTCCCCACTAAGCAATGGATAGGATGTGTCCTACTTTTACAGCTCCTTGACAGATGGGAAAATCCTGAACTAAAGTGAAGTCTATAAAGATCTGTAGCTAATGTTTGTGATATTAAAGACAAAAACCCTACTCCCTGCATATGTTAACATAGTTCTACTTTGCATGGTTAAAAATAGAAGTTAGTCTCTAGAGATCTGAACTTGGTCATACTGTGCACACACAGTAATTTCTCTTTTTTGTCAAATTAAAAATTGGTCTATCTGTGCCACCATATTTCTATCATAAAAGATCAAGGGACAGGTACACTGTGAGGATTAAAGGTAAAACCATATTGAGGCAGAAAGTCCATTACTGTTAGCAGAGAGCCCACTTTCAGTCAGAGGGCCCCTGGGTCACTAGATTTAACGCAGAGAGAACAAGTGTGTCCTCCCTGAATCATAGAATCATAGGATCATTAAGGTTGGAAAAGACCTCTAAGGTCAAAGTCCAACCATCAACCTAACACCACCATGCCTGCTAAACCATGTCCCGAAGTGCCACATCTTCGCATTTTTTTTTAACACCTCCAGGGATGGTCACTCCACCACTTCCCTGGGCAGCCTGTTCCAATGCCTGACCACTCTTTCGGCAAAGAAATTTTTCCTAATATGTAATCTAAACCTTCCCTGATGCAACTTGAGTCCATTGCCTCTCGTCCTATCACTAGTTAGTATCACTAGCTGCCTCACTACAACCTCCTTTCAGGTAGCTGTAGAGAGCAATAAGGTCTCCCCTCAGCCTCCTCTTCTCCAGACTGAACAACCCCAGTTCCCTCAGCCACTTCTCACAAGACTTGTGCTCTTTGTCCAGCTTCATTGCTCTTCTCTGGACACGTTCCAGCACCTCAATGTCCTTCTTGTACTGAGGGGCCCAAAACTGAACTCTGTATTTGAGGTGGGGCCTCACCAGCGCCAAGCACAGGGGCATGATCAACTCTCCGTACGCCTGCTGGCGAAGACCTCACCAAACAGATGTCCAGGAAAATGGTAAGAATTGACCTAGCAGAAGGGAAAAAAAGATTGAGGAAAAAGCCATAACCAGCTCCTCTCTTAGGAGGAGAGCCCAGAATATTTCAGTGCTGCTGGTCAAGGAGCCTCATGAACCACATCATATAAAAGCATATCTGTATACCCTTCCTCTCCATACCCAAACTATCCCTCTTCTCCCTCCTCCTCCTTGCAATAGACATTAAAGCACATGTGTGGCTATCATAGATTAACAAAATAGCAGCAAAAGTTGCAACAAACAAAAGCAGTGTCCTCCTGATAAAGTTGCAACCCCACACTTTCCTTCACTTTGCAGAGCCTGGGACAGAGACCTCTACTTCGCTTTGCAGGATCTGACATACTGCACACCCTTCACATGCACTTCAGCAACACCAAGCTGTACTGTACCTTTTTGGCTAGGTTACAGATCCATAGCACCCTCCAAGATGATTTTTACACGAAACCAAACCAATATTTAAGTAGACACCTCATCAGGTTTTGTTTTTCCCTGTACTATGAAAATGAATATATTAGGAGGGAAGATAACGACCAGGATCAGGATGTTTTGTTGCAAACAATCTTCTGCAAGATGAAGTCAGCAAGAAAAAACCCACACAACTCATTTCTCTGTCGTGGATAGCTTTTTGACAATGGAGAAAAGTATAGGTGCCAATCCAGCCAAACGTCTTACACGTGAGCAATTTAAGTGGTACAAACTGTATGACCCAATTCAACAGCAGAAGTACTTGAAGAATCTAGCTTTTATTTTTCAAATAAATACTTAGAGACTCCCAAAATATAGGCATCAAGACTTAGAAAGCAAAGAATAAAGACTGAAAGAAATCCCAAATCACAAATAAGACATTTCCCCATCTGTTAAAAACTCCGTTCTATTACGATATTGCCATTTTGCTACCATTATTTAAACTTGCAATATTTGATGGGTTGCTCTAAAAATTCATACTCTTAGTGCTTTGTCACGCTCTGGTTACTTTAAGATAGGATTATGATTCCAGATCTCATGGCTGCAAATAAAAACAGGGAGACTATGTAAACATGAAAAACAGACAAAAAATATTACTGATATCTAGTTTATATTTTCACTCTTTAAAATTATTTTTAGTGGCATAATATTGAATAATTGGCCAATAACTCTGTTCATATATTAAAAGGTAATCTAGACAGGAAACTAGACATAGATTGTTAGGAAAACTAAGGATATTTGGAATTTTTTGTGTATGTAACATGCATACGTGTATATATATTTTACCCTAATGTGAACTTTGACATTGATTTTGAAATTCATTTAATTCTTGCTAATTTTTGTAACAGACTACTTCATATAATGCTGACATAAGCCCAGACAGTAAAACAGTTTTAACACTGGAAGATAAAAATATTAGCTATGGATTAGAGAGCCTGCATATTAAGTACCAATGATGTACACTGAAATTTATGTCATGTTTAATCAGAACCTTTTATTTCTTTTCGAGATACTAATGTCATACATTAACAGAAAATAAGAGGTGGAAAGCCTCGTACTTCCACGCATTTCCTACAAGCCAACCCACAGAGCAGCACTCTACACAACAGCCTTGTAGCAGGGACTTTGCCTTCTTCAGATCTGCATGCACGGGTGAGCATTCTAACAGTAGAGTTAGACAAATCATAGGTTGCTTCTGATTATTTTTCGCCAGTTAATAGCGTATTTAAAACCAGATACAGCCCTCTAAAACATTTCACAATGGGCAAAACGATATTCTGAAGAGAAGGACTTTCATTATCTTTTAACTTTAGCTGCAATCTAATCGAAGTAGACAGGAGATTTTCTGGCTAGAGAGGCCCAACTCCTCCACAATAACTTTTTATGCTTTAGCTGTGCAGAAATTAAAGGATTGATGCAAGAGCTACTGCGTGCTTTGATTTACATGTAGGTTTCAGCCTTAATGACAGTAAGGATACCTTCTGGTTTGAAATCTTTGGAACCAATAACAACAGAGGGAGACATAGCTTCACATAGGATACTATTAACACAGTCATTTTTTTCTTTCGCTATTGTATGAAACAATCACCAAACAAAATTGCCTTAGCATCAAACATGATTGGAACAGCTTTTAGAAAAGTAATACATAATATCCAAAAGAATTCTCCTAAAAAATGGCAGCAGATTTTTATCAGCTAAGTTATAAACACGTTTGGATGCAGTGAGATGCAACTCACCAGTTTGCTCAAAACGTGATTTTATTTGTCCAATGTTCGGTTGATCTCTTTTTGTTTCATGCCTCTCAATACAATTAGAAAGGAAGACCAAGAAAGGGAGAAGGGTAGGCTTGGGACTGAAGCCCAGAGAATAACCCACAGCCCTACTCACTCACCCACAGCTACCACCACCAGTTCCCCCTGCAGAGAAATTTTAGGACTGATAGGCCTGGAGAATGACTGGAAACGAGGAGGGGCAGAAGCGGGACTGTATGAAGGGCAAGTGCTGGTAGCTTTCCGATGAGCTGGTCACCACGACCCTAGCACAGCTCTCCGCAGTTTCTCCAGACAGCCAGATCACCACACAAAGAACAGGCAATAAATCCCACATAGGGATGACCCACACAGATGGCACAGGAAGGACAGACTTCCCATCTCCTACAGGCTTGTCAGCTACAAGCTCCTAAATAATACAAAAAGGTGCATTCAAAGCCATCACACGGCCACCAGGCTGGAGGAGGTGTTGAGGATCCAGTAACTGACATCCCTTGTCTTAAGTATCATTGCACAAAATCCTGCACAGACAACTGGGACTCATGCCTGCTGGGGCCAGACAGTTGACCAGACTGCTTGGTCTCACGCTCCTCTAACATGCATACTTACAAGCAGCTGGATGCAGAAGTACAAACAACTGAAGAGTTTTGTTTTATAATAAAATCATCTTCCCTTCCTATAAAGTCTCCAAGATTTACTGAATTGCTGACACAATACTGAAACATTTTCTTACAGTCAAGGCACAAAACGGGTTTTGGCAACCCTGAATTTGGCTTAGAACTAAACTCATCAACAAAAGTCTACAAGAAAGTCTTAGCAGTGACACAAGGAAGACTTTCCATAGCTTATATTGAAACCTGGGAATATAGACCTGACAAAAAAGCAGCCCATTTTCTAAACTGCTTAGGAATTTTTAGAGAACTAAACCACTGAAAGAAACTCTAGCAGACTTGCTAGGGACACTCTGCCCTGACTCCCATCGCAAGTAGGTTTCCAAGTCAGAGAAGAATGCAGCCGAGGAACTTCAGATAGCCTTGTTTATAAACTCTGCCATGCGAGAAGATTTGCCCATTCCTAATTAAAACAGCAAGGTGTATTAATAGAACAGTAGTTATATCTGGCTTTCAATGTGCTCTTCTACTCCTTCTGGTCTTTCTTTAATGTTCCCACTCATCCTGTTTCTTAGCACTAGTGTTACACTTTCTATCTCCTGTTTAGTGTGGTGTCTTATTTTATCGACAGCTTGTTTTAAAACACTTATTAGCAGTGTTTTCTGTCTGTTAGGGGACAGAGAAATGAAAATTTGTTCTGAATTCTTTCCAAAAATTATATAAACTATTGTCAAATCTGTTAAGAAACAGATTGATTATTTTCCCAGTTTTCAGAACACCAACACAGAGATTTGATCAGAGCTAGGTTTTCCATTATTTAACAAACTTTACAATACCTAATAATTTTTCTTATGAGAGTTGAAATAAAATTTTAAAATTCCTTATGAAATCAAACATGGGGGGAAAGGATACCAAGTACAAAAATGTTTTGTCACACTAAAATTTTTCACTTCAATATATTGTTCTGTATTCATTTTTATATGCTCAATACGCACCTCGCATATTTTCATTTCAGTTTCTTACACTTCCTCCAGAAAAGAGGAAAATAAAGAAAGATCTAAAAACTATTCGCATTTTTAGAAAAATAATTTCTTATATTGGAATTGTTACAAGATAGCTAATTGTTAATACCTAACAACTAAGGAAATGTGAAACCAGGGACACAGACCATGTATGCTTACTAAAAACTCACATGTAGCTCCAAAAAATTCTGAGGGATAACATTAAATCAGCAGTAAGTCCCATTGCCAAAAAAACACCCTAATTGTATGGAAATACTACTTAATAAAAGGAGATTTTAGCATAAACCTGAATACCAAGCATGAAACCATTTCACCCTATAAATCTTTTAGCTAACCAGGCCCCATGTGAAATATTGGTTTTAAAATCTGTAACCACCACATTCAGGAGCAGACAACAGAAAAACAGATGCAAGTTGATGAGACCAGAAGAACTGAACTAGCTCACAGATGGACAAAGTCAGCCCGTAGCCAAGGACCTGGAAAACATGGGCAGAAGTCTCTGCTCTCCTACAGACTTTACATAACCCTGGTCATTCATTTCACATACAGTTTTGCAGTGTGCCTGAGACAATCTGTCAAGGGTGAAGTTTCGTGACAGTCTCTGCTGAACCAGAGGTCATTCCACCCTCCTTCAGAAACAGCCACCTGTAGCACGTTTCCGTTTACTTCCTTGCTCCTGCACAGATGCTCACCTGACCACTGCAAGCTGGGGAAGGAGAAATACCTGCTGAAAACTGCTCATTCCCTTGTTGCAGAGTTAACTCTCCTCTGATTTATGGGCCTTAGGCAGGTGTACAGTGCCATCAGGCAGTGTTGGCACAAGGGAAATAGTTACAGCACACAGCTAGGACATATGAACTGAATCCTCCCTTCTGCAGGCAGCCTACAACTGGTTTGGCACAGCGGCACTACCACTGAACACCCTTCAGGGCTGGCACCCTCCTCCTCCTCCTCCTGTGACCTTCATCCTGCCCAAGCTTCTCTTTGGCCACCGTCACCTCACACCTTTCATCTCGACTGCTCGTGTAACAGCAAAAACCCAGATGTCAGTCCTAAAGAGACTATTTTAGCAAATTAAATAGTGAATGTTTGCCTCCTGCATTCATTTTGCCCAAAATGCATTATTTTGCAGGTGTAAGGAATTCATCACACAGCCTGGCTGTTGGGTGGGAATGGTTACCTTTAACGGTGACTTAGAGGGGCAGATCAAGGTGGTGTCTAGCACAGGATTTTACCTCTTCAAGCCAACCTATCTTCAATCTTGAAGGAATGGACCCATAAACAAGACACCCATAAAATGAAAATAACAGTAGCTCCCTTTCTCCGCGAGATGTTATGAGGCTAAATACATTAAGGATTATGAGATGTTCAGATACTATGGTAATCGGGGAGATAGAAGTAGCTAAGATAGATAAACTGCTATAAAGAAATGGAGAGAGACTTTAAAAAGAAACAACATCCAGCTACGTAGAGAGCACAGTACTTTTGTAGTTACTATTTATGTGCCATCTGTGAACAAGGAAAGTACTTAAATGAGCTTTGTTCATGCTTGAGCTGGGCAAATAATGCAAAATAGCTACTTGTAAACCTTGTCCAAATGTAAATACTGCTTGATTGCCTTCCTATTCTGTTGACCCACTTTACACAAATACTATAGCACAGGTACATTCTTGTTTGTCAGAACAGTCAAATGTATGGAGGGAACTTGTATTTCCCAAATATCTGATAGCTCCTCTGTGGGTTTTGGAGTCAGACGGGGGGAAAGCAATACTACCTGACACAGGATATCAGTTACAAAGAGCAAATAGCAAGTTCAGTATAACAAATAACTAAAGTAATAGTTATTACGTCAGCCACAACACATTCTTCCTAAACCGTTCTCATGATAACCTTTTTAACAACAAAGGCTTCTGTTCATGTGAGTTTCTACACAGATAATTCATTATCAGAATAAAAGGACCATATTCATTGAGCTGTTTGCTCCAAATAGATTTTCTCCAGCTCAAACAATACCACCTACAATACAGAGACCATAAAGAGACAGCAAAACACTATAAACCAAGCCTTGATTTGCTTTTGTTGCTGTGCTTCATGCGGCCTAAGTAGCTCAATAACAGGGTGTCTTGTGGGAAGTAGGAAACACTTAAGCTGAAGGGAGGTACAAATCCTGTTCATTTAAATGACTTGAGTATTTTTACAGGGGATGTTCAGTTAGAAAGCATCCCTGCTCCTTTGGAGGAAATTGTCAGAGGGCTGTTTTCCACCAAGAAAAGCCAAGCTGGAAGGACATAATTGAGAGATTATGATCACTTAATAAAAAACTGTAAAAGCCAACACAATTTATTTTCCAGTAATGAGCTAAGAATATTTAGATCCCAGGAAACTTCTGTGTTTGGTATGTTAATCTGAGAAGACAAATACAAGTGCAAAAATCCCTGGGGCTCTCTTTCTGCCCTCTGGATATCACAGCCATCATCTTAGCAACTGAGAATATTATCAGCCCTGTGGGGGAAAAAATGTTTTTACAGAAATACAAAGGGTCTCTGCCTGATGAAGATCCATGTGAGATGCCCTTTCTCTCCTTAAATGACCAGCCCAACATCTCTCAAAACAATTGACTTTTTGTTTTGCTTTGGGGGGGTTGTGTGGTTTTTTTACTTTTTTTTTTCCAGAATTATGAACAAGGCCATTCAACACAAACACCAATTGCTCAGGTGGATGAGTTAAACAGAAAGTGGTTTTAAAAATATTGTCTCTCCTTCTCTCTCCCCTACAGCTTCATCAGGTTGGTAAGTGCTTCTTTGTAATTCCCATTTTGTCAGCTCTACAATATCACTGCAGTATCTGCCACGCAGAGACAAAAAAAAATGAGTAGGAAGGAGCTGTCAAATAAAAAGAAATCTTAAAGACCATAAATCACCATAGTGTGGAGTATATGGTGAGAGTAATCATTAATAATATATCAATCAATGGGACCAGTTTCATTAAGGAGAGAGTAAGAAAGAACCACCAAAGGAAAAAAATTATATTTAAGGTCTTGAGCACTATACAGCCAAATTTCCCTGAAAACAGACCTGGCAACAGTGCGAGGTGGCCCAGCAGCCTAGCCCAGCATGAATTTCTTCAGACACTGCTCATAATTGAGCTTTTTCTTTTCACTGTAAAAGAAAGATGTTGATTTCACAATTCTATTCAGAACCCTGCCTCTCACATCACAAAAGAAAGGCTTGTATTATATTATGCACCTGCTGAACTAGACCATCTTCAGGGCATTTGTGTGCCTGCTAGACAGATGGCACATCCCTCAGCTATTTGAATATGAAAACTCCAGGACCCCCTAAAGATACCACGAAAGTAAAGAAGCAGTCAGGAGGAAATGAGAGGGCAGAAGAGATCAAGAGGGCCCAGAAGGAGGCAGTTTCAAGGTTATTTTCTTAATCCACAAATCCATACCTGCTGGAGGGCAAGCCCTGCACCACTCAGCTCTTGTTTTGTAACTGAGCATGCCTCTTACTCTTGTATTACACTTGTAAAAGAATGGTCATGAAGTACTACGTTTGCAGTATAACTATCTTGCACCAGGACAAACAGAAATAACATGATGTTTAGGAATTTAAGAAGTCCCAAGACCAGAGCTATAGTCATTGGCTAATAAATATATCCTTCTGGCTCTTGGCTTCGTGGAAGATTTTATGCTACATAAATTAACATAATCTATGTAGGCCTCCACAAATATGGATAGAAAGAGTCTTCAACAGCAAAAGCTTTTCCAGTATTTTTGGAATACATCCCTCCCAAAGTTGTTAGTCTTACTGTAATAACCCTAGGTTTTTTTCATGATCCCAGAACAGGTTTATATCTAATATTTCTCACACCTCTCCTGAAATCTGGGTGTCAACGTTCTTCAACGGGAGGAAGTTTCAGCTCATTTCAGCAGGGATGTAGAAAGTTCAACTTGGAAAAACATAGAGCCTATATTTAAAGGCAGAAAATGTCAGTTTTAAAAATATTACAAAGGGCTATCCTTAAAACCACTGCAAAAACTACAGTTTGGGAACAGAGATGGTAATCTGAAATACAGTTAGTAGGAAGATATCCAAGATTTGTTTGGATTTGGTCCCATCTTTACAGCGAGCAATCAACATTTCATTGTAGTTCTGAATCACTGGAAGCTCCCAAGGCATGGATGTTTCTCAGGACAACTGTGTTCCAAAGAGAAAAAGACAGACTACTTTCCCTGAAAGGGCTTCAGCAAAAACCTCTCCTTTATCAGAACTAGAGACCAGCAGCTTGCAGATGATTCCTGTTGAGTCTGCCCCATAGCTGCATGGTCTTCCCTTCACATGCTGCTGCCTTCCTTGCTGTGAAAATTCATTAGACCCCAGAGGTTTTGAAGACAGTATCATTGCAGGATTTTGTAATTGTTAAGACAGACATCTCTTCTCCCTGTTATCCCAATTTTATATAAAGGTAGCCAATACCTGACACTGGTAGCAATACTTGCACAGCCTCTGGAGCTCAGCAATGAATGACCTCCTCCTGATAGAATTATATGGAACGTTAAACAACATAGACAAAAGCCCTCTTGAAAAATGTTCCTCCTTGTCCTTCCACATTTTACTGTACAGGTATATACAAACACTACAGGAAAAAATTTCAAAATGTCGCATAAACTACAAGAATTGCCAGCAGGGAGTAGCCTTTTGTGTGTTGAAAATCTCTACAAAGATCTAGAAAATAACCAAAAAAGGAAAATGCAAAGAACAAGGTTTGGTTAATGTGGTTTGGGGAGAGTCTGCTCAAAGATATGAGGGTAAAATGAATGTGAACTGAGAAATCAGAAAGCAGCAGACTACAATATATATTAATGTGTTCAGAGTTACATGACAGTGATGAGGGAAGTAAAATAACCAAATGCATTAATGCTACTCACAGGGGAACAGAAACGGATTTTATAAATATATTTAGTCTGTTAAATAAACAGAGGGAAACAATCAGCAGTGATTACATACAGCTTATTTAAGCAGTCTTATATAAACTCAATGGCTTGGAGAAGAGAAGCCTCTTCAAAAGTGATAAAAATCAGCCTTTCTATTGGGTGACTAGTTAAGAACCATCTATAAAATCCTGTGGGTCAATTTGGTCCCACTGTAGTAAATTGGGGTTTTATCAATGACTTCAATTTTACCATCTAAGTATCAGCTAACATTCACCTGCCTGTGAAGCAACAGTCATAGATCCCAACAGAGAATTTTTCTTTTGATCCTCTGGTTATTCTCCTGGGGAGAGTAGTGCTCCACTTCTGCTGGAATTTGTGAATGCTTGAGCTTGTAGGTGATGGCTTGCCATGGCATGCAAACTGCTAGAGGTGAAGTATTACAAACAGCGGCACAGCAGTGATCTTGCCATTTTCATGGTCCTGAGAGTAGCTCTGTACACTACAGATAAAGTGCTCGGTTTGAAGATTAGGAAGCCCCAGGGCAATTATCCCAACCCAAATGAGTACCCACGGACATTATTCCACCTCTAATAATGACCTCCTGCAGCTGAAGCTGTAACGGGTAAGAACACTCTGAAAAACAGCCTGCAGGTCTCAAAATGTAAAGGGCACCACCTATTGATGAACAGGCCGAGCATTGGACAGCTCTACTACATTCAATGCTTGCAATTTTTAAGATGGCCACCTTAAAAATAAGTACTGCATGCACTCAGTTAAACTCAGATCAATCTGGTCTTCAGAGAAACAGCTAATGGCTGGATCAGTAAATAACTCCTCAGTAAGCCAGAGAACTTGCAGAGTGGGGAGAGGCAGGCAATAGTATTCTATTAAGCAGTATATACTCTTAACTGAATATAAAAACATCATTCACACAATAGGAGACATAAAACATGGTAATAGTAGAAAAATCACATTGTAAATTTTAAAATGGAAAAGCACATTAGATAACCAAAGCCTGATGTCCTTGCCCAAGATGGTATTGTCCTGCTTCCCTTATCATATTGCCCCATTACACTGAAAACTCCAAAGAAAAAACTTTCAATAAGCATTCCAGTGGATGGTTCCACAACTGAATTCATTGGCACAGCTGCTGTTGTCATTACTGCTTGTCATTTCATACAGATATTTCACACATACTCTGCATGCCTCAGTGAAGGAATTGTACTCTCACTTGGCTGTTAAAACGTAGACATGTTTCCTCTATTCTCTCACACATCTACCTGTCAGGCTGTCTCTCCCACCTAGGGCAGAGTTAGATCACATTGGGCTATCACAGACAAGCATCAGGAGTACAAACAGGCTCAGACCACCAGCAGGGAAAAGAGTGCCTCAAAGAAACTGCCAAGCAGCATGAAGCAAAGCACTTGGCATCCCATCACTAAGCCTGACCTGCCTCGTCCTGCAGTCCATCTACAGATGGCTTCCTGACGATTAGTCCCATTGCATCGAGCCCACATATGTGCACACACACAAAGCACTTGCAGAAATGCAGATCAGTTCAATTCTGGATAATGCAGGAGGAAAAAATTTGAAAAAACAAAACCAAAGAATAAGCGTGTTGTGGCATGCAGTTGTTATTTAACTTCTGGATTGGAAATCAGTTGTCAGAGAAGGAGCCAGGAGATCTAACTCCATTTAGCCTGACTTCCAGGATGACTAGGCTTCCCCCTCTGAATAACCTGAGCAGCTCTCTCCAAGTATAATTCCAACTCTAGCAAACCTAGCCAACAGCAAACGTATTTCTTACAGCTGCTACGGGGGTTTATTCAAAACAATTTACAGTGTGGGGCTAACAAGCTGGAAAGAACAGGGAAGAAAACATAAGTGCCCCATGATTGCTGCTTGGGCTCCAGGGTTGGGCATATAGCAGAATATCAGGGTTATTCCAAAATGCTTTTCCTTCCAACCTTCCATAAAATTCCTGTCACAACACTGTCACACCCAATTATAAAAAAAAAAAAATTCTAGCTCTGCACACAATTTGAGCACACTAATCCACTCCTTTCCTACATGTGATATTCTACCACCAGACAGATTAAAAGGGACTCTTTTACCAAGAAATCAGATTGTATTAGAGTGAATTAAGATGGGATAAAAGCTGATGGGCATTGTACCTGACCATTCCTGGACAAAGCAACGTCCCATGGCAACACTTACAAAAAGGCCATCCAGACAAGCTGACTGTGATGATGCCAGGCAATGGTCAGAAGTGCCAGTAGCTGGCAAGCAGAGAAAAATCGGAAAGCAAAAATCCAGCACTGATGATAGAACAGCTGAAGGGGGAAAGCTTCTACTAATCCAAACCAGGAACATAATCTTAATTGTTTGAACACCCCCTCTACCTTCAGATGTGCCCCTCAAACACTGCCTGGATGCTCAAATACCCAGTTTGAACAGGAGGAGCATAGCTCCTGAAAACAAGCAACATGACTTTCACAGCCTGCCTCATTAATGCTATCTTTTCCCTTTTCTTCCCAAGCCCACTTAGAGAGCTGATCCTCAGGGTCACTCCCCACACCACCACACAACCCATCGCAGAGTACACTTACTCCTTCCACTCTACCTCCCACTTCAAAGTCTACAGGGAGTCGGAGAGCAGAAGGACTGAAACTACAACTGAAACCATAGGTTCAAGGAGAAACACAGAGAGAAAGCAGGAGCGGAAAGAAAACAACACCAAAGAGGAGAGCACTGACAGAGCTCAAAGACAACTTTGATTAGAAGTAGTAGTAGCTGGATTCAGAAACCCCAGACAAAAACCCGGCCAAAAGGGTCACTCTTTATCTGATTCAATTTAAGCACTGTAAAAAGGTCATATTTCTTTCTTGTTGCTGAGGAATAGGTTCAATGAGCACCCCAGAAGTGCTTCATAACACCCCTCAGTTCATTGCTCCTTGTTACCTCCATTTTCATCACTGAGCACCAAACATCCCTCCTCTGTGCAGTGAGGGGTTTGGTACATCCTCTACCAAGCTCCCCCTGCCCCCCCCAGTCTAGCAGTTCCGGGTCTGGGTCTCCCTCTCACTACCCCACACACCATGGGGTCCCATGGGCCCCATCCCTTAGAAGGGATTGCAGGTGCATACCGAGAGATTTCGGGTTGTTTCCCTCAGTCTGGGGATTTTCCCCCCCGACTTTCACAAGAATACATAGCTTTGCTCCCAACTGCCTTTCTTTCAGATTATCTGAAAGGATCAGAGAGTCACCCAGTTTAAAGGTATCTGTGAATCAGTTGGAGGAAGACAGAAGAAAAGGAATGATGCAAAATACATCCATGTGACAAGCCTAGAAGGTGTGGGTGTTGGAGGAGGACTCCGAGGAAGGGGTGATTGAGCATATCACAGCTCAGCAAGAGTGCAGATCTGAGAAGAGTAAACTTGTGATACAAATACGATGAACACAATTCACATTATTTTTTTAGATCAATCTAACCTATGTAGACACTAGTGTAGTTACACTGAGACTGCGGTATTCCTCAGGGTAGGAGATTGCACCTAGAAAGTACAGAGGGAAAATGGAACAAGAGAGCAAATGTCACAGGAAGAGGTGAAAATAAACATGGAGAACTTGCTGTGTTAAACTCCACAGTCCCTTCTTACATATCTTTTTTTTTTATTTAAATTGGATGTAGCAAATATCTTGATGCATTTAGGAAAATTGCAGCAATTTTTCCGTACTATTGTTGTATAACTGTTTATTGTCTTTTACTAATACCAGCAAGCTTAGATAAAGACTCTGGAGAGAGGGAAAAAAAACTTGCTCCAAGTCACACTAGTAGAAAATCCACTTACTTCAAGTGATGTTTCTGTGGATTTTTAGTGCTACAGCCTGAAGACAAATGTGAATCACACAGCAAGGCAGAATATGAAGGAGAAGGAGAGGGGAATGGAAAAGAGGGTGCTTCCCTGTCCACTCTTGGCAACAATATCAAACATTGCTGTATCTTTGTCTCACTCTAAAGACGCACCTCTGACTCCATCTCACTGGAAAATGTGGACATTTGGAAAGTACTTGATTTCTAATAGTTACACATTCAGTACTTTTCTGTAAGTACATAGTTATAGTGCTGACTACAACACCGCTGTATCACCATAGTAAAGGAATTCTTTAACATCCCTTCCAGAGCTTCTGGCAATGTCTTGACAACATCTGCAGGTGACAGGCAATACAGTACCCATCAATCATCTGCATAATTATTATATGCCACCTACAAGGACTTTGTAAATACAGATCATGGAAGAATGTGGAGATTGAAGTCAGCTCTAGAAGTTCACTTGCCATTCCTAGTAGTTCTACTAAAGTGTCTTCACCTGTCCAAAGAGACCAGACAGGCGGGACACTTGTGAAAGTAGAGTGTTATTCTTTAAAATTCAGGAGAAAATTTGAGGCACATACTCATGAAGTAATGCTGTGATAGTCCAATGCCACATAGTCCTGAGCAATATTTGTGAGAGACTTTCTACATGGATTGGGTGTGGCATTTGGGATTAAGTTTATAGTGTCATACAAGAATGGTGTCATGAGACCAGCATCCCATCCACTAAAGGAGATGCTGAGTCTTACCCAGTTTAGGAGGTAGGTAGTGCATTTTCATACTCCAGAATATTTCTAGTTCTCTCAGAGCTAAGAATCTGGGAGAGAGAGTGTGGTCATTCTAAATAAAAGTTCCATCAGCACCTCATTGGTAAAGGGTTAACAACTGGTGACTGCCAGAAGTAGTTAGTGGATATTATTACTCTTTGTTTACTTACTAGCAGAAGACATAATAGCTGTTTTGTACTTCTGCTTCATACCTTTGTTCAACATTTAGTAAAGCTTTTGAAACCATTTAGCAAAACTTCCATATACAAGGTGCCCACACAAATGATGGACTCGCCGCAAGTCTTATTTGTGACAGTAAATGTGAAGAAAATATTACAATCCATTAACAGCAAAAAGAGAACAGATCTTCACACTGCAGTTATTAGAGGTCTTGCTGAGACATGGTATGAGGCATACCCTGTCAAATGAGAATATGTGTTAACTAAGAATTCTCAAGAGACACTGTACCTTAAACCAGACTTCAGGAAAATCTGAAAATAAGAATCTGTTTCACCATTAATAGTATTATTGCCCTAATAAAAGCAGAAATATACTACTCCCCACAGCCAGAGATAATCAAGACTGTATTCAAATCAGCATTTGGATTAGGCATAGAGGAACATACGAGTTTGACAGCAGCAAATCGCCCACAGCAATAGGTCTCTGAACACCATTCAGGTGGCACTGACAGAAAAGCCAAGTTCCCATCTTTTCCTCCAGCCACTTGTACTAAGCAGGCTGGCCTATCTTCTCCTCCAGGGAAGATTTTGTAATTATTATTATTATTTCTAAATCAAGCCAAAACCTATATGGAGATCATAGAATCATAGAATCATAGAAAGTTTTGGGTTGGAAGGGACCCCTAGAGGTCATCTAGTCCAACCCCCCCGCAGCGAGCAGGGACACCACTAACTAGATCAGGTTGCTCAGAGCCCTGTCCAAC
>Ga0065711_1041444_pt1 | contig 16148 bp, 8 predicted proteins | sample Hoacrofraction12_FD_59098 | JGI IMG/M metagenome (GOLD analysis project Ga0065711, IMG submission 59098) | Hoatzin crop microbial communities from Cojedes, Venezuela - Epithelial fraction 12 v2 (version 2) | ecosystem: Host-associated > Birds > Digestive system > Esophagus > Crop | place...
GTCAAGTGCAGGGTCCTGCACCTGGGGAGGAACAACCCCATGCATCAGCACAGGCTTGGGGCGGACCTGCTGGAGAGCAGCTCTGTGGAGAGGGACCTGGGAGTGCTGTTGGACAACAGGTTGACTATGAGCCAGCAGTGTGCCCTGGCTGCCAAGAAGGCCAATGGCATCCTGGGATGCATTAAGAGGAGTCTGGCCAGCAGGTCAAGGGAGGTTCTCCTCCCCCTCTACTCTGCCCTAGTGAGGCCCCGTCTGGAGTACTCTGTCCAGTTCTGGGTTCCCCACTTCAAGGAAGATGAGGAGCTACTGGAGAGAGTCCAGCGGAGTGCTACAAGGATGGTGAGGGGACTGGAGCATCTCTCCTACGAGGAGAGGCTGAGGGAGCTGGGCTTGTTCAGCCTGAGGAAGAGAAGGACGACAGGGGAGCTAATAAATGTTTATAAATATCTGAAGGGTGGGTGTCAGGAGGATGGGGCCAAGCTCTTTTCAGTGGTGCCCAGCGACAGGACAAGGGGCAATGGGCACAAATTGAAGCATCGGAAGATCTGTCTGAACATGAGGAAGAACTTCTTCCCTCTGAGGGTGACGGAGCACTGGAACAGGCTTCCCAGGGAGGTTGTGGAGCCTCCTTCTCTGGAGATATTCAAGACCCACCTGGACAAGGTCCTGTGCAGCCTGCTTTAGGTGACCCTGCTTTGGCAGGGGGTTTGAACTAGATGATCCACAGAGGTCCCTTCCAACCCCTACCATTCTGTGATTCTGTGATTCCGTGTGATTCTGAAAAGCTATATTTTCCATTGAGAAGAAAGCATATTCTGATAAACCCTCAAAACGCTTATTGTTTGCAGACTTTATGACAGATACGCTCTGGGGCTGCTGCCCACCAGATCACACCACTGACCCCCAACTCCCACTGCTGAGGTGTAAATTCCTTGGCTCAATCCGGTTTCTAACGCTGGGTTTCTTTCTCTTTGCCACTGTTTCTGCAGGTGTTTTTCCTGGGTATTATGAGAACTTCTGTTTATTTCCCTTCTGGATTTTAAACCAGCAGTTTGGAGCAGTAACACTATTATTTGTTCCACCGATTGGCTGCATGAAGCTGTTACAGACATTTCATTCAGTAAAGACAGCTGGCTAGGCAAAGGCAACGTTAACTACTATCATAGCTATAAAAATAAAACAGAGTTTAAGACCATAACTGTAGCAATAACCTTGCCCTAATAGTATAAAACAAAATAGGACCCATTATGTATTTTTTTTTTTATTACCATCTGTCACAATTTCCATTTTGGATGATTCTGGAACAGTTTCATAGTCTCTTCACACTAAACAAGCTTGGAACAAAATGCAAGTTAGAAGGAAATTAGATAGCGTTAAATCAACTTGTCCTGATAAGTGCAAATATTGGCATCATCATCTTGATTTATTTCTTCCTATCCTTTAGGACGATGGCATATGGTCCACATTCCAGCGATAATGTATGAATTGGGAAGCAGGGAACGGCACAGAGACAGAGCATATCTGTTTGATTAGATCTCGTTGAAATCACACCAAAACGGAAAGGGTTCAGAAAGTAAAGCATCTTACCTCTTTCAATGGGAATTTAGAAAGAGCTTTGTGTTATCCTTCGCATTACCAGTTTGTCTCATTTTCTCATTGTTTACTGATCACCAGAGAAGACCTCTCTGTGGGAACCTCTGTCCTCTTTCTTTGCTCTGTGCCACTGACTGCCTTTTCCAGTCTCTCCATAGCAACAAGGTCCTTCAGGTAGGAGGGGTCAGCAACAGGATCTCCACAACTCATCAAAACTACTTTTAGTGTCACTGTGAAGGTCTGAAAATCTGAGATCTCATGTGGGCAACTAAGGAAGGTACTCTGACAAGGTGACTAGGATAAGCAGAGGTATCAAAAAACTTTATGCCAGAAGAGACTTTATCTTCTAGACATCTGCATTTTATACAAGAGATAGCTAGAAGGGATGTGATAAAAAGACCATATTATCATACTAGCAGAAACGATATTCTTTCCCTTTTAAAATGCCAACACTATTCATAAGAACCGGGTGAAAACTAGTGAAAAGATCATTACAACCAGAAGTAATACACTGAGGGATAGACATGGTATGTTGGGAAGGAGCCAGCCTAGCTTTTGCAAATGGCAATTATGAGCCATGTGTCTACCCAATTTTGGAAAGAGGGGTTGACAATGTCACTGAGTATATTGGGATGAATGGTCTGACCAGAAGAAGAGCGAAGGGACAGCTTGCACAGCAGAAGAGGTGCTCCTGGAGATGACACTTTGTTGTGTCCCCATTGCAAAGCCCAGTGCTACGACCCACCTGGCTGTTCCTGTGGCTGCGCTGAAAAACTACTGTCTGCACCTGCTCTGTGAAGCAGTCCAGATCACACCAGGGATGGTCTCGTCCTCTTTGTTAGCAACTATTTCATCAGTCTTTTGGCCACCTGGAAACTAGATTTGCCATGCTTTTAAGGTTTGCTGTCCAAGTCACGGTAATGCACCACACAGCCAAAATTTCTGGCTGTGCTCTGGCCACCCACTCTGAGGACCCACAAGAAATGCTGCTGCCAGCAACGAGTACTGACTTGCAATTAAAGAGCTATATCATAGCTATCAATACTGACTCCACTTAAGCCAAGGCCACTGTATAAATTTCTGCCATCAGATCTATATCCATCAGGAGTACGCAAAGCTGGGCTAAAATTGGGTTTACAATTACACCAGCTGAAGAGCCCAGTGTAGATGGGATTATACTCTCTCTATATTTGTCAGTTTAAATTAATTTTGGTTAAATTATCCACCTACAAGAGATTACAAGCTGCTGCAGAAAAAGCATAGCTGGAATAGTCTACTTATAGACACAATCAGGTTTTTTTGATAGCATGGCTATATAATTCTAGCTATGTTGGAATGATTTTTTGCAGGGTGTAGGTACAGAAAGGATGTTGCAGCAGGGGAGAACAGTGCTTATCAATCCCCCAAAATGTGAAACTAAAGGGTCTTAGTGTTAATATTTGCCACCAGGTTAAGGAGTCCTCATGCGGATAGGTCCATGCAATATTTTTTTTATTTCTGTTGAAATTATTTTAAAATTTCAAGGTTTGTTTGTGAGAAATTATTTTAAATCCAGAATTGTTTAGTTACTAACAGACTTGTAGTAAGTGTATATTTACAAATTTTTATGTATACTTCTAATTCACAATTTCACCTATTCTTCTTTCTCAAAGAAAGGAATTAATGTACTGTAGATGTAGAGAATTTCCGTGACTCATCTTTTCTTTTTCTAACAAAATCAATCTAGAATTAGAGAGTTTGTTGTCACCAGGACAAATTTTCAAGTACAACTAACTGTAGGATTGAAACAGTGATTGGGCAGAGGTCCCTGAAACAAAGTAAAGCAGCTGCTGGCCTGTCAGTATAAAACATCCTACAAATGCATAAATGTGTGACATATGTTCACTGGAACACTTTTGACATGATTTTGGCTCTACATACTGTGTATAACTTTCCCTAAATGCTACATATAAACTCTTGTTTAATATTCACAGAATTGTATATCATTTCCCAAAAGCATAAATTAAAGAAACAATATTTCTCTATCATTGAATGTTTACATCCTAAAATAGAAATTCAAGGTTGAAACTATTTCCCAAGTGCTTCATCAAATAGAAAATATCATAGAAAATACACATATGTGTGTATTTTAAAAGACAATTAAATGCTGCATGTTGCAGTGGCAGAAGAGAATTAATCACTTTTGTAACAACTGGGACAAATGGGTGCTCAGTTCTCAGCAGTTGTAAAAGTTTAGGGAAATCTGGCTGTTATGTCTCTTAAATGATTAATAGAGTGGCATTGCCAGCATTACATCTAGCACACAACACTTTCTGAAGAAGGTCTGAAATTCACTTCTTCCTGCAGCAAAACTCTATAATTGAATAATTTATCCCCTTCCCTCCAAGCTCCACTTTGTCCATTCAAAACAGAAAAATGCTCTTAACAGCCAGGAGTTTCCACTCAGTGATCTCCTTCTTCCAAAGACATTGACTGAGTCACAGCCATCCCCAAATAAACCCAAAGAAATGCCCAAAGCGGGAGGCAGCCTGCAAGTTGCCAGTACTCCAAGGGGCAGTGTGGAAGCAGGGCGGGAGAGAATGGGAATTTGGATGGGATCCCAATGACCCGGACAAGGGCACACTAGCAAAGCTTTTCCAGGGCTTGTACCCTGTGCCTGGCAGAGGGGGCCAGCACTGCTCACGTCCATCATGAGGAGAGTCCCCTGGTTCCTGTTGTCACTTCTAGCTCAGCTTTGACCAGAGTTTAGTGCTATCACTCAGGCCATGAGTATCTTCCTCCTACAGGCGTTTCCAGTGGTTATGCTTGAGGGAGGAAAAGGGGTGGTGGTGGCCAAGGGGTGCTTGGTGGTGGGATGTGGGGTCCTGCCAGCTCCCTGCCCTGCACCAACAGATAGAGGCATAGCCTTTATCTGGTGGCTGCGCTTAGCTAGGTCCAAAAAGCTGCTGCTCCAAGGTCTGCCAGCAGCATTTGTTCCCAGGTGGGACCGGGGGCTCCATCCTTCCCAAGCTGTGTTTACCCTCTGCCGCTGCCATCAGGTCGGGGCTCTCAGGCTGCCCTCTGCTTGCCCCTGACAGGGCATAAATAATGCATTATTTACGTAGGGAGGAAATTGTTTGCATGCTGCATGTCAGATTTGATTCGTTTACCTTTCCAGACTCAAGCTGAGTCTAGAAACTGAGCTCTAAGCCCATTTCACTCAGGACTAGGCAGTCTTATCAGAAAAGTAACAAGATACATAGCATGTGTCTGCAGAGGAAAGAAATGTGTATTTTGCTAGGAATTTTTTTTTCCTAAAGAGCTTAATATTTTACAAAGTGATAGGTTACATATTAGTAATTTTCATGAGTCATTCTATTAATTTTTATACACTCTATTTACTGGTGAAAAAGTCTATATCCAAAAACCATTTCCAATTTTACTGTTATTTATCTAGTACATTGTTATTTCAGCCAGGAGCGAAGTTGAGACAGTAAACCCTTGTCATCAACAAGTTGAATCATTATGTTTCCAAATCTGATTTCAGAATCTGTAGTTCCCATTGCAAGTTTTGTGGATGTTTTGGTATAAATCCCACTTGCAGAAACTGGCACAAATTTTGAGAGCCAGAAGATGTGTTTGGATCCATCCCATGGGTTTGATTTCTGCACTTATTCCCAAGCCATGGCTGGGACATAGGAAAGTGACATTTGCTGTGGTGAGAAGCATCCTGGAGTGCCAGCACCTTCACCTGAGCAAGAATATAGCCTTATCTAGGTGGAAACAAAGAAATGAAACACTTAATTTGAACCATAACTTGCTTTTTCAATCAGGCCACATGATTGAAATCAGGGCCTGATGGTCACCAATGCAAGTGAGCTTATCAGTGACATCAAGATTGGAGGTAGCCTGGGCTACAGTGATCGTGCATTGGTGGAGTGTACGGTCTTGAGGGATATGGGAAAGGTAAGGAGTATAGTTATGACCCTCAATTTTAGGAAAAAAAAATCCAGCTCTTCAAGGAGATAGTCAGAAGGATCCCCTGGGAAATGGTCCTCAGGGACAGGGGAGCAGAAGAGAGCTGGCAAATCTTTAAGCATGCTTTCCATAAAGCACAAGATCTCTCAGTCCCCAGGTGTAAGAAATCAGCAAGGACGGAAAGCGACCAGCATGGCTGAGTCGAGACCTGCTGGTCAAAGTAAAGAGCAAGAGGGAACTGCACAGGTAGTGGAAGCAGGGACAGGTATCTTGGGAAGAGTATAGGGACGTTGCTGGGTTTTGTAGGGAAGGGGTCAGGAGGGCCAAGGCGCAGCTGGAATTTGACAAGGGGTGTAAGAATAATGAGAAGGGCTTCTATACGTATGTCATCCAGAAAAGGAAGGTTAAAGAGAGTGTACTCCCCCTGATGAACAGGAGTGGTGACCTAGTATCAACAGACAAGGAGAAGGTTGAGGTATTCAAGAACTCTTTTGCCTCAGTCTTCACTGGCAACCTGTCTCCTCACCCCTTCCGAGTCAATGGACCACAAGATGGGGACCAAGGGAGTAAAGCCTCTCCCACTGTAAGGGAAGATCAGGATCGTGACAACTGGAGGAACCAGAACATACATAAAACTATGGGACCTGATGAGATGCATCCCAGAGTCCTGAGGACATCGGCTGATGTAGTTGGCAAGGCACTCTCCATGATGTTTGAAAGGTCATGGCAGTCAGGTGAAGTCACTGGTGACTGGAAGAAGGGAAACTTTGAGCCCATTTTTAAAAAGGGTAGGAAGGAGGACCCTGGGAACTACTGACCTATCAGCCTCACCTCTGTGCCTGGAAGGATCATGGAACAGAACCTCCTAGAAGCTACGCTAAGGCACATGGAGGACAGGGATGTGATTCAAGACAGGTAGCATGGCTTCACCAAGGGCAAGTCTTGCCTGACCAACCTAGTGGCTTTCTGTGATGGGGTGACTGCATCAGTGGAGAAGGGAAAAACAATGGATGATGTGATCTATCTGGATTTCTGTAAAGCCTTTGACATGATCGTCTGCAACATCCTCTCTGAATCGGGGAGATATGGATTTGATGGGTGGACTGTGTGTTGAACAGGGAATTGGTTGGTTGGTTGTATCAGAGAGCAGTGATCAATGGCTTGATGTCCAAATGGAAATTGGTGACAAGTGGTGTCCCTCAGGGGTCTGTACTGGGACCAGTGCTGCTTAATATTTTCATCAATGACATAGACAGTGAGATCAAGTGCACCCTCAGCAAGTTTGCATTTGACACCAAGCTGAGTGGTGCCATTGATGTGCCAGAAGGATGGGATGCCATCCAGAGGGACCTGGAGAAGCTGAATGAGTGTGCCTGTGTGAACATCATGAAGTTCATCAAGGCCAAGTGCAGGGTCCTGCATCTGGGTTGGGGCAACACTATCAATACAGGCTGGGGGATGATGTGACTAAGAGCAGACCTGTAGAAAAGGACTCGGGGGTACTGATGGACGAAAAGCTGGACATGACCCAGCAATGTGCGCTCGCAGCCCAGAACACCAACCGTATTTTGGGCTGCATCAAGAGAAGTGTGGCCAGCAGGTGAAGGGAGGTGATTCTGCCACTCTACTCTGGTCTGGTGAAACCTCACCTGGAGTCCTGCATCCAGCTCTGGAGTCCTCAGCACATGAAGGACATGGAGGTGTGGGAGTGGGTCCAGAGGAGGGCCACAAAGATGATCTGAGGGCTGGAGCACCTCTCCTATGAGGACAGGCTGAGAGAGTTGGGGTTGTTCAGCCTGAAGAAGAGAAGGCTGCGGGGAGACCTTACAGCAGCCTTCCAGCACCTGAAGGGGGTCTACAGGAAAGATGGGGAAAATCTTTTTAGCAAGGCCTGTTGTGACAGGACAAGGAGTAATGGCTTTAAACTAAGGGAGGGTAGATTCAGACTGGATGTAAGGAAGAAATTTTTGACAATGAGGGTGGTGAAACACAGGAACATGTTGCCCAGAGAGGTAGCAGAGGCTCCATCCCTGGAAGCAAAGGCCAAGTTCGATGGGGCTCTGAACAACCTGGTCTAGTTGAAGATGTCCCTGCTCACTGCAGGGGGATTGGGCTAGATGACCTCTATAGGCTCCTTCCAATCCAAAGCATTCTATGATTCTATGATTCTATTCTGTGGTTACATCTGTGATTTAAATTGATACATTTGCAAAGTTCTCCTGGCATTTATTGGTTGTGGAACATTCAAAAATGCACAGAATGAGAAAGATACCGAAAACTGATTGCAGCTAGTAGAAATACAGTTTCATTCTGTATTGGTATAGGATGTATGTGTCATTCAGTGCCAATGGAAAATTTTATGTATTTTCCTTTTATGCTTATCGTTAAGAAAAGACAGACATGAGACATTATTCATAAAGTCTCATCTGCTTATACAGCCATGAAAAGCAATGTGAAAGCAATTAAACCAGGTTGACGCTATAAGGCCCAATCTGTTCGCTGTATGAACAGCCAGCCAGCAAAGTCATTCCTGGACAGTAGGTGCTCCAGAGGGTGATTCTGGAGAAGGACAGCTACACTATAAACATCTTGTTTAAAAAAATTTAACAAAATGAACAAATAAAGTTAAACCCTCCCAAAGCAGTCTCAAAATAAGAAAGTAAAATTACTCTGACAGTCACCTTCAACCACTTTGGAAAGAACCAGAAGACAGGTGAAATCCTCTGCTGACCTCCTTTGGTCATCATTCATTTACCTTGACATTTATACCTTGTCATTTATTTGAGAGCAGGATCTAAGTTGACCAGCAGCATTTCTACATAGCAGCCTCCAGACAAACTGCAGCCATCATTGTTCTCAGTGCAGCAGGAAGAGTCAGTGGTAATCTCTGCCCATTCATAGAAAATAATGTGGTTGAGAATTTATTTTTTTCCTTAAGATTTTGAGAATTATTTTTCCCTTAACAATAAGCTTTATTCACAGCAGGGAATATACTATATGCTGGAAGCAGTTGCAAATTAATTTCTCAGTTTTCATAATATTTAGAATTGTACATATTATGCTGTACACTTGACTATTAACAGTAAAAAGTAACTAAAAGCTCTTAGGGTGAGCATAGGGCTAGAACTAATAAGACAGCAGAAATCCCAACCTCAGTTTTAAAGGAGAAAATAGCGGGCAGGGGGTCAAGCAAAGAGTTAAAGGATTTATGGTCTCTACATTATTGCAAAAGGAATGAAGTAAATTCTGGTTTTTGAAGATTGCCTAAATATCTCTGAAGGTTTCTCCATTCTTTTCTTAGGGTTTACATTTATAGGAAAACTTCCTTTTAAGGACAAAAGATTTTTGCAGAAGTTACAGGGTAAAAACAGATAGCCAATGTTATGTCCTGCTCCTTTTTGCTGCTAAAATAAAGCAGCTAAATAGTCTCAGACTTAGCAAGCAGTTTATGAAGCACTTTGACAGCCTCACATAGTAAAAGCTGTAATAAAAATTATCTGATATTTTCTTAACAGGGATGGACAGTGCTATGGCCATATCTACACTGAGAGGTGAGAGCGTGTATCGCACAGGTCAGCATTAATGAGGGTCCTCGGACTTCCTTCACCCTTTGCTTTCTCAGTCCCCAGCATTTCTGCTTCTCATACAGAAATCACCTCTGAAAAATTCAAGGCCAAGGGGAACTATGTCCTAATTGAAAACAAAGCCCCATTGACTAAGAGGATCAGTACATTTTACTCAATTAAAGTCTATGTTTGACACTGTAAGCCATAATTTAGCTGGGGAAAATGTGCCTGTAGTTAGATAGTAGACCTTCGAACTGACCTACATCCTTGGGGAATGAATTTTGTTCGTGCTTTCCTTTGAATCTGTATCTACTGAGCATTGCTGATGGCATGAAGGAGAGGTTTGGGGATTGCAGGTCTTTTTATTTGTCTCAAAGTTGTCTGCCATAAATATTTTTGCCTATGCAATAGTGGTGAGGCTATTAACCGCATAGAAGAACAGAGCATACCAGTAATTGTTAGCAAGCTGACTTCTCAGTATCTGTGGGCAAGAAAGTCAATTTCACAGAAAAAAGGGGATCAGCAAAACATTCCACAACACCTAAATATAGATTTCTTATGTGAGTTCAGTTTTTGTCAAAGCACTGCTTTGTTACATCGCCACTTAATCCTTAGGATGGAGGTCTTCAGGACCTCTTCTGAAGTCATTACTTTCTCTAGTCCCACTCTTTAAAGTATTTCACACCCCTAAATCTCTACAAAGGACACTTAAGATATGTGCTGATTTTCTGTCAATATTCTGTCTCTGTGGTTGCTCAGAACTGCACACCTTCGGGCATCTGGCCTTTAGAAAACCAGTTATATCAGTCACAGAGGGACACCCACTCCTGACATCGGCTTACAGCTCATGCAGCGACACCTCTAGAAGATGAGCTGTCAAGCTCCTTGATGCCTGGGGGATATCACCTATGCTACTGATACAGGAGTTGAATATATAGGTACTCGTTCTTAGCAGCCGAATTAAAGGCACTTCACCAGCTAAATAATAATGATGTGTGGAGAGAAGTTTTGGGATCAGTACAGAAGAGAATGTCATCCTTAAGCTCCTGGCAAATGGCAGAATAAGTGTATAGGGTTACTGGGGCTGGGTGGAGGGGGGTGTGAAAAGGTGCAGTTTTGCTTTGTAATGAAATTTTAATGAGTCTTCAATGTTTTCAAAAGCGCAGCTATTTCTTAGAAAAACTACAGCTTAAATCCATTCATGAACAGTCACATTTGTCAGTTTTTTGCTAATATAAAACTCTTCACAAGTACATATATTTCCAATAGGGGACAAAAATCAGAGGCTAAGGTTATGTTTAGGTAGCAGAGATCAAAATAAGGTTAACCATTCCTTAACTTGTCACAAGTATGGCACAAAGGCTTACAAAGCTCTTTACCACATCACTGTTTTGGTTTTCATCTCACATTCATCATTTCTGTTTTTTTTCCCTGATTAATTTTTTTTAAGATGAGAGTGATATTCTGCCATTTAGTCTACACATTGCTCCCATTGATGTCCTACTTATCAGGAAGGGACAGTGTATTTAAGAGTTAAACATCTGAGCTAACTGTTATTCACATATCCTTCCTGCATGTTGGCTACCTCCACACCCAGACATAATTTTCCCCTTCTCTGTACCTTTTCCCCTCCCTCTTCCTTTCTCCCCAGTTTTCCTGTTTGATTCCCTTTATTGTCCCATTTACCAGTTCTCTCTGTATCATTCTCAGACTTGTTTTGTGTCAGTGAATAGCGAAAAAACATTTACTCCTCACACCATCACCTTCATTGAGTCCTTCACCATTAGGAGGAAAAAGAGATTTTTGGTATAAGAAGCTGCCAAGCCACTGTAGCCAAACCAGCACTCAGCCCACATGGCCACCGTGTTGTATCAGGGCAGATTCAGGCTTGTATTTTGATAATGTACTTTGGAGGATTTGAAGTTTTGAGGGACGGGGAGTTCTGGGAGGACAAGAAGCCTTGGGTTAGCAGGGAGTCTCACAAAGCACATTCACGCAACCTCATTGTGCTCCATGGGGCTGGCTACAGCCACTGGGAATTATCTCTGTGTGCTCTAGTCACTATGGCAATCATTTCTTCACTGAGTGGCGGAGAACAGACAGCTGTAATTTATACATTAATAGATCTGAGGGTTTAAGTCATGGAGCTTAGAACAAGAGATGAATTGTTTTGGTCAAGTATTTTTAGCAAAAAAAATTGACATCTGGAGCCACAGTAAAATATTGTGATTTTGTACTTGATGAATGTGCTCCTTCAAAAAGAAAGACAAAAACTTCAAAACTTGGAAAAAATTATAAGTCTCACTTAAATATAGTACCGCCACACCTGCATGCCTTTCCATTTTTAGTCAATAAATGTTTCAAAATTTCTTATGATTCTTTTTAGAAGTTGTCTTTTGTATGGCATGTGGGGTGCCACTACTGGTAGTACTGGTGACAGAAACCACAAGCACGGCCTACTCAGAAGAAAAACGAGACAGCTTTATTGCTTGCAAAGGTCATGGCAAGCACCAGCACCCATGCAATGTATTTATCTGCCTGTGCAAGGAAAGACTTCTTTTCCCGTTTTTCTCATCCATTACCAAGTACATCAGCTGTAACTCATTGCCATCTTCTCCTGTGAATTCATACCACAAACAGCAGCTTGCACGTCCCTTCGAGACTTCCTGTCCCAGGCAAACTTCACCTCCTTCGCCTGGGGCACCCATTCTCTTCACTCCTTTCCCATCTGTCCCCTAGACAAAGTCCTTCCCTAAACTGAATGAGATCCAAACTTTGTTTTGCACCAATAGGAATAAAACTAGCTATTGTCCAGCAAAGAGAAAATCCCTAGCAAGAGGCCACCCTACCACAGGTGCTCTCTGTGCTTCACCAGCCTGTAAGCCCCTCCTAGGATTCAATCACAAAATGCAACAGGTCAGTGGTTGGCACGGGTGGATCATTAAGCTCTAGACCTGAAGATCATAAGCATACCAGCAAAAAAAAATTTGTTTGAAGACACCCTGTTTTATTTTCCTGCCTATGAGTCTGCTGTGGTCTTGTTGGAAAACTTCTGGCCATGTGGCTCCTCGAGGGAACTGGGTCCCCATGAGGTTTTAGTAGGCTGCTAGATTTTGTCTCCCCTGCTATGCTGGCTGACAAAGGCTGCCCTAGGTAGAGTGTCAGGTGAAATGCTTGCCATAAGATGAACAGAACATAAATGTGCTCTGTCACTCCGTTGTGTTTATTGATCACACTCCGGTTGTGCTAGCTTGAAGACAAATAGCCCAGAAATCTAAGACAAGAACAATCTTTATATGTCTCTGTGTATACGAAATATAGATTTGGAAACTTCCAATATGTAATGAAAATTTTATACACGTTGAACAGTAGTATTTCTGGTCTTGCACATTGCTCTTATACTGTAAACAGCTTTGTCCCTTGCTGCATGTATGAGAGTAAACCACGAAACGCTCAAGACGATTGCGTATTTTAACAACCCCCTTTTCCTGTTCTGTGCCTGGGAGGGACTTCCTATATTTCATGTAATCAACATGAAAATTTGAGAGCTTCCCATAAAATCCAGCAGTAAACAGGATATGTTTGCCCTAAACAGATTTCATCCAGGAACAATTCACTGTATATTCAGGTAGCATCAACAAGCTGTTATTTTCCCTCATGTTTCTTTATCATCTTTTTCCTGGTGTAGAAAAACAGGAGATAATTGCTGTTATTTGCCCCCAGATTGAAGTATATAAGTAAAGCTAAAGACACTGTCTACCAATAATGATATTACTCTGGGAGTCAATTACATTATTTGTCATTGTAAATGTAAAGTAGTAAATGGAATTACAATTGCAATCAATTGGGTGCACTAAGAGTAGTTCATAGGTATCACAGAAAAATGAAATGAGGATAGGTTATTAAAAGTTTACTACTTGAGATACAAAGAAATTTCACAGAAGCTATGTATTCTGAAGTGTACTAATAGAGTATAGATAATAAAGATGATAGCCCCAAACATTGACCCTGCCACTATGTTAGAAAGGAAAAATAAATTAAAGGAGAATTTCCAATTTTACACATGCTGAAATTCCTACCTGTTAGTTTTTAATGCGGAAGATAGGGATAATAACATGATAAGGAAGCCATAAAAACAGTAAAAAGACATCTTCAGATTTAATGCTGTATAAGATTGGGACATGGCAACAAGTCTTACTGGTCATTTACACAATGCAGATTAAAATGTATACCGTCCTGATTCATAAGCTGCTGTTTTGAGATAAATACTTTGAGAAACACATTTTTTAGTTTCTAAGTAGCCTTACCAAGGGGTAAAAGAGCAAACAAAGTAGATGCTCAGAGATGAATATCAACAGTAACTTGGGCACCAAACCAGCACCACATTGGAATTGCTTGAGACTGGGGTCAACAGCTGGCAGATCAATAAGAGGGTGACAAAATGGGTTGATTTATTTTAAAGGCAACCTAAACGTTGTGTTAATGTTGATGGTTGACAGTGAAAACACTGCTGAAAATGGAGTGTAAGACAGAGGTTTTCTCGATAGCCACAGGATGTCCTTGGAACAGAGTCTGCATCTCAATGAGCTAGATGCCACTCACAGTACATTAGAAAGAAATTAGTTCGGGTTGAATGTAATTATAATGTCAGGGTAGTTTCTAGTCCGAGATCCATTGTTCCAGTTAGGAACCATGTTATACTGAGGAAAAATTAGCTTGCTTACAGAGGCACAGGAAATCATTTCCAGAGCAAACACGATGCTTGTCTTCACCTTTCTTCTTCCTCCCACTTTTTTTTTTTTTTGTTTAAAGCACAGCTATAAAGACTCACATCTCATCTCAACTGCTTTTGTCAGGACAGCTAATGAGCTGGGGCGGGATGAGAAAAAAACACAGTGGAAATGGGGTCATGGAGAGGTTAAACTTCATGAATTTATTCATTGGGATTCAGCTCACACCCTCCTGAAATGAGATGTCATCATTAAAATTGTGGATGACACTGTTGCACAATGATGCTTCGTGACAAGCTATTAGAAAGATATGAAGGAAATAGTTTTCATTTAGATTTAATGCATCACTGTGATAAGAAAACAAGCCCAAATTGAATGAACAATATCAGAAAAGTCCTGAAAACAATCTGTCTATGGAAGATGTTTATCAGGGAGAAATGCTTCAATTGAATTTAAAAAAAAAAAAAAAAGCGAGGATCTTGACATTATTTTCTACTTTTCTGCAATCACAGTTGTGAGACATGAATAGCACAAGTATCTTGGAAATAAAAATATTGTTTATTTCATCCCAGTACTTTGGATATAACAGAAATATTGGCAGGGTGTTTTTTTAACAGGAGCAAAGAACCTAATTGTTTGAGAAGGACAAAAAGCAGAGTTACAATCGATTGTGATGGAGTCTGAAAGGTATACAGTAATTGGAGTTGTGACCTGGAGCTGAGCTAGCCTGTTTCAGTGCATGGGCTTACAGCTGTGCAAGGTGACTCAAATGGCCATCCTTTCCCCTGACCCAATGCATATCTGGGTCAGTCCTGATGGGTGCTGTTCTGGCTTCTTCATAAAGGCTCGTCATCCTCTCCCAAAGATCTGATTTAGTGCATTATTAATTAAACAGTCTTCTATTTTTAGGTGCTTTTCAAGTGGCTAAAGGAAATCCTGCTTGCTGTAACCTTGGTGAGACCACTACTTTGTGTCTTATCTGTAATAAACCCGTTCCTCTTTACCCTCTGTATATTTTAAAACTGTTTTCCTATCCCCCCCTCAGCCTACTGTCTCTTTAACATGCAATACCTATTAGGCACATTTTAAGGTTTCTCCTGGCTCCTGTTCCCCTCTGCATTCCCCATTGGTTCCCATCTATCTCAAAGCTATTGCTGCAGGCAAAGAGTTTTCTAGCCGAGACTTCAACAAAGGCGAGGAAAGATTACCTGTCTCACAGCCTATACACCTATTTATGCAACGCAGGATAGTGTTTGCACCTCATGAAACAACATGCCATCCACCTTCTGATTCACCATCAAACATGAATCATTTCTGCAGAGCTGCTGCCCACCAGTGTGTTCCTGACTTGTGTTTGCACAGTTGGCCGCTAGCTCAGTGAAGTGGGTTAACTACTACCACTTGTACCTGTTGAATATCCCCTTTTTTGCTGCAAACCATTCCTTCATCTCGGGAAGAACATTTTGAATTTGAATCCCATCGCTTAGAACACCTCCAGCCCTTCCCAGTTTGGTGCAGTCTTCAAATCTATTAAGCCTACTCTCTATTCATCTATCCAACTTATTATACCTGGATGTCTCAGCTATGAATGGTATTTTTCAAACCATCCTTGAAAGCTGCACTTTCTTTAGAGAATTTATGAGACTCTGAAGCTAGCCAAGTTGCCCAAAGAAAGGTTGCTGGCTCATCAGTGAGACTTACAGCCTACTAACTACTCTGTAATAAGGTAAATACAGGACTGCTGGGCCATCAGGGAATCCGCCACAGAAGAAAACTGACAGCAGTTTCTGTTCCTTTCCCAAACCCCTTTTCATCTGATGTGAAAAAAAAACCCAGCCCAGCTTGGCCTGTGATTAAAAAGAGAGTTAAGTTTTAATAAAATGAAAACTTTCCATTTTAAGATAAAGCTTGATCTTTTAGTGCTATGCTTTAAAAGTAATTGGTGAGATTAAAGGAAGTCAGGTCTGAATAAATACTGTGGAATGCTGAACAGGATTTATGTCAAATAATAACAAAATGCCCTACAGAAGAAAACCCACTCCCTGATTATTCTCCCGTGGTGTATAATTACCATCCATCTTGGTTGGCTCAATGTCCAGATGGAGACCAGTGACGAGTGGAGTCCCTCAGGGGTCCGTACTGGGACCGGTGCTGTTCAATATATTTACAAATGCCTTGGACAGCGACATCGAGTGTACCCTCAGCAAGTTTGCAGATGACACCAAACTGAGTGGTACGGTCGAGACACCAGAAGGACGGGATGCCATCCAGAGGGACCTGGACAAGCTGGAGAGGTGGGCCT
>Ga0065711_1006911_pt1 | contig 16147 bp, 9 predicted proteins | sample Hoacrofraction12_FD_59098 | JGI IMG/M metagenome (GOLD analysis project Ga0065711, IMG submission 59098) | Hoatzin crop microbial communities from Cojedes, Venezuela - Epithelial fraction 12 v2 (version 2) | ecosystem: Host-associated > Birds > Digestive system > Esophagus > Crop | place...
TTTTCTTTTCTTTTCTTTTCTTTTCTTTTCTTTTCTTTTCTTTTCTTTTCTTTTCTTTTCTTTTCTTTTCTTTTCTTTTCTTTTCTTTTCTTTTCTTTTCTTTTCTTTTCTTTTCTTTTCTTTCTTCATACCAGTTTCTGGTTTCTTGTTGTAGACTTCAAACTGTTGGGGTCACGTAAGGTTTTATTTCTGCGGAACAGTGTTGCACAAACAGGTGCTCTAAAGAAGCATCCTTTCCAAAGCAGCTGCCCCAGGTTGCCAGAGCAAATGAACTGCACACAGCCGTGGTATGGTGCTTCCTACTTTTCTAGTAGGATGAGTGGCAAAGAGTGTGGGGAAGCAGCTTGCCATACCTTTCCTGCAGACTGGTGGATGACAAGTGGGATCTGAACTTTATATGCTGGGCAGGCTTCAGTTAGAAATCTGCTAGTTTTGCTAGTCAGTCCATTTCCTGTCACCCTGGCAGGCATGTAAAGATGGACTGAGGACTGGGGAGCCCCTGGATTTCCAGGAAGCTGGAGAAACTCTCCATCCTAAGAGCAGGGATCTTTGTGCCTGGGGATGAGAACTCTGTGATGAATTTCCAAATGTCATGTCTCTGAACTAGTTCTACTGCATGAATGACCTCAGGTTGAAGGTCCTGGGCCCTCTGAGCACCACAGCTCTGGACCCTTACTGTTCAAGCTTCTCTTGGTCTGTGGTCTGAGGAATCCTGGCCATTGCAGGCTGCAGTTGACACAATAACATGCTGGTTATGCAGAAGCTCACCACTAACCCATTTTAGACTGTATTCAGTAACACACAGCTGTTGCTGTTAACAAGAATTGTGTTCAATCCAGTTGGTGACTGCTAGGGATCTTAGGAAATACATTTCATTTTGGAAACACCTTATATTTAAGAGTTTCTGAAACTAAATACGACTGGACTTCAGTTTTGTAAAAATTTTGAAGTGTTTGGCTTTTCCTCCCAAAGCAGGGTAAAAATATTCTGGTAATTTGGAAATTATCACAGAATGGAAATTTATTTCCCTGGCCAAGCTCTATTTATGAACATGTTAATTCAAGTACTCATCTACCAGCAAAAAGCTTCCCAGCCTTTAATTAAATTGGAAGTCTGTGCCTTTGTGTTGTCCCTCTGGCTTTCTTTCCACAACCTATTTGAAGGTACTTCCTACCTTCCCTTACTGTTGGGCATGATGGCACTTGGAACCCATTAAGAAACTGTAAGAATGCCAAGAAGTGTATTTTCTTGTCAGATTATACATGACACTTGAAGAATAACACTTCAGCTAGCAATCCCTTCTCTCCTGTAGAGAGACCATTTACTTTTGACTGAATTATTAAAAAAAAAGAAAAGAATAAATAGTAAAACTGAATGCTTCTTGTTTAGGTCTTCCTCATGAATGTGGTCTTACCCTTGTAATGATTAATATGGTGATGCAGACCAGGACCACTCTTCATTCAGTGCTTAATTTAAGGCCTCCAGATTTGAAAACCTTGGCCTACAGTCATGAGTATTCATTCTTTGTGCACCTTTTAGAAGACAAGTCTGATTGCCTTACTTTGGTTTTGAGTCATTATTCTCTGTGCTTTGTTTTTGCCAAATGTCAAAATATAGCTGTGTCTTTGCTTCAGGGATCTATTACATTAAGTGCACTGGAAAAAAAAATTGGCAAATGAGATTTGGAAAAGAGAAAGAGATTTGGATGGTGCTGGGGAAAAAAGGAAAAAAAGGAAAAAGGAAAAAAAGAAAAAGAGTGACCTTGCATCATAGAGCTGGCAAATTTTGCCAAGCCAACAGCCAGCCAGAGTTAATATGGCTTTACTCTCAACAGACCTGCAGCAATGCTATTACAGTTTCACTACACTGTTTATGAAAAGCTGAGCTAGTCTGGAAAGCATTACAAGAAAGACAATTCTAGGAAAAAGGGAAAAAAACCTGTAATCATTGACAGTGCTAGCGTCCGAAACCTGGTTTTTGAATGTACATTAGAATGCATAAAAGTAAATACTGAAGAACGGAGAGAATGTGTTACTTCCTTATTTTAAAAGAATAATACACTTTCTACTATAGCAACAACTAAATTTAGTGACTGTCTCATCTGTGTATCTATACAGAAGGATAAAGCAAGGATGTTTAGGATACACGTGCCTTTGCACATGTTCCATTTCAAAAGCTGCTCAGAGCTGGCATACATAGTCTGAAGTAATCGGTTATTCCCTCCGTCAGAATGAGATTATCAAGGCAGCCTGTTTCAGTACTGCAGCCATACCCACTTTTCGCAGCTACAAATACAGCATCCCTGCCACCATCATGCATAGGGTTTAGGTCGAGAAGTAGCAATGGTCAAGGTGGGATCGCTGCATATATTTACACACATGTACACGCACACACACACACTTTCACTGAGGATATACGTGCCCTCTTATACCTGGGGTTTGCATGTGTGGAAGAGAGTGTTTCAGCTACACTTTTTCGCATCTTGCTGTGTATTCTGTCTTTTCCTGGTGTGATGTCCGCATAGTCCTGCAGGAAAATGGGTCTTTGGGCACACCTAGACTTTATCGTGGAGTACATCTCTGAACAGCATGGTTGCTAAGCCTGCTGAGAGCTGGAAACGAAGCTGGTACCTCTGGGGATGCTGAGTACCGGTTGCCGTGGTAGTGCTTCTGACAGGGGTGAAGGTCTTTACAGAGGGCTTGTGAGCTCGGGTGCTTTTGCACTGTGTGCAGCTGCACTGTGTACATGTATCTCAGACTAAATAGAGAGTTTTGTGTTTCAGAGCTTACCACTCTAAACACCTAGATGTTATCAGGCCTGTAAGCAACTACATGTAATAAAAATCTACTGTTTCTAAGCATCTTCCCACTGAAATGGGAGTGAAGGGGTTGACACAGAAAATGATTTCCAGAGTAGAAAGCTGCCATACAGAACAATTCGACACTTGGAAAAAGAAAATGCCACTTGGAGTGTCTCCAGGTATATTTCTGCCATCATCTCTCATGATCAAACTCAAAGGCTTTTGAAATCTTTGAATTTACCGTAAAGTAAATCCACTTTTTTTTTGGTTGACTGAGAACGGTATCTTCCCGTCTAGCTATGATATTTAAATGCAAAATATCTGAAATGAGAAAAGCAATAACACAACATCCTGGGATTTTCACCATTTCTCCTACAGTTCATTACTTGTGATTAAAATTCATGAGAGACTAACATTTTTATAATCTTTAATGTGTCTAGATTGCATTTTTGTAAGTTCCCTATCATATGAAAGATTAAAGTTCACTGTTTTTCAGTTAAATGTAGATGCCTAAAGTGGAGATTTAGATTCTTAAATTGCACAATTTCTTTCTAGACTAGAACTCTAGCCCTGGGTTTGCCACATGCCCCTAAGAAACACACACAAGGTCACTGTTGGTTGTCCCAGCTTGAGCCCTTGGAAGCACTGGGCTTGCAGGAGCGCAAAGGGACTTTAATCATCTTTTGAAAGGCTCCAGTGTGAGCTCTTTTGTTGGCTTCTGAGGTGATGGGAGGAGTCCACTAGACTTTCCCTGTGCTGGCTGAGCTGAGCTACCACATCATAGCATTGGTGTGGAATTATCATGTAAGCATACGCTGAACCAAAGCTGGGGTTGCTTAAAGACACATGAGCACATCTGGGGTTTTGTTCAAGCCCTACCTCATCGTTTTAATTGTAACAATTGCTTGTTAAATGTTGTCATGTTCCCAGAGTAAAGCATCATTGCTGCTTCTGGGATCTTGCTTTTCTAAGGAACTCTTAGTCTTTTGTTGGGACAGTACGACAAATCACAGAAAATCGTGTCTGTCCCAGTTGTATTTGTCTGGCAACCATTCTGGACTCAAGAGGCAAAGCAGTTCAAGCACACGGGCAAGTGCCTTCAGGAAAAAAATATTAGTGGGAATTTAGACCATTAGTGTATTTGAAAATCTACTCTTTTTAGCTTCAGCCTATGCTGCAGGATTTGTGAACAGTTTTGACCAGTTGTTGGTTAGAAGTGTTTGCTCTGTAAAAAAAAGAAAGTTCTGTGCCATCTTGTACAATGTGCTCTGGCTGGGACCACGCTTTGGGGCAGGCCCAGGGTGCAAGATAAGGAGTCAGTGAGGAAATTTGCCCTGTGCTCAACTCTTTTACAGGAATTTTTGCATCACACAAATTGGGAGTACTGGAAAAAGAGACACCCATATGGGTTACACATTTGTTCTAAAACAGAGGCTGTACTTTATGTCATCTGGTTTGGCCACTGGAGGTCAGTGTTTTGGAGCAGAACGGACATAATTTTCCCTGTCTGTTTGGTAATCCTCTGCTACAGCCATAAAGATAGGAAGCACTGTACCAGACCTTTCCATGCGTCATTGTGGTGTTTAGTATGTGTCATCTTGGCTTGACGTGGGAATACAAGTACATTCAACAGCAGTCAATGGGTTATACTTTTTAATAGTGTGAGAACAGCTGCAGAGAACATAGTTATTACTCACAGATTATGTAATGAAGTTGCATGTTGCAGAGTGCAATCGTGGTTTAGTGTGCTAGATAGATACACTTTACTGACGTCACTGCATAATGTGATACTAGGGCAAAACATTAGCAAAGCCAATAGGAATAATTGCCTAAAAATACATCATGCTTAACCTAGAGCTCTGAGACCAGCTCTAGCAGCTTTGGCTCTCACGTTTGCATGACTTTCGCTGGCTTCCCCTGCCCCTTGGTCCCCTTCCCTCTTGCTTGTGCTGAGAACATGGGGAAGGTGGGAAAGTAGGTGAATGTATCTTTCCTACGAGGAGAGGCTGAGGGAGCTCGGCTTGTTCAGCCTGAAGAAGAGAAGGCTCAGAGGGGACCTTATAAATGCCTACAAATATCTTAAGGGTGGGTGCCTGACTCTTTTCGGTGGTGCCCAGTGACAGGACGAGGGACAACGGGCACAAACTGAAGCATAGGAAGTTACAGCTGAACACAAGGAAGACCTTTTTTATTCTGATGGTGACAGAGCACTGGAACAGGTTGCCCAGAGAGGCTATGGAGTCTCCTTCTCTGGAGATATTCAAAACCCACCTGGAAGAGGTCCTGTGCAACCTGCTCTAGGTGACCCTGCTTTGGCAGGGGGATTGGACTAGATGATCCACAGGGGTCCCTTCCTACCTCTACTATTCAAATTCAAATGTATGTACTCTCTCCATGTTACCTTATTTTCTTCCATGTTGCTGGGATTGGGAGTGTCTTCTAATAAAAATAAGTACACTAGTAGTGTACCCCACCAGTGGCCAGTAACTAGCATTATATCCAATGGGTCAATATTGGACCCAAGCCTGTTTGACATCTTCATGAATGATCTAGATGATGAAGCAGAGTGCACTTCACTGAGTTTGCAGATGATACAAATCTGGGAGGCATGGCTGTTATGCCAGCGGGACATGCTGCCATTCAGAGGGACCTTGACAGGCTGGAGAAATGGGGTGAAGGGAACCTCATGAAGTTCAACAAGGAAAAGTGCAAAGGAGGAACAACCCCATGCACCAGTGGGAGGGGTCCAGCTGGAAAGCAGTTTGGCAGAAATGGACCTGGGGATCCTGGTAGACATCACGTTGAATATGAGACAGCGATGTGCCCTTGTGACAAAGAAGGCTGCTGGTATCCTGGGCTACATTAGGAGGAGTGTTGCCAACAGGCTGAGGGATGTAATTCTTCCCACCTACTCAACACTGGTGAGGCTACATCTGGAGTGCTGATTCCAGTTCTGGGCTCCCCAGTATAGGAGAGACATGGACATACTGGAGAGCGTCTAACAAAGAGCCACTAAAATCATTAAAGGCCTGGAGCATCTCTGTCATAAGGAAAGGCTGAGTGAGCTGGGACTGTTCAAGAAGAGAAGGCTCAAGGGGATCTTATTAGCGTCTTATTATTAATAATAAACACCTGCAGGGAGGATGCAAAGAGGATGAGGCCAGGCCTTTTTCAGTGGTGCCCTGTGACAGGGCTAGAGGCAATGGGCACACAGTGAAACACAGGAAGTTTCCTCCAAACACCAGGAAACACTTTCAATATAAGGATGACCAAGCACTAATACAAGTTGGCCAGGGACGTTGTGGCAGCTTCCTCCCTGGAGATATTCAAAAGCCATCTGGACACAGTGCTGGGCAACTGGCTCTTGGTGGCCCTTCTTGAGCAGAGAGTTGGACCAGATGACCTCCAGAGGTCCCTTCCAACATCAACCACTCTGTGATTGTGTGATTCTGTGAAAAGGCTTCACTTTTCTCCTCCTGTCCTACTCTCTTAATTTCTTCTGTGTCTCCTGAGCAGACTTACGCTCTCCATGTTGGTGGGGACAGACGTAAAGTCTGGGAGTTCTGCAAGGGGCTGAGTAGACAGGAGTACTTGCATCTCTCACATGCTTAGCAGAGTAAAACTGACTGCACTCATATATTTGGTCCAGAGCCCTACCTGTCCTCCTGCTCCTCATGGAGGCAAATTCTTAGGGCAGCAGGTCCTCTTGTCTCTTCGTCCACCCAAGGGAGGGCTGACTGGCTGGATGCAGGGGGAACTGGAGAAGCAAATGGAGCAGAGAGACCACCTCAACTTCTAGTTCCTTGCAGACTTCTCACAGCCCCTCTGTGTCACCATTGTCTTCTGCCTTGCTCCGACTGGCACTCTACTAATGTTTCCCAGCCTATCCTTCTGCTCCACTCAAGAACATATTTTGTCATTCCCACAAAGTGCTATCACTGCCAACTAGGAGGGAAAAGAGATCATTTTGTTCCTCTTTGTCAGGGCAGCACAATTCACATCTAGAAAGTCTTCATGTGGCTTTTTTCATCATTACCGTGTTACCAATCCAGTTAAAAATAAAGCCACACCTGAGACATGCAGCCAAATTCTGCTCAGATTTTCACTGGATGAAATTTGGAACATGTAATAAATTGAATGGACTAATTCCTGATTTATAGTGTCCTATCAGAGAAAAGAATTTGGCTTGTTTGTTGTGTTTGTCATTGAAATACATTTTCTATCAAACACAGAGATAGTTACAGGGAATGGAAAAGCATGCTCGTGGGAAAGAGCCAGCCTATTCCTGACTGTATTTTTACTTAGAGAAATAAGTGCCTCAACCTCCATTTTCTCTTTTCTGTCTTTCAAATGGAATGGCTATGGTTAGAAGCAAGTGTAGTTTGTCTCATCATTTTCAATTCCTTAATAAAAAGAGTTTTGCCTTCCAAAACTTTTTTTCTGGTAGTTGAAAAGCACAGATAATATTTTTTGTTTTAAAAGAGTGAAAAAAGCCAAAATAACTTGGGAATTTTCAGATTTGTGGTAGATTTTTTTCCTGCTGAAAGATTTTCACTGAAAGAAAACAGGTAACTCAGAAATCTGCGCAGCTCACCCTTCTTTGAACATGGGGATATTTTGAAGGGCTTCTGACAAAATGAATATTTAATTCCAGTTTGCAATAGCAAAAGTGACTTCTGTGATACATCTACCTCCAGAAGAGTCAATAATCTCAGAACTGAGGAGGGTTAGGCTTCATCATGCTTCACTGTTATTCTGCATCTTCAGGAGCATAAGTATGTGACCACCTTGATCCTGGAATATAGTTTAAGTTAAACAACAGAAGGCATATTCTTGCAGTGCAATTTCAAACACCCTTTCCTGAAAGCATCATGCCCAAGAAGTACTCACTCTCCAGGGCCAGATTTTTAGTAATTCTCTTGCTGTTTACTTGACCTTTTCGCTGGTCTCTCTCACAATTGCTTCAATTTGTTTCTTTGTTTCATGTACTTCATTAAATAACCCACTGAAACATCCTATGATTCATTAGCTTATTGTGTCATGGGTCTTACAAGTGGGCTGCGTTTAGGTGGTGGCTCCCACAGCTTAGTGTTCTGAACTTCAGTAGGGACTTCACATCTTTCCTCATTGAAAGAGGGTTGCCAGCATCAACCAAGTTTCCTCCAAAGCACATCACAACAACATGTTGCTGCTTGTGGCAGTTGATAATGGAGGCCATTGAAGACTCACATATTGATTTTAGCAAAGCTCTGGAGCTTCCTTAGTCTTTGCCCTCAGAAAGTAACAAACATTTCTGGTGAGAGACAATTGCAAGAATGGGTTAATTGGACAGCAAAACTGGTGGTACTAATGATGGTAGGATAAGAGGAACAGTCTAATTCACTCATCTGAGTATTCATGGTAAAAAGGTGCCTGCAGTGTCATATGATCTCTCACACAGGAACTTCTGCGATGTCATGCTGGGAGTGCCACGCATGCAGTGCAAGCCTTTCAGGAAGAATAACTAGAAGCATAGTATGGAATAGTATAAAAAAACAAGCTATCAGTGTTACAGCAGTTAAGGCTGTGTCAGGTGGGGGTACATAAAGAAGATCAAAATTATTCCAGGTTCAGAGAAGGTTAGTTATATACATTCAGTTGGAAGACCATTTGAGATGCAACTGTAGGAAACTCATACTGAGAGAGGGGAGACTGAATATTTTATAAACTTTCTCTGACTAAATAGAATGAGCCACAGCATTAGGTTGGAGCTGAATTGAGCTTGTTTTCTGGCAGGACCTCAGGTCTGTAGTATAGTCCAAATGCATCTGAGTGCCATAGCCTTTCCTTTCTCTGTTGGTCTTGACACAGGGGAGCAGATCACAGGGTAACGTAGCATGTTATTTCTGCCACAGGAGTTCCCACAGAGGCTGTACAGATGGGCTTGGGATGTGAGAAGTTCCTTGGAGAATGAAGGAAAAGCAGAGAATGAGGAGGCAGAGGAGCAAATCTCCTGCTGAAGACATGTACTGTGATGGAACTGCAGCTATGACCACCAGCAGAAGGCAACTGCTCATCTGTTGTGCAAAGTAGTGTGAAAAAAAGTATCATGTAACTGAGAGGCACATTTAGTGCAGGAAATGACGACTGCCACATTTTGCTCATTATTAGCCTCTAACTTGTGATTAAGTGACAGATTCCTCAGCTGAAATTTTTATTGAAGCTTTAATCACTTGTGCTATTGACTGTTTAATTTTCTTTTTCCTCTCCCCATTTAAATGACTGTACTCCAAAGTACAGGATGTCCAGAATGGTGTGGCTAGGCTGTTCTTTTCTTCAGGAATGATATCACCTTTGTCCTGTGTCACCTTTACTGACTGCCTTTCCATCAACAAATTCAGATCTAGATTATGCTCCTGAGGGGTGATTCTTTCTTTATAACATCACTTTTAGACCCATGTAGCTCACTGGCTTTATAAGTATTAACTGTGATTTAGAAAAGGAAAATCAAACCCTCTGTTTTTTAGAGCTACCCATAGATTTGGTCCATCCTGCCTATCATCTTGTACTCATGGTAACACTAATACACTGAATCTGCATATGCTTCCATCATCTGGGTCTCTTTTCTGTCTCTTTTCCATAACTGGGTATTCTTTGTTTCATTTGCCATCCTATCAATCAATCCATCAATAAATGTTTTCCATTTGAGTCACTGTCTTGCCTTCAATATGGCACTATAAAAATTTCCTTTAAAGTTTCTGATTGAACTTATGCACAACTTTGACAGATGAAAATGGCAAAACGAAGAGTGCCTCCAAGAAAGGGACGGTTTGACTTGATTCTTCACACCCTACATCAGCAGGAGCTGAAGGCCTTCAGTCCTAGGGGACTGATTTGTTTCTAATGCTGGGATGTAAAGAAAAAAATTGTTTGCATTATAGCAAGCTATCTGGCTAAGTTAGTAATTATCACATTAAACAGGATTAGACATGGGACTTTGCATCTGATTCCAGGCAACGAAATCAAATGAATCAACAAAGAACGAAAGAAACTATCTTCCAGGATACTTGCATAGAAATGGTACTGTGGGGCAATAGTCTGCATGCAATAGCTGTTTCCAGCTTTGGAAAATATACTGCTTCCATGCACAGCTTCTGGTGCAGTCAGTGCCAACAAGCAGAAGTTCTGTGTGGAAGCTGACAATATTTCTGCCTCGGGGGATGACTTTGTGCCTAGTTGCATCTGCTGAGAGAGACCATAGAGAAAGCAAACAGCTAACAAAAAAGTTGCAGCAGAAATGACATTGTTGATGTGAAAAAGTATTTACACTCTTCTACTTGACTGAATGCCTCTGGATAAAGCTCTCAGACCTAAATCCCCCAAAGATTTTGAGTTTAATTTATCTAACCCCCACAGTAGATGCCCAAGTGCAAAGTCCTGATCCTCAAATTCCTCTTGAGCAGTTTCCAGCCTGTAAGCAGCTGAAGTCTGTAGGCACCACTGTCTTCAGCATTCACATTCCTTAAGCATTTATGTTTCTTTTCTCAACTGTACTCATCAAGGCCTTAGCTTTGAGAGTCATCAGTAGTGGGGTGCCTGTCTCACAGTCAAACATTTTGAGGATCCACAGATTAGATCTTCCTCTGCTTGTGTAGCCTAAGAAAATTAAAATGCTGGGTGAAGTGTCAACACACCAAATGCCACTGGATTCTTGATCAAAAAGGCAGTGGTGGTAGTGACTCAGTGAGTACTTTTTTTATCCTTGTTTTTTTTTTAATACAATTCTCAGTGGCTAGGACACTCTTCTAGGGTCTGGAAGACATAGGTTTACTTCCTTGCTCTCCCTGATTTACATAGCATGCTGGCATTTCTTGCTGGCTGCATGAGATATTTTCCGTCATATGCTGCCTGTTCACTACTGTCTGGAAGTACCTAACTCATTATGTCAGAAGCTTAGGCTTTTAACTTGTCATTGATGGTCCTCCCCACCAGTGGGGAAGTGTATTATAGTGATTCAGTAGTGCTTAAGTTACTTCATTAATCCAGTTCTTGAACATCCATCCAAGGGTTTTGGTCCCTTGGCTATAAAAATGAGAATGAATGGGTGGAAAAAGATTTAAGAGATTTTTGTCCAAAAGAGTGCAATTTATCTGCAGAAAACATCAGATTTTGACTGATTTGAAGATATTTTAATGACAAAGTACAAGCGGACCATTAGAACAGTTGCAGATGGTTTGTGTGAAATGGCTCAGTTACAGTAAGAACCACATGAACTTTTACCCTGAACTCAAATCAACATCTTTCTCTCTCTTTTTTTTCTGATGGACAAAGCTGTTTAGTTAAACTTTCGGTTTGTTTCTTTTCCTGTGCACATGCCTTTTTAGCCCTTATTTCAGCTGGGACTAGTACTCAGCTACCACCAGGAAGGCTGATTTGTGAGACTCACAGCCAGCTCTGTTCTGTGTTGGCCAAATTTGTCCTGGTTGCAGCAATAATAGAGTCACTCCAGCCTTACTAATCTTTTCCATTTGCAGACCATTACTAGATTTCAATACCAGAAACAGGAGGTGACCATCTTTCTCTTGTTGTCAGCAGAGATGTCAAAGTTCCTGTTTGAAGTGAAGATTCTCGCTAGAAAGTGCACTTCAAAAATGCTGCATCAAGCTTTTCCCAGCTTTTCAAATACGCTGCATTAATCTTGAAGACCCTTTTGGCCTCTCCACATCAATTCCTTCCCTGTGTTACTTCTCTGTGATGATGGTCAGCATGACTGAATCGTTCTAAATATCACCGAGTCTGGGAGATAGTTCGCAGTTTCCTTTCAGCCTGCTCTGCTCCTTATTCCTTTCTATAGCCTCTCTCATCTCCTCATGCTTTTCTTGTCTCCTTTTTAAAATTGCCTCCTGCTCACCCTCTGTGTTCTTTCTCCTTTGTTTCCTAATGCCTTCCTTTAAGTCTTTGAAGTTTCCAAAGCACCAAAATCTGCTTGACCAACTCACACAGAAATCCCACTGGTAAATCAGAAGAAAGCAGGTGGAGGTGGGCTGCAAGCAGCGCTGCAGACCAGGAATCTTACTAACACCCTGTTCATTTTCATTGGAAGACTTGACATGTACACAGCCTAGCTAACCATGGAGCAGCAGGGACAGGGAATTTGAAGAAGAAACAATAGTGGAGAAAAGATACCGCGATGACAGGGTAGAGATGAAAAAAGAACCACGCATCAGTGGTCCATGTTCAATATACAACAGCTTTGCTCACATACAGCATTCTTGTAGTGCGATATAAAGTCATTACTCACTAAGCACCTCTCATTCACACTGATCATCAGCACTATGTGAAGTAGTCTCCTAGAGAAGGGACACAAATGATCTTATCAGTCAGGATTGTGGCAATTAGTAGAGGTTCTCTCTTTCGGTATTGAGGAACCAGAAGAGAAGAGTGACATCAATAGAGAGACTCTGTTATTGTTTGAAGTCAGAAAGCAGTTGTGGACAGGGAGGGATGGGCAGGAAAAGACAGAGAAAGCAACCACTGTACTTTCAGCTGTCCAATATAAATTTTTTTCCAGCAAAGAAAAAAGCTACTTCAGCTCTGTGGCTGGAACTTGGCAGCTCTTCTTTGAGTTCCTTAAAAAGAAATAAAATTGTTTTACCATCTGGGAGACCCACTTGCTCTTTCCCTTTTCTCGCACATATGCTTACTACGTTACATTACCAGTTGAATACAGCAACATATGCATGCAAATCTTTCCAGCTGAGATGCACAGAGATTCTTTTACAATTACCAAAATGGAGTCAGCTGTGCAGAAGAACTCTTCTGCCTCAATCGCTTAACCCTTTATTGACTCAGAGGAGGAGATATAAAGAATGGTAATAGAACTTTACAGAGGCAGAATGTGGTGGCCGTGACTTAGTGTGGAATATGGCCAGTGCATGATTTGAGACCCCAGTCCAGTAAACTTCTCAATTATGCACTTCACTGAAAGCACACGTATAGTCTTACTGAGTGCTTATATTCTGAAAATTAGTCTAGGGCTTGAATTTTTTATTCAGCTGGGACCTTACCTCCTTTATTCATGAAAACACAGTAGGATCATGAATAACTGGGTACGTGTCTTTGGATGTTGTGGGCAAATGTGGCCTGAACTCCAAAGTGGTGGGACATGAACTAGCTCTGATCCAGAAAAGGTGACTTCCATTACTGTAATGCTGAAAACACTACATCTCACAGTGGGGCTTAGGGCCATGAACACACTACTGCTATCACATGACTGATGACCTGCTCCAGGCAAGCACAAAGCTTGCAGCTGTCTGCCCAAATCGCAACCTTCTGACATACCCTGCTGTGGCTTTACATTCAGTTGGCAGGAGGAACCTTCTTCCAGTCTACTGTACTTACTAGTATGGGGCTAGAGAATGAATTTGGAAATGTCAGTGGCACCACTGATGTTTTTGTAACTCCCCATCAAAACTCAAAGGAATTTTGGCTTTTCTTTTTGGGATAAGCTTTCTACACTTGTGAAAGGATTCACTAGGATATAGAATAAAGCAAGCTTTGCCTACAAGAATATAAATTCCTCAAGACTTACTACATTGGTGCACAGGCTGGCATGAGCTGCTTTTGAGGGGGGATGAATTTCACACAGAGTGAATATCATCCTTTTTTTTATATATTAAAGAGCCAAAGAAAGACCAAGAAAAATTGGCTTCATTCTCTTCTAAAATAAAAGGGGGCAGGTCTTCAGCTGGTCTGTATTAGTACAGTTTCTTGAACTCTGTGGAGAGGTGCTGATTAGAACCACCTGAAGACCCTGTCTGGGTAGTATTGCTATTTTTACAAAGCTGGATAAAATGGATCTACTCAACGCTCAGTAGCTATGAAAAGAAAGAATACTACAGGCTGCATTTTAGCAACTAGAAGCAGGACAGAAAGAATGCGTATGGGGTGACAATTTTTGACATGTAAGGTAGCAAACATGTGGAAAAAATTACCAAACAAATGACACGTTTAAAAACTTTAAAGCTATGGTTTGGAAGCACTAATGAATTTAGGTCTGGCATCAACAGCATTCTTTTTTTTTAAAGTGGATGTTTTGATTCAGCACTATTAATGAACCATTTGCTCTGACTTTTTTTACCAGATAAGTGTAGATCACAAAAATCTCTTCTAGATGGCACTTTTTAATGAACTATGTAAAAAAAAGAGTCTTGGCAAGGCAAAAATACGTATTAAGCACCTTTCAGAGGAACATTGCAAGTAGCTACAATAAAATGCTCCCGGACAAATCAAGTGAAAGTTTTGAGCTCCTCACCTATTAAAATAAGAATTTTTTATTTACTTGTTAAAATTTTGAGACCCACCATACCTAACAGGGATAGGAAGAGTTTTCCACTGTTTGAACATGAAACAGAATTCCCACTGCTGGCAAAACCAGTGGAAAAAAGTCATGTTTCCAATGGATAGGCAAAAAGTAAAAGAGAAGGGCCCAATTTTGAGGTCCAGGTTGAATTTCTGTTCAGTTTGTACACAGACAAAATTGTCACTGAAGATTATGTCTCAGCAAATCCTGAGTAAGAATGTCAGTTACCTGAAGGTCTCAAGATGTATTTGCATATTAAATCCTTTAGATTTGTAAAAGGTTGGGGTTGTTTTGTTTGTTTCTTTGTTAGCAAATACATCTATTTCTGCTGGCAGAAAGTGTTTTTAAAAAATAATGTCATAAAGGCAATGTTTAGCAGATCTAGCATACAATATCAAGCTTCTTAAATTTGATGTAGTTCATATAGCTTACTGGGGTGACAGGTCTTGTGCTGATCCCAGTGTAGATTCTCACTGTTTTGGGGAGAAAACCTCAAAGTTAGTAAAAGCTACTTTTCAGACTTTGTATTTTCATTAGTAGTTTCCAGTCTGCAACTTCCCTGAATCTTCTGTAGGCCCTTCTCCCTTCCAATTTATGCCCTTAAAACTGTACTTCTATGACTTTTAAATTTGTGTTTAAGTCAATTTTTCATATCTCTCTCTGTTTTTAATTCTGATTTCTTGCTTTGTGGTTTTTTTTTGTGTTCAGGTAGTTCTCTGAGTTTCCTTGGAGACAAAAAAAGACTAAGTGTGACAATAAGGTTGAGGTTGCTCTTGTAGATTCCACAGAGGAAGCAGATGAATATGATCATGATGTGCCATAGCGACTGTCTGCAGTGACATTTTTCCTCTTTCTGTGTCAAAAATGCATTTGGTTATACTACACCCAGAAAAATCGTGCCTGATTTTATATCTGTGATTTTTATGTTTATGTTCATTACATTGAACATTACACAATTTAAGAGGGGGAAAATACTAGTGTAATAAACAGAATTCAGCTACTGTATTATCCAAAGTAATTAACTTTTCTATTAATCTGAGAAAACACAGTGTAAAGTTGCTTTGCACTCAGACCTTCACAGGAATGTGGATTTTATCTGTCCCTTACAGAAAGAAGAATGACTTCAGGTCTTCATTTTTCATACCCCAGCATGATAGCAACACATTTTGATATCATGGCATCCCCACAGTTCTTTTGCTATGTGCCAAAAACAATGGCAGTGGCGTTAGCAGAGGAAGAAAGAGCAAATAAAAAGCTTCAGTATACATGATGCTGGTAGTGACCTGACATGGGAGGTCTCATGGGACGCCCTCTTTGCTGGCGACATGGACAGCGGGACTGAGTGCACCCTCAGCAAGTTTGCCGACGACACCAAGCTGTGTGTTGTGGTCGACACGCTGNAGGGAAGGGATNCCATTCAGANGGACCTTGANAGGCTGGAGAGGTGGGCCTNCGTGAACCGCATGAAGTTCAACAAGGCCAAGTGCAAGGTCCTGCACGTGGGTCGGGGCAATCCCAAACACAAGTACNGGCTNGGCAGAGAGTGGCTCNAGAGCAGCCCTGAGGAGAAGNACTTGGGGGTACTGGTGGATGAGAAGCTCAACATGANCTGGCAATGTGTGCTTGCAGCCAGAAAGACAACCGTATCCGGGGGTGCATCGAGATGCGTGGCCAGCAGGTCGAGGGAAGTGATTCTGCCCCTTTACTCCGCTCTCGTGAGACCCCACCTGGATTCCTGTGTACAGCTCTGGAGCCCCCAACATAGGAAGGACATGGATGTGTTGGAGTGGGTCCAGAGGAGGGCCACAAAGATGATCAGAGGGCTGGAGTATCTCTCCTACTAGGACAAGCTGAGGGAGTTGGGGCTGTTCAGCCTGGAGAAGAGAAGGCTCCGGGGTGACCTTACAGCAGCCTTCCAGTACCTGAAGGGGCCTACAGGAAGGATGGAGAGGGACTTTTCACAAGGGTGTGTAGTGATAGGACAAGGGACAACGGCTCTAAACTAA
>Ga0065711_1041445_pt1 | contig 16147 bp, 8 predicted proteins | sample Hoacrofraction12_FD_59098 | JGI IMG/M metagenome (GOLD analysis project Ga0065711, IMG submission 59098) | Hoatzin crop microbial communities from Cojedes, Venezuela - Epithelial fraction 12 v2 (version 2) | ecosystem: Host-associated > Birds > Digestive system > Esophagus > Crop | place...
AGTCCTGGCTGGACGAGAGGGGACATAGTTTGGTGCTGTTGAGCAACCCAGGCTTGGTAACGGAGATAGACCTTGAAAGTAGCGAACACGGAACACTGCTACAGAAGTAGAGTGGCAAACACGGAACACTGGAGCAGGGGGACTACCACGTTGTTGCTTCCTGCCTTAGCCGATTCCGGCCACGTCGCTGCTTTCTGCCTTATCGTCGCTTCCGCATCGAGATGAAGCTCTGCACCAATCACAGCGAGTTATTGCAGTTTTTCCTATATATGGTTAGGGGTAACTAACCAATCAGAGGTTGTAATTGTTTCACTATATAAACCCTGTTTTGCTGACTAATAAAGGAGAACGATCTTACTCATATTGGGATGCGTATCGTTACTCCGGGACCGGCTCCCCACTCCAACAGTGGTCAGACATTGGAACAGACTGCCCAGGGAAACGGTTGAGTCACCACCTCTGGAGTTACTTAAAGCATGTAGAAGTGGTGCTTCAGGACTTGGTGGTGGACTTGACAGTGTTAGGTTTATGGCTGGACTCTTATTTTGAGGGTCTTTTACAATGGAAATGATTCTATTCTATTCAAACATTTCTATTGTTTTCACAAACTATTTGATAATTCAACATAAACTGGAAATGCCATGCAAGCAGAGCAGTTGACCTGGTAGACTCTGATGCTATTCATACATGCAAGATGATTACTAATGGGAAAGATACGTGTCTATTGAATGGAGCTTACTGTATGGAAATACTAACATGATCAGGTGATACAAGGGTAAAACTGTTATTTGATGCTTGATATGTGTTTTATGAAAAAAAAAAAAGTCCTTCCTGGAAGAGTAATGAATAAATTTTTTATTAACATTGACCTTTTACGGCTCTCGCTGTTGTAGTTAGAGAAAACATCTTGCATTTTTATAATAATAGGTTATGATATACCACTCTATACAGTTGCAACTTCTGCTCTGGGACATAGAATATATTGTGTATCAAGTCCCCCGTTGAAGTTAGAGAAGGATATTTGTAGTAGAGGATGGAATGTGTCCCAGATATGCTGGCCTCCAGGGTACTTTGAAGGTAAAAATCTGAGCATGAAAGATTGTTTAAACTCAACAGAAAATACAGTACTCGGTCTACTTGCCTACTCAACAGTCTTCAACAGAAAGTGTCAGATCTTTGTAAACATGAATCCTACAGAAGATAAATGTTGCAATTATCTAATGTTGAAATGCAGATGATTTTACCTTCGCTAGGATTTGGGTGTTTTAACATTTTTGTGGATCTTTCTTATGCAGAATACTGTCAACTGGGACAAATACAGTGTGACCTTTGGCTTGTAACTAAGTATTTTGCGTAAAAGTGTTTTTGGTTTTACTACCTTCATTTTAAACCTAAGCTAGAACATTCAGATCAAGAACAGAACATGACAGAGGGGTTTTTTGTTTGATTTCTTTTGGTTAAGTCTTGGAGTTGGGTCACTCAAGGTGAAAAAGAATAGGATAGTAAGAATCAAAAGAATACAGCTTGCTGAAGTCCCTTAATGTATATATCTCTTGCATGTATAAGGAGCTTAAAATATCTTTTAAACTGTTCTTTTATGTTCATCTAAATTGCTGCTCCTCTATGAAATTAATTATCAGCCACTTTAAAATAAGCACAATTAAAAAAGCAATAATTCTGTGAGATTTCCTAACTGGAATCCTTGTGAATTATCAGCAGTCTTGTGATTCTGAATTCCAAAATGGTACTGTATATTCTTTGTAGGGACTTACTGCCTTCTTCTTGATATGAAGTGGCAGAAAAAATGGATTGATCTGAAAATTTTTCAGAGGTCATAGTGAGAGTATTTGCAGAAATATTTCTCTTGCATTCCAAATATCATCTTTTTTCCTTTTTTCTGTTCTCCAGCTTTTCCCTTGTTATAATACGAGAATTTGTGATACACATCTGGTACCTTTTTCTTTTCTTGAGAAGTTATTATAGTGCTTCCATTTCTAACCTTCAATTTATGTTCCATTGTGTCCTACTGAAATTATATCCTATTGCACACATTCCCCAGTTCAGATAGTTTTATTATTCTGCCCTTTTCAATTCACTAAGGACACCTTTACATTCTAATGGAAACATAGTTCCTCAAAACATAGATGACCTAAATCTTAAGGAGAAATGTAGTATCATTTTCCAAGAAGATTTCTGTTTCATTCTGTGATCCTGGAAGATCATCCTTAAGTATCAAAGTTATGAAATTGTTATGAAATTAATTTCCCATGAAAGTGACCTCTCACCCAGGAGAGATTAAAAATTTGCTTTGTATGTATCTTCCCTTTCTGAGTGAGAATTATACCACAGTGCACTGGGAAAATAGATAGGGACATTTTATTTTATATTATATTGTATTGCAAAAAGAACACTACAATATCCTTTAAAATAGATGAAATAATTTCTGCTTGTGTTAGTATTTGTGAATGTCACTTGTTCTCTAAAAATAATACAGGCAATGCTTGGAAATAATTTGACTTACAAGTACTCAAGATTGCTAAGACTTTGCAATAGCAGTGCAGACAACAATATTAATAGTAAACTTAATTTTGTTTCTTTATTTTTTTCATTATAATGGAGTTCAGTGCTGTGATCATGGGATCTTACTTTTCCTGTTCATGTCTGATTTGGTCCACAAAACAGAGTTCTTTCTCAACTTGATCTGTGTTCAAGTGTGAACCTAAACTGCTTTCTGAACACCATTTGCACCCTGTTTGAAAATGGAGTTAATTATTTTTTAGTTCCTGGGATCACAGTGTCTGGTTCCAAACGAACTTGTTGGCAATACCATTCTAAAGGGAGAGTCTTGCTATCCCTATGCCATAAGTGGGGATACAAGAGGGAGTTTAGATTAGAAATACTCCATAGTTGTAGACATCTTGATTCAGTCATGCTTTTTAATATTATGGTGATTATATAAGTTCAAGACATTTGATTCCTCTGAACTAGGCTGAAACAGGGTATGTTTGAAGTCTAATGTATGAAAGTGCTGAAGATCAGATCACACACCGAGAAGAGGAAGGAACACACAAAACAGGCTGTTCTTGCTGCCCTTTGAACAGAGTCACTGAGACCAGTTTCAGACTTGGGTGGTCTCAGTCACTTGCTTTTTGTCTATGGGAACAGAGGTTGACTATGAGCTGATTAAGTTACTTGACCTATCTTGCAGGTAATCTGACTGATCTACTGCAATACTTTCTTCTTTCCAGAATGAATTAGTTCTTGTGCACTAGCGTAGAAGTTGTATTCTGAGTTGCCTTTCTTTGCTCCCTATGTAAACTTGTTTCCTTTCAGACTTCATTCCAAGGTTTTCTCTTCTTGCTTTGTTGCCTGCTTTTGTTCTAGCCTGACCCTGTAGTGATAAAAGTTAGCTGATAGTGGACATTATATCCACAATGAACATGAGAGTTCTGGCATGCCTTTCTACTTCTGCCAGAAGCCAAAATAAAGTTGCTAGAATTGGCCCTGATCTTCAGGTAGATGGTGTAAGTTTCTCATACACCTTTGTTTCTTCCTCCTTCTCCCACCACCTAAAGGTTCTGCTGTGATCATGTAAAGATCAAAGTGAAACACTTTATCAGTGCTGCAGTGGGGTATCACAGTGTGTGGAAGAGCACAAGAATTAAGGCAACTCTTTATACAAAATGAAACTTTCAGTGACCACAGTTTTAGACAAATTTTTGGTTATGTCTTTGTTTAGCTGACACAGGAGAAGGCAATACACTTAAAGTGGTGGAGTAAGGAGTTTTAAAAATGTAAGAGAGGACTAGGTCACTGTCAGAGTTGTACCAGGTCAATACTTTTCCATTAGTGAGCCATAAAATGATAAGCTGTGTTCTCAAATGGAAATCGACAAAAATAGAAGAAGGGACCATAAAGAAAAATGTTTAATCAATACCACAAGGGTGGTCCATGCATATTTTTCTTTAAAGGAAAAATTTAGTTACCATGCTGTCTCAATGTTTCTTTGCTTTCTTGAGCTTCTGCTTTCTCAGAAATGGAATCTCACTCCTGACCAATGGTGGAGGTCTGGAAAAGTCTCTTTTGCGTGAACGGTGGCAGCTTGGAAATCCTACACTCATGCAATATTTACTCCAATAGATGTTTTTGCCGTCCCTGTTATTTGTTCACTGTTTTGCATAGCCAGCATAATTGCATCACAGCTGTGTGTATAAACAAGAGTTTGAAGTAGGTTTAATCTTTTTCAAGTGAACTTTGAAGAGATTTTTACACCTCTGCCATGGTCTCTTTTCAGGTATAAATACTTCTTTCTGAACTGGAAAATAATGAAATCATATTCTGCTGTTACAAAGAAAACTCTTAACAAATTTGGCTTCAATACTGGTCAGAGAACTTTTCTTCTAGTCCTTCCATCACCTGGGAAAAGCACTAACAATAGATAGATTGTCTTTAGACCATATTACTCCTGAATCACATTGTCCCAGTGTGATTCCCCTTCCTTCACACCCTGTCACTGATGTAAGAGAAGAAAATGAAAGTCGTTGTAGTTACACTGGTGTTAAAACTGAAAAGCTGTGCTCTCAAATATATAATAGAACTTGATCTAGATCCCCCAAACTTGAAAATCTAGGTAGAGTGCAAAATTCTTCAGAATAATTAGTCACAGCAAGACTCTCCTTGAAAACAATTTAACATCACAGAAAACACTATTTGAAATGATACAATTTCTCTGTACTTCCTGTATTGTGAACGATCTAATGTAAGGATCTTGGGTAGGGTTGGAAAACATTGGCAGAATTCTGAGGACTTTTTCAAGTTTTCCCGTAAAGAAAGGGAGGCACACAAGAGGCTAAGCTAAGGCCTGAATTTCTTTGTCTAGCTGTGGGGATCTCTGTTTCTTAATTGTCTTGCTTTATTATGAATTCTGCTGACAAACTGGCTTAAGAAATAAAGTTCCCCAACATCCCAAATACTGTGCCAGCATCAGTACTGTTTATCTGTACCTTCACTCTCCTTCCCTATGCTGATCCTAATGGAAGCCAGCCCTAAAAGTCAGAAGCATTAATAAATCTAAATCTTTGATTGACAGGCACATGCTTATTTGGGGAGTGGAAGTGAGCAAACTTCTTAGTGACACAGGAAGCCATTATTTTGGTATGGGAGAAGAAGCTGTTACAGCTTACATGAAGTTGCTTTAAAGCTAAGAAGGGGCAGGGTAACCAGGGTGTATAGTAAATTAAAGGATGTTGGAAAATATCTAGGGCAGCTTCGCATATAATATTAAAGATATTACTAAGCATGCTGCTAGGAGCCTGCTGAGAACCTGTGACTGAAGACTAGGAAATTAGAGGCTTGCAAGCTGTGTTTTGAGAGAGAACCTCCAGCTAGAGAGGTTCTCTACCTCCCTGGGGTCTGGGTACAACAACCCCCCCCCAATCCTAGTACAGTACAAGCTGTGAGTAGCAGTGGGCTGCCGCAGTGCCCAGTGGGGACACAAACTGCCCTGTGCCAGTGGAAACCAGTTCCAGCTAATTGGTGGTGATGAAAAGCCAGGGTTTGGGGAAGAAACCCCACCAGGCAACAAAATTGCCCATCAAAGTATGCATGCATATCCTGGCCCTGCGCCCTGCCACTCAGCAGTCAGCTGAGGAAGGTGGAGGGTTAGGGGAGTTGTCTGCTTCCCCCTTCTGCCTTCCTTGTCTCCTCGCTGGAGCAGGTTTAACGGCTTGCATACGTGCCCTGAGTTGAAAACAGGGGAAGTCTGGAGTTGGGATGGTGGAGACTGAGTGCTTGTGGAATGGTGTACTGGGGAGTCCGGGGATGCCTGCTGCTGTGCCTGACTTCTGTCCAAAGGTTCAAAAGCAGTGAATTAACCAAAGGAACTATTGGGAGTGTCCTGCTTGTAACACTTGCCTGTAACTGCGCTCTGTTATGGAGAAATGAGGGACCACTTGTAGAAAAAGTGCACGCTGTGGAAACTTTTGGGAAATCCAGAAAAGAGCCTTCTGGATTTCTTCTCTTGCTTTCTTTTTCATGCTGTTTGAACTCTAGGGTATCAAAACCTGTGTTGTCAATGCCCAAAATGTAAAATGATGAAAAATTGGTGTAACAACTCCTTTGTGAGGCCTCTTTATTACTGAACATAACGTGCCACATGGTCGAAGTGAAGTGAGGAGGAGGAAAGTGTGTCAACAGTTAAGTTTGTTGCTTTGAGTTGAGATTAATTTGTTTGAATTTAAAAATGATTGTTTTGTTTTTAAGGCTGATAGTAGCATTGAACTTAAAGCAGGGAGACTAGCTAATAGAGAGGCTATGAAAGTGACAGCAGCTCAAGTAAAATGTAAAACCTGAATATCTGAAGTGCTGTAAATCAGGAGGGTGAGAAGAATGGGTAGTTTCTCTTTTCGAATGCTGTGAAAACTGATGCATGCTCATCTTGATTGTGGAGACTTAGTAATATCTGTAACTGAATATTTTATTCAAGGATAGAAATTGAGCGACAGGTTTGAAAGAATATTGCTTACAAATTGGCTTGTCTTCAAAAATGAGCAAAGCCGTAGAACATGTCTGAAAGTAATGAGCAAATAGAAAACAGATTCTAATGCTAAGTGGGTTTGATAGCAATAGCTAATGTTATCCTGATACTTGTCTGAGGGAGAAAAGAAGTTTGAGAGAAGCTCCCATGTATGAATGGTTTGCATGTAAATATTTTGGTTGCTGTTAGATACCTGTCCTGATTCTGCTGTTGTAATAACTGATGTAGATTACTGCAACCTAAAACAATATTTGGAGATTTAAACAAGATCATGGTATTTGCACTGGAAGTTGGGAATTTGAGGAACTTTTTCTCAAGGATAATTTGGAGATTAAAGAAAGTAATTATGGAAGTACTTATTTTGGTTCTGCTCACTTTGAGAGGTTATTTTTCTATTTTTAATTACTTTGTGTGACTATGGCTGGTTTCTGTTTTATATGCATGAAACTGTGTGATCTGAAAGCAAGTCATGGTATTGTGCTGCTTTTTGTCACAAGTACAGGATTCTGTTTCAATAAAACTGGGAAGAAATGTTGATTATGTTAGAAAAAAGACATTGACGTATTAATCTGGCATTCTGATCACCTTTCAATAGTTTGAAATGCAAATTTTAAGCAAACAAGATCCACTAGAAATAAATGGAATTTAACAATATTTGGAGATGGATTATGTATACCTGAAACTTGTTGGTTTTGTTCCCATTTGCTTTTCTTTGTTTTTCCTATTCCTGTTCTGTTCGCTAAGTTCACTAGTGGCAATTACTCTACTGGTACACCCACTATGAGGGGGAAGATTTGTACTCATCACCAAAATGTGAGACTGTTAATTTGTCAGTTTAGGCTGTTGCTCAAGCACCCCTTTCCTTCTCACTGGCAGGCCAATATGAGAAGCTGAAAAGCCCTTGACTGCTTAGCAACAACTAAAAACATTAGTGTGTTGTCAACATTATTGTCATCCCAAATCCAAAACACAGCACCACACCAGCTACTAGAAGAAAATTAACTCTATCCCAACCAAAACCAGGACACTGCTACAAGGCACACAGATTTTGGATATCTGGTAGCAGAGCTTGCCGCTGAAGACCACCAGGCAAAGGAAGGGGCCAAGTACATCCGTCTTTCCTTCATTACTATGTTACCCACTCCACTGCGTACTGAGCCGATGTTTTTTATGGCTTTTCTTTTGCTGCAGTGTACACTGGTACCTTCCCATTGCCCCTCACTTATCCATCCAGTTTTAACTCTAGTGAAGTGTTGGCCTTTCAAATGCTCCTGGAGCTCTTCTTTGTAATAAACATGTCACTGCTTCCACTTCTTGTAGCCGTTCTTCTTGCATTTCAGCTTAGTCAGTGTTCTTTATCCAGCCTGGACACTTTCTGCTATGGCTGCTCATTTTCTTGCATTTAGATCATTTGATTCCAGACTTGATGTACTTTCTTTGACCATCTTTGTGCTTCAAGAAGCAATTACACTTGAAGATCAGTCAGACCTCATGAGCTCCTCTGTCTTCTGGGCAATATTCTAGAAAATCCTGCCAGCAATTGTCTGAAGAGACTGGCATCTGTTCTTCTGAAGTCCAGGGTCTTTCTCCCGCTGCTTGCTTCTCTGTCTTTCCTCAAACTTTAAATTCTTCCATCTGCAGGTTACCACAGCGTAGGTTGTCAGTGACATCCCTAACCAGTTCTTTGTATGCAGTAGAGTCTGTCCCATACTTTCTTAAAAAAAAAAAAAATATCCTTAACGCACTTTTGAAACCTGCTGAATTGCTTGTGCCACGCAGTATTGGTGTCTTAGTAGATATCAGAGTGGTTGAAGTTCTTGATGAGAACCAAGACGTGTGATTGGAAGATCTTCCAACTCTCTGAAGGATGCTTTGTCAATCCGTGTTTTAGATAGCTGCCACAGCTGTTCATTAACAACATGATTGTTAACAACAACTATGTGACTTCTCACTGATCCTGTTTCAAGCTATCATTCCATGGGAAAGCTTCATGTATTTGTTTTGTTTCTTTCTGTAGAATGCAACCATTTTTCTTCCCTTCTTCCTAAAAATCATGTATCCATTTGTCTCACAACTCCATTCATGAGAACTATCCCATCTTGCCATTTTCATTTGTTGCCCCTTTTTTTGCCAGGTATCTCATATGTTAACTGCCAGTAGTCTGCTTTTTGAAGATCATTGTATGTCTGTAGAAGCCAAAGGTCTTTGCCAGCTGCAAAGCCATGTCTTGACTGACAGAATGTATCGGTTCCTGCCATAGCCTTTCTCCTTGATTTGATGGAGGTTAACCCGTAGGCCCCTGTCCTCTTCACCTGAGTCCTCAGAGCCATAAAATTGCCCTTGATCTCAGCCTCGCTGAGCAGTATTCTTCATGCCTATGTGGTTGTGACAATGGGCAAAAGGGATCAGCAATTTGAAAGCTAGATGAGTTCCAGCAGTCTCCGGAAGACTGAACATCCAGGCTCTGGACACGCATTAAACCTCCTTGAAACACCAAATTTGATTGGAAGGTGTTCTTTTGTGCAAGGCTGCACCTCTTCCTGCGTACTAACAAGTTCTTACAGCCATTTTTTTGTAAATATGGACACATTCTAATCAAGCTAAATTAATTATTTCACTGATCTTGGTGAAAATAAACCCAGTTACAAAGTCTAATTTCTTCACCACTCCCCCAGATAGAAACTTTATTTTCTCCCACTGTTCCCCCCTTAAGGAACTGAGTGTTCCCTGTCACATAAGTGCAGACTTCTCTGATTGGAAATAATTTTATGAAAGTTACTTCTGAGGAAAGTTGAGTTGCTTCTTAATGTACACTGTTTATATGCCAGTCTTGCAGACAAAATTGATATCTTTGATATTTCAGAGATTGTGGCTTTGGTTCAAGGCTCCTAAAAACATAATGGCGGTTCTTCCTTGCGATATTTTACTTTATTCCAGCTTGTTATAACAGTATAAAATGCATAGCTTATTTCCTGATACTTCAATAAATACGCAGCTTGTCCTAGAAGTTTGGGTTAAAAAGTAACTGAGTTTCAGGCCTAATGAATGTGAAGGGCCAGTTTTTTTTACTCATATTGGCCCAGACTTCTGTTTGATGTTGGTGGAAGCTTAGAGAGATAAAGGACTGAAATTTTATACCTGGTGCTGCTTAGCCATCTGCATTTGAATATTTTCCTTTAAATAAGAGTACTTTCCATCTGTTTAGGTAGCAGAATAACTGGACTGAACTTCTCTGCCTATGGAGCTTTGAATTCTCTGCATTTAGGAAAATGTCTGGGTCTTTAGCAGCTGAAGTAAAGACTTGGTTTCCTATAATTATGAATCGGCTTCAGAGTTTTAGCTCTTGATCCTAAGTGGATGGCTTAACAGGCGATAAAAGGAAAGTAAGTAGGAAGTCTTTAAAACTAAATTTTTAGTGGGAAAGAGTAGAATATTTAAGCACTCTGTCCTCATTCTGCAGTCACTTCACTGAATTTTGCTCAGGCTTTTGTGAGCTGACTTAGGAAAGGGAATGCTTCTGGAAATTGATTAAAAAACAGAAAATAAGATATCAAAATAGTTATCTCAAGAACTGTATTATTAGCCTGTTTTTTAGTTGGGCAAAATGAGGAATACCTATGCTATGCTCTAAAATTGTACTTCTGTGTCTGGCACAGGGATTTGTGTCACTGTCTTCAAGCAGAAAATGTCCACTTCTTCCTTTAATCAGTTGTACAGAACCATTCTGGTGGTCTCCAAACATTGATTTATATTCCAGCTACACAGCATTCCTGCTAAAAGCTTTTGAGGAAACCTACAGTTGTAACAACTTCTTTTCCTCTTCTTATGCTCAGCTACCTCTGTAAGCTGAATCAGATACTCTGTAGAGAAGCTAAATCATTTCTGCAATCACGCTACAAGAACCAGCCAGGCTTCCCCATTGTTCACTTAAAAGTACTGTCAGAAAGAATTATCTATAGAAAGAAGCCTGAAATCCACAGATTTACAAATGAGAAGTGAGTGCCAGGACTGATGTATGTGGAAAAGGCAACAGTCATATGAGTCCTGTTAGTGGTAGGAGTTGAGGGATGAGCCTATTGTTCAGGAGATTGTCAGGAATTTGTTCTGTTTACCCAAAAAATCAGTCACCTGCGTTTTCTTATAGTATTCAGTGGCTATGTTTGGTTTTTAATTCTAGATGATTAAGGACTTCAGACTAGCAAGTTGCTTACTTAATATCTGTAATGTTTTTCCCTCTTGTTGACTTAGCTTTTCTCAGAAACATGGCAAGGTTGATCCTGTTTTTTTAGAGCACTGCTATCTGTTACAAACTCTGTCATAGAAGCTGTAGATCATCCTTGCAGTCAGTCACAAAAGTGAGATCTAAAAGACCTGATACCCATTAGTGTGCAGATAATAACTGGTCTTTAGCAAATAGGTATCAAACTAACTACTGAATAAAAACTGAGTTTGTTTTTATGGGCTAGGTAGTTTGTGGAGCTTGTTCTCTGCCCTGAGAAACTACAGATTACTTCATATGTAATTCTACTGTTTCATTTTTTTGGATAACATCTGAGTTTTGCTTGTTCATGAAACTTTCATATTACATATGCAAAGTTAAAACTTTATTGGTTATTGGGTTTTATAGAAGACCTCACTGTCAAGAAGTCCATTGCATACAATATAACTAGCAGGACTGCACATTTCACAAGAGAGTCTTAAGAAGCTAAACATCAGTTCTGTGACAGCAAAATATTAAAAAAAAAAAAAAACACAAAAAAAGACACAAAACTTTTTTAAAAAAGTAATCATTATGGTGAGAGTTAGAAGAAAGTAGACTTCTGTGTTCTGTGTATGATTGGAAGTAATTTTCAGGTGTCCAGGAAGTGGGTAAAAAATGTGCCTTTAGCAGTAAAAAATGCCTTTATATGTTAGCTTTTTACATTGGAGTGTTTCCAGAAGCTCATAATGGTGTCTTGCTTCACTATAATGACAAAGTTTTGATACTATAATGACAAAGTTTTGATACTTTAGTTGTGAAGTTTGGTTGCTTTCATATGAAATTGTTGTCAGCTTATGGAATTTTAATAAAATATGTCTAAGATACTGAGATTGTAATGCTACAAATAGATATTATTTGGATATGAGTGAATTGGTTATTCAGTGGTGAAAGGTGCTTAATGTGTCGTAAGATATATGAATATGTAAGTTAGATAAAATAGCTTATAAGAGGTAAATTTAAGAAATAGGTTTTTGGACTTTTTTCCCCAGAATGATACCCTTCCATCTCTTTCTGCTAGTCCAAGGAGTTTTGTGCAAGGTTTGTTACAGAGAATGCTGTCTTGATTTCGAACATTTTCATTATAGTATCTCTTAGCCTGCGATTTGACATTGTTCATAATTCGACTGGTCAGTGTCACATACTGAAAGTAACAGTAGTGAAATTCTTAAGCCTTATCTAATGTAGCTTCCCCATTGTAGGGGAAGAACAGCAGTCAAAACATAGGAATTCTGAAGACATCAGTTCTCTTTAAATGTTACACTTTATGCCCACACAATTATATACAGGTTTTATTTATTGTGGTATTTGCCAGTCTGTATTTTGTGAATGTTCAAGTATTGGGGCAGAATCCTGGATCCACTGAAGTCATCAGCTATCTAATACATGTACTGGTTGGGTGTTAAGTCTTTACCATTTAGGTTAAAAACACCACCACATCTGAGAATTCAGTCCTTCCTATAAGATCTACTCTTTGATCTTCAGCTTTGAGTAGTCAGTTTAGGATGGCTTGAGATATAAACATGGGTTTTAGCATGTTAGAAACTTTGTGAAAAACATAGATTAAAATGGAGAGAATAGCTACTTAATTTTTAAAAAATGTACTTCAGTTTTTTGAAATACAGGCTTCAGTTACCTTATCTGGGGTTTTTTTTTTTGAGTTGAATGAAGAGTGGAACTCCAGTCTTAATGTAGAGAGTGGAGATCCAGGAACCAAGAACGGCAGTAGGAGAGTGAGCTAGGAAGGAGAGAACTGTCTTGGTTTCTGACAAATGTTTTCTAGCTCGCATGCTATCTGTAAAGCTGGAAAGCATTACAGTCATATTACAAAGAAAAGCTTACATTGAAAATTGTATTTTTCTCTTGAAAACTCTGGTTATGCCAGGAAGGTGATAGGACTTAATGAAGGGCTAAACTGTCTAGACATATTATAGCTGGAGACAGGATGGCTGATTGGAACAACCAGCAGGGAAGCAGACAAAGAGGAGGAACCGTTAAATCCCACTATGCCAATCACAACTGATGGGGGAAAAAGTTCGGTTAGGTCTACTGGGAAGTCTGCATTTCTTGGGATGGGAAGGAAAACTTTTCAGCTTGAATGTTAGGAAAAAAATGTTTCTTCAGGAAATATGCTGTGAAGTTCAGATAAGTTATCTGATTCAAATATATAATTTCTCTTAATGCCCTGGACAGACAAAAACCCCTAGGAATTTTCAAACTTATGCAGAATGCAGACACATCTTGTGGTACTGTTAATCATGCTGATATATGAATACTGAATTGTCATGGAACTTACATAAACATCAATGTGAGACTGTATTGAATTATGAAAGCAAAGTCCAAAATATGTCTCCAATGGGCAGTTAGTCTCATCTATATGAAAGTAGCTATGATAAATATTCTTTCCTTCATCTGATGGAGAAAAAGGAACTAACAATGTTTCAAAAACTGCGTCCAAGATTTCATCTTCCTTGACCTGCCCCCTCATCTTTTTTATTTAGCTGTAGGCAGAGGAAGAGGAGGGCTTTTGAATTCTCATGTTATAGTACTTGTGTTTTGAGTTTTGTTTGTTTTTAAGTAACAGAATTGAAGGATCACTGATGAAATCTGTTTGAAATTGAAACTGTTAATGAGAAGTGACCATATCTTAAGAACAAGAGCAGGAGCAGCTGTGAGACTGAATGAGTAAGTGAGCTTGGAAGCAGAGAGTAAAAAGCTTCCTCATTCTTACAGCATACTGGAGTGAAATTTATTTGGATAAAGTGAAGTCCAGTTGTATTGTAACCTTGACTTCATATACAGGTGCCAAATGGCAGTCCTTAGTTCAATTTGCAAGCTGCTCAAGGCCAGCAAAATAATTGAAGAGTGTGCACAAAAATAAGGAGCTGGGCAATGAAAAGAGATGTACTACTGTGGGATATGAAATCTCATATAAAAAGGATTATGTAATTCTAAGGCAATAGACAGAAAAAAACTAATAGTATTTATAGGACAGAATCCGTGTGGGGGTAAAATAGTGTTGTTAAAAGAAAATCCCTCTTGAAGCAATGTTTGTGATATTTTTTTGTGTGTGTATTAGATCCCCAAAAGCAACCTTAGTTACAGACATCTCTGTAGTGAGACAGCCTCTCATAAATGTAATTCCTGTTTTTTAAGTCTTCATAAGACTCTATTATATCTGAAAGAGTCTGCTGTCAACTTGTAATATCCAGATGCCTTTGAAGTTGCAGGAGAAACAAATGTGCAAAAGGAACCTGTAGATTGCTTTTCACAAGAAAACTGTATTTAATTAAATTCTTAAGCTATCATTCATATATCTGTTTTGTACAAGTACCACAGAATTTGTTGATAGAATTTGAATTGCTTTCAGAGAATGAACTTGTCTCTTTCACACTGCAGATTGTAAAGTCTGCTTTGGTTCAGTGTAGTGTTGTTGAAAGTTCTCTGAGTTGCTATGAAATTACTTTTGTTTTTGTGGCTTCTAAAGAACTCAAAATTCAAGGAAGTTAGTCTGGTTTGGGAGTTCAGGCTAAGACTCTCCTGGCTTTGTTGTCAAGCTCTAGGGATCAATCCAACCGGCGTTATGCCTTCAAAGTCTCACTTAGAAGGACTGGGACATATAAACACAACCTATGGACTTTGACTTACAGAATAAAAAACACTTAGCTTTTAAAGAGATGTAATATTGAACAACATTGTCTAATGATAAATCAAATGGGATCATCAGTGTTTAGAATCAGAGAGATATGTGTATGGGGAAGAGGGAAAGAGAAGGAAATGTAAAACAATTAATTTGCTGTCAGTCTTAGAAGAGCACAGTTTCATCAACTTGATTTCTAGGATAAAAGCTAATAGTAGATAATATGATTAAAGGCAAATCACCAAAAACGCAAATAAACAAGAAGTGGAGGAACGCTGTATCTTAAAGAGTGCTAGCAGAACACCCTCATTCTGCTACTTGTAGGGTTCTCAAAGCAGAACAGGCCTGTGTCGTGGGCGTGAAACCCACTAAGAGGGGTCACAGGGGGAGTCAGGGGAGTTGATCCCACAATGCCTTGAAGACTGAAGGGTGTTCAATTGCCTAAGGGGGTATGGGACTCATCTTGGGTTTGTGTAATAAATACTGTAGAATATTTTAAGGGGATTGTGGGACTGAGAGACTGAGGTGTTTAGAAAAGGCCAATGGTGGAGAAAGGAAGGAATCGGGGTGACTTGGGGGAACAAGCATGGGAAAATGGAGAGAAAAGAGGAGGCAGGGCAAGGAGGGGAAAGGAGTTCAGTGTAATCAGACTTCTGGTCGATCAGTTCGTCTGGTCAGTAAGTTCATCTGGCTAAGCACTGCATCTGGTCACCAGAGTCTGTCATATCTGAATGTTAAATATGCTGTTCTTGCTTTGCTCAATGAGACTCCTGTCTCTGTGTTGGGTTCTAAGTGCCAACAACTGGAAAAGAGTATGAATGTTTCCCTATTGAACTACAGTGCTTCATGTATGTGTACTTCAACATCTGATTTCTAGCCAAATTAGTTGTTGAGTAGGATAAGAGGTCTGGCAGCAAGGTACTGGAGAGACGATAGGTTAGGAGGCCAGACAGTGGGGAGACCAGCGTGGTTGGCCAGGTGGTCGTTTCACTTTCTGGGGCAGATTGACAGTCACCTTCTGGGAAAGCCATAGGTCTGGGCCAACTAATGCAGGGCAAGGGAGGTGTGTACGTACCAAGAGGAGGTCAGAGTATCAGCAAGCAGAGTGTGTCTGCAAAACCTGAAGGCTTCTACAGCCAGGTACTGGCAAGTGGGGAGACCAGAGGGTGTGAGGCTAGCTACTGGATAAATTTAGTTTCTAAGACCACCTACATATATGTGTATATGTATAGAGTCAATCAGCGGCATCCATCCTGATCTGTAGGGGAAGAACATGGTCAAGCATTTGTGCCATTTGTTTTGGAGTGCTGTGTGTTTTCAGTTCATGTTGATCTGTGGCTGGTTGTGTGCATGTGCATGCCTACTTGGTGGGGCAATATATGTTCAACTGCACAAATTGGTGTAATTTTGTACAACCTTTCCACTCATAAAACAGACAGTGACAGCAATTATCAGTAGTTGGGAATATAAAGGGAAAAAAATCCCAACAAGTGTGGATTACCACAGTTGTTAAATACAGGTGAATTAAATAGTTATTGAATATCTGTGTGTTGAATGACAGTAAACCTCCTGATACTGGCTTGTTTTCAGAGATAGTGATACAACACTATCCACTGTAAAAGGGCTTCTGTTCAGTTATAATGCTCACAGAAAAGACAGGAAGCTTGCATTGGTGTGCTTTTTTTTCCTAATGCTTTCTTAATTCCCCCCCCCC
>Ga0065711_1009972_pt1 | contig 16146 bp, 8 predicted proteins | sample Hoacrofraction12_FD_59098 | JGI IMG/M metagenome (GOLD analysis project Ga0065711, IMG submission 59098) | Hoatzin crop microbial communities from Cojedes, Venezuela - Epithelial fraction 12 v2 (version 2) | ecosystem: Host-associated > Birds > Digestive system > Esophagus > Crop | place...
GGTTGTGGAGTCTCCTTCTCTGGAGATATTCAAGACCTGCCTGGACAAGGTCCTCTGCAGCCTGCTGTAGGTGACCCTGCTTCGGCAGGAGGGTTGGACTAGATGACCCAGAGGTCCCTTCCAACCCCTACCATTCTGTGATTCTGTGAAACTGCAGAATAAAACTTTTGCTAGTTTAGATGAAGTCATGACTTCTGTCAGCAGAAATCCACAGATAAATTTAAATCCATAAATCACATTTGTGATGTCTGTTTGAGGAGTCAAATCTTTTCTTCCTTGCTTCTAAGATAGTAGAAGTTCTATCACGAGTAAAATATCCATATATATCTATATATAAAACACCGGAGGTAATTTTTAAACTCTCCATTTAATGGATTCATGATTCAACCTTACCACAATCACCTCCTACTTTTATGAGTCTAACTCAATGGTGCAATTTTGGTTTGTTGTTCAGGGATAGATTTTTTTCAATTAATATCCTGTTGTGTAGTGACACAATTCCAGGAGATCTTTAGGGATGAGTCAGTCACATGGGACATCTATCATGTGTAGAGAAAAAAAATCCCACTTGGGACCTGGATTAAATATCACTTGAAAGACATCAGAATTCATATTATAAGGCTTTCAATTCTGTGAGGCTGTCACTCACACCAGTCTGAGGGCATTTAAGCATCTGCAAGTGCCTAAGTCACTTCATGCCATTTTTAGACTATGAAGACAGTGGACCTCCAGGTAAGGAAGAATCTTACCTGGGCTGTTTGTTGTTTATGTTAGTTTTATCTGACTAAATGGATTGATTTTCTCTTAAGGATTGGTGAGCAGAGCAAGCTAATCCTTGTTGAGACTGCTGAAGTTAATGAAGTTGCATCAGGAACTGATTTAGCACTGTTCAGTTAAGGAAGTGAAGTAAACAGGAGTTAACTTTGTACTTCTGGAGGAAAGGTAGGACAAATGTGGAGTAAAGGACTGACTTCTCAAAGCAAATTCAGGATAATGCGTATATCAGGAGATGCTGAGAAAATAAATGCCGAAGAAAAATATCTTGATAGCATGCTAGTTAGGATAAGGTGTCTTGTTGCAAGACATTTTTTCATGCCTACAGTAAGGTCTTGTCACATAATTTTTTTTTCTCACTGTGTTTTGTCCTATCAACAGTTTGGTCCTGGAGCCAAATATGACTAGGGGTATTTATTTGTTCATAACTTCTGAATTTAAACCATTGAAATGCACATCTGGGTTGGGAGCCATACACATTGAAAATATATCAGTTGATATGAAACTAAGCAACATTTCTGCTTAGCAACAAATTGTTGTGAGCACATCACTGCCATGCCCAAATGCCTGTCTATTGTGGCCAGGAAAATCATATTAATATCCATATGAAGTACGTTGCATTTGAAGAGCTGAGAAAAGTGCTAAATGGGTTTTTTAGCTAACACAGATGAAATCTACTACTCTATAAAACTATCTGGCTATGTAGGGCTTGATATTTTTACAGGAAGGGAAGTATAGGGAGGTAGAAGTGATGTGGTCTCTGGGAACTCTGAACAGCACAGCTAGCAGTGTTCCTCATTGGCTATTCAACACCACGCTGTCAAGGTTCTTAGTGCACTTGCAGCTGGTTCCACTTCCAAGCACCTTCTTCAGACAGAATATTAAAAAGATTTATTTTGGCCCTAAGAACCTACAGTTTCCAGACAGTCCCAGACACTGGTGCATCTCAATAATGGGGATCTCAGAGGACAGACAAGTGGGAGCATTCTTCACTACAGAAGTACTGACATGCTTGAGTTCTGCAAAGCTTTGTCCACATGAATAGCTTGCTGATTTCTAAGCAAATACCAACTGTGAGGCTGAGCCAGAAGCTTTCTTAGCTCCATTGTAGCCATCCACAAGTCCTCAGCAGCAGCAAAACTACAGCCTCTCAGTTTTTGCATCACAAAAAGTTTCACCAAGTGACCTCAAATTGATGGTGGCCTTAGATAACCAAATCTGTAATGCTGCATTCTAGACCCAAATATGTTCATAACCCAAATACACATGTGAAAAAAATTATTTTTGTTAAAGTATGTGACATACAGCCTTATGTAGGAGGGGTATAGAAGGACACTGAGCAAGTCAATGCCTTGGTCTGGCGCTCTGGCAAGCACTAGCACTGTCCCACGCTGGAACTAACGTAATATCTTGTAGAAACACAGCACTGCTGACATTAGCTCAGCTGCAAGAATGAAACAGGCCTCTGGGTCCAGCCAACTTGCCAGTGCCTGCTCTGATTTCCCCACTTTGTAGCCAGGTACATGTATTTCTTCAGGCTATGGGCTAGGACTCAGTGTATAACTTGGGTGCTGGGCACTTATTCTACTGGAGGGGCATTTCAAACAACTGCTGAGGCACATAACTGCTGCCTCTTTATGAAAAGCTAATAGCTATTAACCTGACAGTCTTTAATCTCAGATGATGTCAAAGATACTGGCTGTGCCAAGGATCAAATGATGTCACTATCTCTAGGGACAGTCTCTGTCATGTAAGATCCCCTGCTATTTTCCCCAGCATTACAGAGTGCTCATATGGCACTCATATCCCACAAAGCAGTGAGCAATCCCAGCTTTCCTTATTGAGCAAGAAACTACATCTATGCATGATAAAAGCAGAGGATTTTTTCTCCAGTTTCTAAACAAACAGTTCAAATAACATAGATGACACTGTCTTGGCATCTCTTTCAGTTTTCCTTACATTTATTGTGGTTCTACGCAGATAGAAGCTTTTCCAAGTAGCCACAAATTCTCTGAGAGTGGAAATATCTCAATGGCAGGGGGACATAGACAATCATTTCTATTTCTGCTCATGGTTTCCATCTTGGAGGCAAAGATGCCATTCCTCACTTTTTCTGCAAAATTTAAAATTCTTTCTCTATGTTTTTAAAAAGCTTTTAGCTTTTGAGACTTTTCAAAGAGCGTTTTCCTTGATAGCTCTTGACATTTTTTCCACAAAGCTATTGGCCTTCACACAACAGAACAAATAGTTTCAGTGCGGGTAATGTCATGTTTCAAAACAGCAGTTCCTGTAGCATTGCTGCATGAGTATGCCTAACTGACATCTGCCAAACCTGTAAGTCACTGCTGGAAGCAAAATTGTCCGTTCGGTTATTTGCACACAAAGAACTGTTGGTGTGAGTGAGGAAGCAAAAATCTTAGAGAGGACAAAATAAAAATCCACCTTTTCCTCCTCTGCAAAAACCAGACATTACATTAAAAGGAATAAATAAAACACACTGAAGAGTGAAAGAATACTAGCAATGTATGTTAACAGGCATAAAACCACATTTATAGAGATGGTGGTGGTTTAGGAACCTTTGGTATTTCCTGCCTTTGGTCACTTATCAGTAGCCCATAAATCTGCCACTCAGTACTGGATTTTTGAAAATCTGTGTTAGCTAACTCTGTGCTGGTTGGACAAACTGTCTTTTTCTGGGCAATACCACATACCCTCCATGAAAGGAAAGACACAACTCTCTGCCTCCGCTCATTTCTGCATTTATTGCTTGCGTAAAAAGCATCCTGGGACCCTGTACTGGAAGAGAACCCCATTATCCGATACACATATCTGAAAACATAACTCCTGCCCTGAAAAATTAATTCAAGTTAAAGTATACTCAGAGGATCACCAAAAACATCCTACAGGTAAGCAGACTGCTCTGGCATAGACGTGCTAGGTCACTGGACAAGTTGTAAGTAAATTATCACAGAAAGTGCTTACAGGGCCTTGAGTGATTTAACGGAGGAGGACGTAGTAAGTCAGAATAATATAAGGAGCATGCACCTAACTCTACTTTCTTTGAATCTGATTGGCACTTAGGTTTACCAGACTTTTGCTTTTAGAGGGCAGGTTTGGATAACAGGTACAACTCTCACTTTAAAACAACTCTAACTCAACTAGTCTTGATTTGATGGACACAAAAGAAGAATGTTCCCTAGAGTTCCTAGGAGTTCCCAGTCCAGAAAGGAAACATTCCCCCAGGTGGACTTGAAAAAGACTGAAACAATTGTAAAAAAGGCACCAGTAGGTTGATGCAAAAATCAATTGGTTATAATCTGGTTTTAAATCATAATTGTACCACCACAAGAGTGTTGTTTGGATGGCTTAAATGCACACTTCTGCAGCATGAAATATTCTATTTTTACAAAATATTCTATTAGATTTAACTTTACTGGATTTAAAACAATTATTTGGGTGACACTGACAATATCCTTTGAAAGATATTTTGCTTTAAAACTTAACTTATTCTCTCATTTTCTCTCTTGGTTAAGGTCATTTATCTTACCGAGCATACATGAAAGTTTCCCTTCTGCAATAGGTGCAGAGGCTAATGATGACATTCTGCTAGGCTGAGCCCAACAAAGAGCATATGCAGTCCACGTCATGGCACTGCAGGCACCAATTGGAGGGGATGAGCTCTTCAGGGCTGGTTACTGGTGCACATCTGAGCAGAGACACCATTCCCTTCTGATCTACTGGACTTGATGAAAAGAAATAGTTAAAGAAGGCTTGTGCAATTAAATATTTTAAGAATATCCCTACTGCAAAGTTAAAAGGAGACTAAGAGGGGGAGAACCCAGCACCCGCACTGTATAGGGCAGGGTCTCACAGCACCCAGGCTTTTCCTCTGAGTGCCAGGGTGGTTTCTTGGATACCTTCACTCCCCAGCTCCCTTCAGCCCATCACCCTGCCAATCTGAAGTGGACGTTCACGCAGTAATGTCTACCACCCTAGCCACAGGCCCTGACAGATGATACCCTGATGCACAGCACCCTGAGAAGAGTTGTGGCTCTGGGGTGGCTGAACATGCGAACCAGTCCTCTCCTCTCAAGAGCTTCCCCAGGCTCTGCTGAAGGGGATTGCCCAGCCATCAGCTCCAGCAAGGTAGGATGGATGCCCTTTCTTGGCCACCTGCACCTGGGCAGGAAGAAATGTTGGTCAGCATCCCACCCAGGGCATGTCTTAAACATATTTGCATTCACATGACATCTAGTGTAATTTAGAGACCTAGAATGTGATTTAGTGCTGAAATCATAAGCCCTAGGACAAAGCAGCAGCCCAGAAACTCAGCTGAGTGTGGGTCTCATTGCTTCTGACATACTCCTCACAAAAAAATCACCTTCGCCATATTCTGATGTCCAAAAGAAAAAAAAAAAGGGGCAATAAAACTTCCTACTTTATCTTTAAAAAAAGTCAGTCTAATCTGATCTGGCAGAAAAAAATTACTTACTTTCAATCATATAATGAACACTGCTACAGGGCAGACTTACCCTGGTGATTTGTCTGTATATTCCTGTATCTTAACTTGCGTCCATGTCTTTTAAAGCTTAACCTTCAGGCTGAGTGATCTGGTTAATCCTCACTTTGAGCCTAATCACAACATTCTCACGTTTGTTAGCCTCACAAGCACATTTTGATTACCGCAGCTCAGGTTTAGAAGGTTTTTTTCCTTCCCTGGAAAAATACATGTGAGATCAGTTGTTCCAGAACATGAAACATTTCTCTTTTCACAGATTTTTAGCCTGTGTTACGTTAGCAATTGCACTTTCCTCGGCAACAAAATCATAATAAATGTTTCATTTCTATTGAACAAAAGGAAAAATCAGAGCAGAGTCTGCTTAGCTTCCTTTGCCTGTGAACTAATGAACACAGACCATAAATGACTGTCTGCAAGATCTAGTTATCTGTCTGTGAAAGGAACACACACTGCAGGAGAAAATGAGATTGCAAGAAGGAGGAAAGATGGAGGATTAATAATTACAGGAAAGGAAACTCATTTAGGAGCCTAACACAATCATTATGTAACTAAGCTTTGTTCAAGACCGTTCAGATGATAAAGCAGTATAAACTCAGAATTGGCTAATGACTTGCTTGAAATGCTTTAGAAGGGGCTTTTTTTAGCATGAGCCTTGACCAAACCTGGGTGGAGGTGACTGTTGTTATTAATTATTATTAAGTGTGTTCTGTACATATGAGGAGTGCTTTCCTTCCCCCAGAAAGAAATAAGGCTCTTGTCTTGCTAAGAAGGTTTGTCTTTAGAGGGCATAACTGAATTCTTTTAATGTCCTTATTTTTGCTGCACATCTCCTTCAATATAACAGTACCGGTGGGGCAGCAGCAGCCTGGTTCACTACTCCAGGGACTTGGGTGGGTCTCAGCTAGTTCTGCACTTGAGGGAGACTTCTCCAACTAAGGCAAGGAAAGACAAGCAGGAAGGAATAGCAGCCTCATAACTGCTCTTCCAAAACCAAGACACCTTTTACCAGTCAACTAGCAACATGCAGAGGCCTGAGACCAGAATGGCCAGCTCAGACATCAGCCATAATCCACATTATTCCCCACTGACCTCAGGAATCTAATTTGCTTCTCTGTCCCAGCGAGTGAGTGGGTGTCAGGCTGTCTATCTTCTGCTAGATGGCAGCAAAGCCAAAAAACCTGTCTCTTCACAGTTGGTCTTGTCATTAATGAATAGATGCTCATGGTTTTCCTGGTCTTCCTTCCTAATAATGGAAAGTAGCATCACCCAGTTTTTGTCGGCCCGTGTCCTGACATGCCAGACATAGCTGTTGTTCCCCATATTGGCTGAGGTCAGTTGTACGAGGTTCAACAAGGCCAAGTGCCATGTCCTGCACTTCAGTCACAACAACCCCATGCAACACTACAGGCTTGGGGAAGAGTGGTTGGAAAGCTGCTTGCGGAAAAGGACCTTGGGTATTGGTCGAGAGCTGGCTGAACTTGAGCCAGCAGTGTGCCCAGGTGGCCAAGAAGGCCAACGGCATCCTGGCTTGTATCAAGAATAGTGTGGCCAGCAGGAGCAGGGAGGTGATCATGCTCCTGTACTCGGCACCAGTAAGGCCACACCTTGAGTATTGTGTTCAGTTGTGGGCCCCTCACTACAAGACAGACATTGCGGTGCTTGAGTGTGTCCAAAGAAGCACAATGAAGCTGGTGAAGGGTCTAGAGAACAAGGATTGGCTGAGGCAACTGGGGTTGTTCAGCCTTGAGAAAAGGAAGCTGAGGGGAGACCTTATTGCTCTCTACAACTACGTGAAAGGAAGTTGTGGTGAGGTGTGTGTTGGTCTCTTCTCCCAAGTAACTAGTGATAGGATGAGAGGCAATGGCCTCAAGTTGTGTCAGGGGAGGTTTAAATTGGATATTAGGAAATTTTTCTTTACTGAAAGAGTTGTCAAGAATTGGAATAGGCTGCCCAGGGAAGTGGTGGAAGTGACCATCCCTGGAGGTGTTCAAAAAACATGTAGATATGGCACTTCAGGACATGGTTTAGCAGGCATGGTGGTGTTGGGGTGACAGTTGGACTTGATGAGATCTTAGAGGTCTTTTCCAACCTTAAAGATTCTGCGATCCTATGATTCTATATCTCCACATATCCTTCCCTTCAGGTCAAAATTAACTCATTCAGCCCCAATACAAAAGAACAGAAGAACATAGGGAAATGGACAATAACTGTGCACGGATTTATCATTAGCACAGGGACCATACATCAACATTTAAATCAGAGCAATGTTGAACTACTCTAAGAGTTGACAGCTCCTACTTATTTCCATGGCACTGCAGTTCATTTTGCCAAAAAGACCAAAAAAAGGTGTTACCAACCAACTTGGGACAAAGTCTGATTTAATTTTAGTCGGTGGAAATCTGAGGTTCAGCAATACACATGCTTTCTTGTCAGGCTTTTATGAGCATTCACACTTTTTCAATAGCTCTCATCAAGACTTCTGTTGCTTCACTGTGCTAGAGAGGTCTCCTGTAGCATATTAAACTACAGCATAAGAAGCAGAGGTACATCAGCTGAGTGTATTCATCTGGAAGCTCAGAAAAGACACTTGCAGCAATATCTGCTAACATCTTCCAGAGATTTGGCACACAATAAACCTATGAATTTCAATCTTATTTAATTTGAATGGCACCCCCATGTACCGATAGGATTCTGCTGTTTGCCTGGGAAATAAGGTGCTCTAGACTATATGAATAAAGGAATGATTGAAAAAAAATTATCCTGTAGCTTCTTGGAGAAACAAATCACACCAGTGCATGCAAAAAATTTTCATCTCTAGTGTAAAATTTTTGTAAAAATGAACATAATTTATTCCTTAATTGCTATAAAAGGTTAGGCACTCAGACAGTGGACAGCCAGTGATCATGCAGAATTGTAAAGACATATAGTAGCAAATAACTGTTATGTGTAAAGATTGATGTGAATGACACATGTATTTATGGGACAGTTACTGCAGTCCCCAACTGGTGAGTAGCTTGCAAAGGGTAAGATGCCCTCTTAATCTCATAAACTTCAAAGTCATTAAAGTAGTAACTGTATTTATATCTTCAAAGCACTTTGTCAACATTAACTAATGAATCTTCACTATATATCTGTGAGGAAGATATTTTATAGATGGGGATACACACACAGAGATGCAATTATCTATCCAAGGTCACAGGCACAGTCAACATTAACAGAGATTAGTACACAGTGTTCATTAGACCACATTCACATTGGGAACAGTGTCTTAAATATTTCATTAAAAAGCATGTTGCACACCCTTCTCATCCAAAGCAGAACAGTATTGCAGCTGCAACAAATGTCCTGTGTAGAAAAAAAAAAGTGACCTTGTGGATGGTCATCTCCTCTACCTCTTGTCAAATATGCCACTTTGTCTGCTTGGTTTATTTCCATAGTATCTAATAGAAAGAGAAATTATAGTACAGTGCAATTACCTACATGATCTTCCACAACTAGACTTATTTTTAAGGAGTCCTTCATATACAAAATATGAAAAACACTTGAGAACACTGCTTTTGTAGATCTGGCCATAGCTAACTGTCCTAATGCAGTTCAAGCTGAAGGAGTTGATACAAAACACTAAAATTCTACGCCTGCTCTTCGAATTCACAGTTGGAATCAGCTCCACATTTACAGCATAAAAATCACTAGGCCAAATTCACAGCAGGGCCCAATATCAAGCACAAACGCAACTGCACCAGCCGAAGAGATGAGTGCTCTTACCTTGTTGCAAACTGCTCATCACCACTCTCCCCTGCTCCTCGGGAGAACAACTCCTTAATCACTTCTGTTAGTCTAAACAACTCCATGCGTTGGTACTGGTTAACTCAGCTCACGTGGACTGAACCAAGGAAGGGAGCTTCATGAGCAGCCCTACTACCAGATCTGAGCAAACAGGAGCTTTTGACAGCCCAGCAGAAAAAAAAAAAAAACAGATGATGCCCTATTCCACTCTTGTATCTTTGCAATGCACGTTTTTGTGCACACTGGGACAACACATAAGTGTCACTTACACCTTCAATCACCATGTACCAGGGATGCTTCAGTCCCACTCTTCCTTCAGCTCCATCGTAGCATCAGTACGATGATTGTGCCTGTAACCCTGTACTCCCTTCGTGAAAAGGCCAGATGATGAGGAGAAAGCAAGAAACATTACACAGGGCGGCATGTCAGAGCACTTCAGTCATGGCAGTCATTGCTAGAATCAAAATATTTCATCTAAAAGGTAGGTACAGCCCAATGTGCCAATACATTTTACTACAGCTTCAGCTCCTTGATGACCAGACTTTGGGAAGCAGATGAAGGTCACCTAGGATGACACACAGGAGTAATCTGCACCTCTTCTGTGATCTGCATACTTACAGCACTGCTCGGCTTCCAATTTCCCTTGTTCAGGATTGCCATCTCAACATTGTCTTTGAAGTCTATCACTGATATATGTATCACATTGCATCCTTGCATTGTTAATTCATTCACCCCCGAAGGAAAAGGAGAATGTCCATCCTATTTTACTTCATTGTTTCACTTTTTGAAAATATTCCTTTCCTGTCTATAGCGGAAACTGGGTTTTTTCGTTGTTTGATTTTCTTATCTCGCTTTTGCTGTGTGCTAGACTGTAACCTGTTCTCCTCCAACTGTTGTGAAGGTAGATAGAGCCTTAAAAGGAGAAATTCATTTGAACATTGGCAAAATAGTACAGGGATGCCTCTGAAACAAGAGAGGCATCCATATACCTTACCTGGAACATCTGTAAACCATAAGGTAGTTATAACTCTTCCCCTCCCAAACTATGTTACAACCTGTTCACTTTTTGTTGTTTGTTGAACTATAGCAGAAATAAAATTGGAGATTTGAGCCAAAAAAAAGAATTTTTGTTTCAGGCAAGAAGAAATTTATGCCTTTTCACAGTAAAGCAACATTACCTCATTTCTTACAAGAGCAGACATCCTTTATTTCCATTAACTTCTGCATGTTCTGCCTCAGGTGTATGATTAATAAAGGCCAAAGCTGGATGAGTTTATTTATCCAAATAATCCTATTAAGAACAGCAGGGAATCCAAAGGCTGGTAAGGAAAATAACCCACCTGTTGAAATGTTTGGACCAAGTAAGAGAAAATGAGTCCCATCTGTTTTTTCTATATTCTTAAGGCAGAATGAATAGTTATGCAGGAAAATACATTTCTGGTGTATTTTAAAATCATCATAATCAAGTAAGAGGCCACTTTCAGACAGCAGAAAAAAAAAATTCTGGAAATGAATACTATACCAGATGCCTAGTTTTTAGCAGTAGGGCACAGAGATTCAGTTTGACAGAACCATTACTGAGTGGTAGGTGTGCTATAGTTGAAAAAATGGAGTTTTCTTTTTCTATGCCTCCGTTATTATAGGTACTTAGTACAGTGGCAGATTGTGTCTTCTAAATATGTTTAATCACACTTAGCAGTGTTTCATCTCAGACATTACAAGCTGGGAATGAAGAGAATGCCTGGGAATGAAGAAAGCTGCCAGCACTGGAAAAGAGAGAGCGGTGGGGAGCCAAAGAACTTTTGCAATTTGTGAATTACTTCAGAACAGGGTCAGTCACTGCTCAGTCTAATTGATTATATGTTTTTGTCCAGTTCCATCAAATAGAATATTCTTCCCTACAAATGCATTTCTACTAAGAAAAAAAAAAGGGAAAGTGCCAGAAAAATCAGAAGAAAACTACTGCCAAACCACCCATCCGAACAACTGAAGCATTACAGATCCTATTAGAGTTTATAGAAATAGGGATTAGAAAGACCACAGAATACCCTCCTGCCATCTTTTTACAGACATATGTTCTGGGCTGTTCCAAAGCAGTGACTGCCAGATTAGGCCCATAGCACCGATTTCCAAGGAGGCTTTTGTTAAGACTAGGTCTTGACAGGTGGGATTCAAAGCCCCTATCACTATGAATAGGCCCTTTGGCTCTGTAAATATTCTGGATCAACAACATCATCTAATGGATAAAGAGAGCAGGAGAACCTATTTCTTTTTTAGTGTTGGTTTACTGCAGCTTTAAGTCCCAAAAGTTTCCAAACCATTTTCCGGAACCAGCATGAGCAGCCAGCATCCGAGCAGTAGCTTTGTGTTACATCTTTCTGGCTTCTTTGTCATTTTGAAGTTGATGATAGCCTCTGAGGTATTCACCCTTTCCTCTCCCATAAAATGTGACCCATTAATACTGTTGGTAGGTAGCAGTAAGGGAGAGGCTGCAAGGCACTTGCTCCCCACTGTCCCACAGACTCCCTGGCTGTGACAAGATCTCCTTTGGGATCAGGGTGGTTGGGGATGTACAGAGGTCTTGGACCCCACAGCTCCTGCCATGTGGCGTGGGGGTGCTGCATGATGTGTGGACATCACACAGAGCGTGGGTGCCACACTGATGCCTTCCAGGTCCTGCCAGGTCCCCTAGAAATGGTCTGCATCTGGTCAGGCTGGGCAACTTTCCAGTCTGACCAGACACAGACCTGATCTCCAGGCAGGCTGCTGGCCATCACTCAGGCTCCGTGCCAGCACAGCTATGGCCCCTCAGTTAATCTTCTTCGGCATCTCAAGCACAACAAGCAAAAAGCAAAACAAACAGAAAACCCAAGCCCTGAATTCTTCCTGAGCACCAGGGCTTTAGCACACTACTCACTTTCTACAAAACCTTTGAGTGGCTTCCAATAAATTCCCACAAACCAGCACAGAGCAAAAACTCCTCACCACCCCTGCTCATCTCCACAGACACTTCCTTCCTGCACACAGGCACATAGGTGTCCTTGGGAAGTAAACCATGCTCTGTTCACTTTGGGGAAACAAGATAGCTATCTATTTATGAAAAGGAAAAAACGCACTTCAAAGTCGTAGGGAAACACTTGGCCACACAGTCGCTATTGTTGCTGTACTCCTACCAAGCAAGGACCCCTGCGCCAGCCCTGCTGGACCAGCCCTGCTCCAGCTGCTGGAGGCCCTACAGATGCTCCGGGTTTCTTGTGCTGCACGGCTGAAAGGTCAGATACTGCAGCCAGCAGCACTACCTGGGCAGTTATAGCCTTCCTCGTCACTCCACAGCCTATCTACGTGTCTTGAGAGTACATGCCCTGCAGAAGAGCTCTTCTGAGTACTGCAAGAGTTAACTACCTCTGCACAACTGCTTTCTGTGGAGATGAATTAATAATTGCCTTTTTTTTTTATACAGTTTACATCCTCCAGATGATTTCCAACGAGATGGAGACCACACTGTCTGTGGCCAGGCTCACACAGCAATCTGAGTCATCCCTGATTATTTGGATGCCTTGAGCCCCTAGTGGGGGTTTGGATCCCTTGGGGACACATAGAAAGTTTCAGGAGTGTTACACTTTGCAAAATGGAGTAAACGCAATCTACTGAAAGGCAAAAAAAGAGTTAATTCAATTAAGCACTTGGGGTTTTCCACTTTTTCAAAATTCACCTCTTTGTTTACACAAATGGATAGCATGTCCAACAGATGCACAATGAAAGGAAGAAATATTTCCTACGCTTAGAGAGACTTTTCTACAGGCATGCAGTGTACGCTTTGAAACAAGAAAAGAAGGAAACTAACACTCAGCATGCACGCTCAACTTCAAACAAGTGGGTGGCTCCGTGAAACAAAAGCTAAACGTGTATTTTGACATCTGAACAGGAAAGCCAGCATCATTTATGGGTAGCAACATCTTTATTTCTTAAGAACAACTCTTGAGGCTTGGGATGTGTTTTCCAGGCTCACAGCAGGAAAGAGGATTTCCAGGATGCACACAACCTTCTTTAACACCTCAAGAGTCACAGCACGGCCCAGCCCTGGCCTAGGGAAGGTGGACAACAGAGAAAGATGGGCACTTTCTGATGGTACTTGAGGCAAGCTGAAAAAACCCTACTGCCACCTGGAAGCAGCTCTATTGACTGGTCTCGCACCATTGACTGGGCTCTTTGGCATCTCTTTTAAGTGCCTGAAGTCAAAGGTAGGAATGCAGGCCACAGTTTTTGAAAACCTTTCCTGATGTCAGGGCTAAAGCTTGTCTCTGCAGTGTCTGTTTCCATCCAAACACTAGCAATAGATATTTTTTTTAAAGTATGGCAGAACTAGCATTCAGAAAAATATCCTGATGAGGAGGGTAAACAAAAGGGGAGACATCACTGCATGCCTTGGAATGGGAGAAGGCAGAAGGAAAGGCAGTGTCACCTTTTAGAAGAAGTGTTTGGAGATGTCTTACCTGGCACTAAGAAAGAACATGATTGAATCAGACCTTCGTAAACATGGCAGCTGTGGTCCAAGAGGATTCCAGACGAGCTCCTGGTAAGGAAATATTTAGCAGGAAGCAATCCAACAGGGCTATGGAAAGGCTAAATGCTATCCTCAACACAGTTAACAAGCAGCACCACCTTTATGCAAAACGATGCACTGAAGGATGTTACCCTAATCATCTCATACCACTTCTGGAAGAGCTCAGCTGACCGGAGGCACAGGCTCAAGGAACAGCCCATCAGCTCATGCTTGCAGGCCTCTCCAGTGGGACTGGATCGTCCAGGGGGACTACAGGGAGGCACAAGTGAAAGAGCGAGGTGGGAAGACAAGACGACCAACTAAGTGTTATCAGATCTCTATTGACAGGTCTTCTTCCACCTAGATTTATGTTTCAGAGTTTCAAACAGCTAGTGACAGAGTCAGAGTTGTTGTACTTGGCTTTACAAAGAAGCTCGTGGAAACGTTGGAATTCTGCCCCCTCAATGTGTGCAGACCAAAGCAACAAACCATATTGCTCTCACAGCAAGTCTGATGCCTCCAAGAAGGAAACAGAAGGAATGAAATGGGGGAGGACAGCTGCAGCCTGTTGACAGTATTTAACTGTTGTGCTGGCTCACTTGAACTATTTTTCAAGTTCAGACCTTACCCTTAGCTTATGTCTTGTCCATCAGTCCACAGCAGAGTCGCTGAGGGTAACAACTCTTTTGTTCCCTCTGTAGTATCCTCCAGACTGTCTGGGCAGTGCATATCAGCAATGTGTCAGCCCTGGGCTGACTCACCACACTGAATCATTCAGCCATCAGAATTAACCACAACTTGTAAGCTGTACATAGACGAAACATCTAGACCCTGACTTTCAGGATGATAAACAAAAAGAAAGGTTTGGAGTGCCTACATTAGTCACCCAGGGCTTCCAGGTACAGGCACTCTGAAAGAGTAATTCAGGCTGTAGGAGGACTAAACTGTATTCCAGAGTTCCTTGTCTACAGTAATAAGAGAGCTTAAGACAATGAGACTCTTAAATTAAGTACCTCATTAATTGCCTATGATGTGATGAGATGAATTTAGGTGAAAGTGTTCATGCCACTGCAACAACAGAACCCTGGGAGGGCGGCTGCTGCGTTTTCACTTGGAGAAAGGCTAACTCATCATTTTCCCATGAGCCTTTGATCTCTTCCCAGTGGCTCTGCTCAAGTCACTAATCACCAAAAGCACACAGCATTCCCTTTCCAATTTAGAAAAAGAGTGGGTGTATAGATGAGTGTACCAAAAGGGTTTGGGGAAACCAGAGCAAGATGGAGAATATAATTTCAAATGCCTGTCCTCAGGAAGGGGTATGCTTCTTTCTCCTCTTACACCATTCAGAGGAGAAGATCAGACTTTCTGCTATTGCTCTAAAGGCCGAGTGTTTATCCGGACATGCTATCCTCTTGCCTGAGGACAGCTGCAATACACAAAGTGCATTTTAAGAAATCATTGCTTTTATTACCTTCAATTATATAAGCCAGTAATGAAAACAAGAAAGGACTATTAACCAGCCCCTCCCAGCTATCAAAATTCATAACAACCAGCATCACTTTACCAAGCTATAAAGCAAATAGTTTTAAGACAGACAGAAATACCCAGGGTAGGAGAGTAACTGACCAAACTCACAACTTTCACACACCACTTTCATAACCTTCTGCCCACCTTATGATTTCCCAGTAAGTGTTCTTGTCTGGGGAGGATGATGACTCTGTATGGAAAATTAAAGTACTATCTCAAGTTCACACTGATACATACATAGATCCGTGGAGCCTTTCATTCATATTTTCTGAGGAAAAAACATAAGGTTATTCAGGAGCTAAGCTGCTGTTGAGATTGAAGCTATAGGATGATGGAAATGTAGGTTGGAACATACCTTGAAAGGTCATCTACTCCAATCTCCTGCTGAAAGCAGGACTGTTGCCGTCCCAAGGTTCTTCCCCATGGAGAGTTGCATTAGGCTCTTCTTAACATAGCCCACTATGGGTTGCCTTATTTACAGTGAGAGTGCCCTGCTAGCACCCATCCACTATAAATAGCCAGGGCTTTTTTAGCAGGGCTACCACTAGCCAGTCACTTCCCAGTCTGTGCTGATGAATGGGGTTATTCTGCCACAGGTGCAACATGTTGCATTTCTCCTTGTTAAACAATTCAAGCTGTTTAGGTTGGCCTAGTCCTCATGTTTTCCAAAGATCCTTTGGATTGCAGGTCTGCCACCCATCTTGTCCATGCTGCCTATTTCTGATTACGTTCTTACCCATCAGGTGTCTGTGAATGGATCCTAAACAGACATGTGCCATGATCTTTCCAGGCACCAAGGTGAAGCTGACTGGCCTTCACTGCAGTGAAGTTCCCTGGGTCCTCTCACAAGAAGGACATAGAACTGTTAGAGCGGGTCCAAAGGAGGGCTACAAAAATGATCCGAGGGCTGGAGCACCTCTCCTATGAGGACAGGCTGAGAGAGTTGGGCTTGTTCAGCCTGGAGAAGAGAAGGCTGCGGGGAGACCTGATTGCAGCC
>Ga0065711_1041446_pt1 | contig 16146 bp, 11 predicted proteins | sample Hoacrofraction12_FD_59098 | JGI IMG/M metagenome (GOLD analysis project Ga0065711, IMG submission 59098) | Hoatzin crop microbial communities from Cojedes, Venezuela - Epithelial fraction 12 v2 (version 2) | ecosystem: Host-associated > Birds > Digestive system > Esophagus > Crop | place...
GACAAGATCCTGTGCAGCCTGCTGTAGGTGACCCTGCTTCGGCAGGGGGGTTGGACTAGATGACCCACAGAGGTCCCTTCCAACCCCTACTATTCTGTGATTCTGTGATTCTGTGATATCTTCTCTGTATCACTCCTTATCAGCCCCCTGACTATTTGATATGTCAAATTCTTTTATAACTTGCCTCAGTTTCCACCATTTCTATGATTTACTACTCAGTCATTCTCTTTGTAGCTTAATTTTTAAGGCAATATTTCTGAAACTCCCCTCATATCCTCTTGTAGGAGGTATCTGAAGCCTAGTGAAGCCCCAGTTTTCTCTCTTGACTGCCAATCCACTTCAGACCTGTCATCTATTAGCTTTTTCCCTCTGGAATTACTCACTTTTAAACTTCTTTCTCTCTGAACCAGCCACCAGACACTCAAGGGCCCAAGAAGTAGTTTTTTCTCATTCTGATATCACTATCTGTGTGGTGTAAAAATCAGATAGTGGAGATGAGCTAGGCAGTGGAGGAGACCTTCTTCACATGCCCTAAAAATCTTCTTTTTACCAGAAAATGGTGTGAGACTATGGCACATATTTATTAATACACACCTAAGCTAACTGAGTTTGTGTTTAATGGTGGATTTTTTTACAGTGACTCCACCGTAACCAGGATTTTGTACTAGAACTAGGTAACTCAACAGATTTTATATCAGTAATGACTACATGAATTTTAAAATTCACTTTCCACCAACAAGTATTTTCATGTGCTCTCAAGAGGGCTGAGAAAAACAGAGTTGCCAATTTCACCCTTTTTTTGCATTCACAGGCATAACAGAGAATTTAGTTGAACCCTTTAACAAAAAGCATTCTTAGGACTAGTTATTGTGATTATTGGAAACTGAGGCTGTTGCTGAAAACTGAAATGATGGTTCTGAGTTATCTAATGGTAGACTTTAATAATAGTTCCTTTTTATTCCCTAAAAATCTCAATGTTTACCTCTGTTTTGTCTTTTAAATGACATGATAAATTCTTGAAACTGTGCTTTTAAAAGACAAGTGAGCTTTTTTCATACCTTTTATCCTCTGTGGAGTCATTTGCCTTACAGGATTCCTATTAGTGTGACTTCTTGTATCTTCAATATACACTGTTTCTATCAAGTTTCAAGCAATTGGTCCTGTCAATATTATTTCAGGGTTTGTTGGTTTCAGGAAACAGAGTCATCACTGCAAGAGCGTTACTGGTATGTTCATTAGGAGAAATAAATGTGCTTTACATCTCTATTTAAATTGCTCTGTGATGAGCCTGTCAGTACAGTACGTGCTGAACAGCATCAGAGTACGACAGTAATAATAGGGAAAACAGCAATATCACCTTTGTCCTTTCTTACAATAGCATTGCTTCAAACACCAGAAAGGCAGGAGCATGGGAAATGCTGCTCGTGCTGCAACATTGCAGCTGTCGGGAGCGGGTCACGAGAGTTCCTGGGAGAGCCGGGCAACAGCAGGGCTGGGAACGCCGGGCTTCAGCTTGCAATAGTCCTGCCTACAATCACTGTGAAAAAGAACTAGCCCAGCTCAAAATCCATCAGCCTGTCTTTAAAAGCCAGTGGGCGCGGGCCAGGAGTCACCGCTGAAAGGAGATGTGAAAAGGCAGCAGAGCCAGCATAAACAGACGAAGGGTTTCCAAAGGAGCCAGCTAAGAGCAGTATGAGAAATACAATTACCAACTCTTGATGCTTCTAACTAGAGAGATTTGGAGCAGAGAACGAGAAGATACTTTTAATGTTATTGAAATACATCAGAATAGGAAGGATATGTTGGGAAAATAGCAATCTTCATGCTTCTTTGTCCCCTTCAGGGGGGTTGACATGACTGGGAAAGAGGATGCTGGTGAGTCGGGCAGAGGGAGGGGAAACTGTGATGTTCCTTCCCGGTGGGAAGGAAGGCAGAAGCTGGTGCCACAGCCGGTCTCCATGTGGTCCTCTCGGCTCACACCCACAGCAAACACCTGCTGAGAAAAGCCGGACCTTCTGGGAGCAGCGTGTGCACTGGGCAGCCCACGAGCCGATCGCTCGGGTGATGGGAACATGTAGGGTTTTTAGTCACATCTAATAACAACTCAGCTGCCAAAGGTGAGCAAGCGGACGGGAATGTGATTCTTCTTCACCCGGCGTTGTTGTGAAGCTAACTGTTGACTTCCATGCTAACAGAGCCAAAAACAGCAGACCCAGTTTTAAAATGTAGTTCTAAGGCATCATAGCATATTTGGGTTTTGTTTTTTAACAGCATGGCTAGGAAAGTTGATCCTTCATGGAATACTTTGCTAAAATGAAAAGAGCACCAATATTTTTCTTCCAAATAAACACGTTTTTGAATTTCATCAAACAGGATCCTTGTAAAAATAATTACGAAACTAGATATTAGCTGAGCATGAACCAAACTACCCCTTGTTTACCTGAATTAAAAAAAGGATGATTAATGGTAATGAATGTGTTACATTACTCATTTGTCAACAAAGATCAATAATGTTAAATACCCCAGGAATATCACAAAGCTGCCCCCAATGCTCTGCAAGTTTTATGAACAATTCTAGAGGAAAACTGTCTGTCGAAGGGCCCACCCCTCTGCACGCAGAGATCTGCCTCCTGCTGTCCCCCTCTCCTCGCTTGGTGCTGAGGAATGACCCCAGTTAATGGGAGGGGGGAGGGAATCAGGAAAATAAGGATGGTAATTTTTTTGCTTTAGTTTGGTTATTTTGCAATTCAGATCATTTCACAGGAGCAGGTATAGATACAATGAGGCAAAATGTTAATCCCCAGAAGGGGGGTGGGGGAGGATGGGTGAGATCATCAGCGGTGCCACTGTGCAGCGGAGGGGCTGGGAGTCCATGCTGGCCCTGCTGCTGCCTGAGGAGAGCACAACACAGCCCGGGAGGAGAGGCCAGAGCATTACTTGTGGCAACAGTCTCCCCTCTTGGCTGTTTTGTAATTATTTCACAGTTTTTGTGTTTCTGTGTGATGCAATGCAAATTCCTGGAGGCAGCGGTACCTGCCATGAAGGACCAATTAGTGGTCATCTCAGGAGAACTCGCACGGTTGTATCCAGTTGTCACTGAGTCAGATCCAGGGGTGGTTTATATTATGCACAGGGATTGCTTCTTCCATCAAGAGTCTTGAGGTATCATGGAACAGTGATGCAACAGAGCCTGCTTAGTAGTTTAAAACCAAATGCTTAGAATTCATAGTAATTAAATGAACTCTGACAAGTAATCTTCTGGAAAACCTTTTTAGAGTTACAGTAACACTCATATTCTGTAGCTTCAAGAAGGACAGATTCCCTTAGTTTGTACAGAGGCGTGGGATACAGACTCGTATCATCTTCCTGATTTTTCACTGATTCCCCCTCTGATCCTGAGCGAGTTAATTTAACCTTCCCTTGGCTAGCTTTTCCCACCTACAAATTATGTACATTGTTATTTAAGTACCTCAGAGAGATATTTCAGGTTTTAATTAGTGTTGGTAGAATGCTTTGGGTTACTTGGATCAAAGTGCGATTTATGATTCAGTAACGTAAGTTACTGTGTGGTAGGTGTACACATGTGCATGCTGCAAAGTGGGGCGGCAGAGAGTACACTCATTTGTACTTTGTTATCTGTTGATATAATATGTGTTGTTAAGATTCATTTTCTTTGGTTTTATTTCCAACAAGTTTGATCAAAGGTGTTTTGATTTTTCACAACCTTGACTTTAATACATATTGTAGTGCATTTTTACATGAAAAAGATTTAATCATATGAAAGGAAGGGATGATTAATACTTTGGATTGAACCCTTCAGTATTTGTTTATTGAGCTTTTGTTCTGTATGAACATGAGTGTATGCATATCGTACAGGCTTAAGGGCATCCTAGGATATGAGGTCCAAGTTCTAGGTTGTGATTTTAGGAGAGTATGCTGGTGAGAATCCCATCCAAAGATGTGGCAACAAACTCTTATCCCACACACCAGGACCCAGGAAGCTGGAGCGCATGGGAACCTACGACTGCGCAGAAAAGGCAAATGAACCCTTCTAATGGGATTTGCTTTAACTGATCGCTGTGAGTAAGACCCAGCAGACTGGAACAAGCCAGGGATTGTATCTATATTCTCAGAGAGATAATTTGCCGGTAGGAGCATCTCCCAGCTGAGTAGTCAGGCTCTGAATTAACCAACTTTGTTTACATTTTCTTAATATAAGCAGATTTCTCTTCAAGTTGTTTCAACTACAGGTGTTATTCCACAGGTTGGAAATGACAGTCAGACCAAGCAAGAAAGCCTTGCTGAGGTTCACTGCACTACAAACCCACCCTTCCAAAGGTATCTGGAAAGCTTGAGCCAGCCAAGAAAATGTGTGTTACCACCAACAGCGTCATTCAAGTCCATCTTATGCACCTACATCTTGATTTCTTTTCTTCTCTGCCCTGTCCATTGGCAGGTTTATTCCCTGTGATGCTCCTTCTGAGCCCACTCCTTCATTACCGAGCAGCCAGTGGGAGAGTCAGAGGAAGGTAATCCTATGGTTTTAGCTCTTAAAAGCAAAAAAAGCTGTCACAAATGTGCAGATTGGAAGGGCAGAGTAGGATATCCAATGGTGGAAACTGTACAGCACAAACCCTCCTGGAGAAGGCAAACAAGGAATTGCTAAGAGGGAAATCTGCTGGAGAAAAGCCGAGGGCTTAGGGAAGCTGTGCAAAACTAAGTGATGAGGGAAAGGGCACCTCTGTCTTGCATGATACTGTGGGTGGATTTGCCTTCTGTCATGCTGAGACATCAAATATCAAGTTAAGAAAAGGAAAATAATGTTAAACTGCAGGCATACGCAGAGGACACATAGACCTGAGTCGGGGCTTGCTGGAGCTGCAATGCCATACCCCTCTATTTTAGAGTATGTAAAGCCTGTAGTAGTATAATTACAGCAAACTAGAACTCAAAGTAATTACTTTTATAACTAGGAATTATATCAGCTGCATGATTTTGACAGAACTTCAACTGAATGGATGACCACTGTTTAAAAAAAAAAAAAAGAGGGAGAAAAGCAAAAGGAAGGAACAAAATTGCTGGATGGTGTTGACCACAAGATGGATTTGAACTTAAGTGCAGTTTCTTATAGATAAATTTCAGTAACTATATAATTATTGAAATATATATGTGTAAGTATGCAAGATGTATCCCTATGTGCCCCACAATACATTTATAAATATCTGTCTCAGTTTTGTAAAATATTCAAAACTAAGTGATTAACAGTGGGTTGAAATAAAGGTGACACTGTAAATTAGAATGGTAATTCACTATGTTTTAAGACTTGAACTGAATTCTTGCACAAGGAGCTAATTCATTATATGGAAAAACGGAAGAATTGCTCAGGACAGCAGTGAGGTCTGTAATAATCTGTTTTCTCTTTCTTTCCTGTCTCCAAGGTTGCACTTTTCCATGTGACCCTAAAGAGTGGACACAAAAGACATGTATTTGCCTGAAAGGTGAGAAATAAAATATATGTCATGACTTTAAGTGGTTCCACACAACACTGGCTCTTGAGTCTGATTTTCTTGCCTGTCTGCATAGAGCCCTCTCTCAGTTCCTCTGCTATTGTGTTCAGTGTCACTTTTGCTGAAGGAAAGTGGCTGAAATGTCACTTTAACCAAACATCTTGAGATTTTGGAGGCAGATTTGAACCTGAAAAGAGATTGGTTCTCATGGGAAAATCCTGTTGTTGCACAAGGAGATGTAAGTCACAATTGGCTTCCAGAATTGGTGAGAAAACAGATTTTATTGAAAAATTGGGTAGGGGGGAGGCTAGGCTCTGACAGGCTAAGGAATTCACCTTTACCAGGGCATGGGGCTGCACAGCTCACCTGGACACCCACAGGAGAAACTCTCTTGCTGGTACTGATCCGAGAGTAAAGCTGTCACTTGCTTTCTTCCCACCAGCACCTTCCCAAGGTGTCCTTCAGGTCGCTCGGTCCCCACCAGCATTATATAACAATTCTCTTTGTTATTATTATTATCCCTTATTTTAAGCTTCTCATTATTTTTAGTTTCCATTGGACGAATTTTCCTGTGTGCAGCAAGGAAGCCATTCTGCACACCTTGTACTAGGGTGAATGCTGAACTGTGGTGACTGAAGACGACCACTGGTCCCACCAGGACCCGCATACGGAAATGAAACTGCCCCCAGTGCAGCTGCCTGCCATTCCCCGCTGTTTTAGTGAGCCCAAAGCAAGGCTGTCCCTGGGAAGGCAGCTGCTCTTCTGCATTTAGGTGTTGGGTGCAAAACTCAGAGCGGCGAGGGACCTGGAAATACTGACGTCATATAGAAATCTAGCGTTCAAGGGAAGAATCAGAGGGATGCAAAAGACAAGTGTTAGAGGGTCAGGGGATACGAGGCATCAGGCAAAGTGATGGGACAGGAAAGCCAAGTGGAAATGTAAGGTCACTGGTGATCACCTGGGTCCTGGGGACCAGCAGTGATTGCAAATAGTGGTGTGTAGTGTCCACACAACTGCTATTACAGTCTGACTAGGAACCAGTGGTGGAGGAGACTGGATCTCTATGCCCTCTCCAGTGACCAAGACCTGCATTGCCCTGTGGCCAGGACATGGCCAGCTGAGAGTGGAGTATACCAGATATATGCACCAAGGGACAGAGAGACCAGTGCCTGTACCTCCTCTTGGCCTGCTCTTCAGTTTATATTATAGCTCCTTCTCTACACCTTGCCCACTTAAAGCAGTCATTACTCTTTTTTTATCTCCTAACAACACAGACAATTTCACCTTCTGCATTTTATATGGTACTGTCAGTACCCTCTAATATTTTTGATTTCAAGAGCTTTTTCTGAACCTTTTAATTTCCAAGACTGGAAATCTTATTCAGATTGTAATTCACCCTTCTTTAAAAGTCTCTACCTGTATATTCACTGCTGTGATCCAATGTATCTCATTTTTGCATCTCTTCCTAAATCTTCCTCCAGAGTTCCATTTTTTTCTTTTACCAACAGCCATTTGCTTTAACAGAAACTTTTAATATGCTGAAGAATAATTTGAATATTTTTTTCCTTTCAGGTTTTGGGAAGTTTCTTTTTTTTCCTTCAAAATATGCTGGATAGATTTGCCATGAGATGACTCTTAGAGAATATGTGAGAGCACGCTAACATCGTCTGGTGCCTGTCAAACCAGATGTCTTCCCCCATGTCTCGTGCTAGAAATCCAAGGCCAAAGGTAGGTGTCCTCTGAGATTATGGTAATTTCCAGTAAGCATGTTTAGAGGAAAATAGTTTTTTCTCTTCTATCCAGGCTAGACTGAAGAACTGAGAACATGTTCTCTGTTATTTTTTAACTCACTGGTAGCAGTTCCTCTCATTTGCCCTCGTATACACATGCATACACACAAATGCACATATGCATATACTTCTATGCAGAAAGAAATAACTGTATTAAAAGCTTTAATAACACCAAGGAAGCAGTCACTTGTTACTCTGCTCTGACAGTTTCAGCTGTCTAGTGAACTTGAGTTATTGTGATGATTGATCACTACTGCTTTAAGTCATATGCTATATTCAACATCTATATTTCATATTTATAGCTTCCTGTATTGAATACTTTTCTTTTCATCTTATTTTCACAATGGAAGTGTTCTTAATGTGAAAAGTAGTTACCAAAATAAGGTAATGCTTGCTCCTTGTATCATCCTTGATATCTGTTACTTTTTTTGAAGTGGTTGACCAAAACTGGGCCCATTTCACTTATATGTAGAAAGTGGAGCCATGAGGGTGAATCACGTGGAGGTCAGCTACTAATGGCAGTTTCCCAGGCATGACTTCTGCTCTAGACATTAAAACAATCTCAGCTGAAGCTGGAGGTCTTTGCCTAAACTTCCTGAGATGTGGTGTTACTCATGACGGAACTGCCGGACCATGTCCTCTGCCAGCAACATCTCGCTAGCAGACTCCCTGCTTTCCTTGGTTGCTTATTCTCACCCCATCAGGGCAGCTCATTGCTCCCTTGGCTGCTCTGAAGGAACGTTTTGAGGGGCTGCTCTGCAAACCAAGTCACCAAAATGAGCCAGGCAGAAGGGCTTGAGTGGTCTGGTGGTATCACTGGGCCCTTTCACCAGTCTGGTTTTATGGGCCTTAATCTGCAGAATTAAAGTGGGCAGCACCTGAAGGGGGAGAACCCAGCAGCTCGGGGTTAGCAGCGGCAAGCTCTTCTCCACCAGAAAAAATGCTTTACTACTGAAGGAAACATATCATTAGGTACAGGCTGAATAAAAATAAAGTAGGAAGGTCAGGATCTTTGCTATTATTAAATGATGATGATAACTGCTTTATCTGGGCCTTGAGGTCAGTTCAGGGCTGTGCCTAACTATCTGCCTCTTGTTTTGCACAGAATTAACTGGAATCTACTCAGTAGTTACCGTTTCCTCACCTCCCCTAGTTACAATACTTGTATATACAGTAGTAGTTACGCAGATGATTTAGTTTTCTTGTCCTTTCCATTGGAAGAGTGACAGTAGAAGAGGAGGAGGTAACAGTGGATTTGATCTTTAAATTGAACTCTGCAGTATAGGAGATGTTGCAATGCTTGGTTGATAGCAGAGCCTGAAGTGCAGGACAACTCACTCTTTGCCCCTGAAATGTTATTAGCCTTCTTTACTCCTCCTTCCAAAATAAAACACAAAATAAATAAAGCTTCCAGCATCAGTAAACTTCCTCCTGTTTGAACTGGCAGGCAGCCAAATCATTTGGACTGTTCTCCCCACTGGTATAAAACACCCATGTAAGCAGGAGAATAAAGGCAAGGAGGCCCCTATGACTGCATGTGAAAGAATGCCTTGCCAATTTTCTGATTCGAACAATATAACAAGAAATCTTGGACTCAGTGTTTAAAAATGAGCTTGCTCGCACTCTTTTATAACCTTTTAGTTTTCTTTTTTTGAGCATTTATCACTTAAAACCATGCAATCGTCCATCTGAATAAGTAAAGAAACATAATCCCACAGGTACCTCATTCCTCATTTGAAGTTTTAGTTGGAATTCAGGAAAACAGGGAGAAAAAAATAGCTGTACATAGATGCAGTACTTTTCTGGGAATTTAGTCTCCCTCCTGGAGACCAGTGGCATGTGTGTTTGGGTTCTCTGGTGAGTGTTGGGGTTCCATGGCCGAATTAACCAATTGCACGTGCAGTGGTCTGAGCTGCATTTTCAGTATGGTTTCTGCTCGGTCACTTGTAGGTATTTATGATTCGGTTATGGAAACACCCAGGTTCTGCCCCACATTTTCTAGGAATTCAAAAAAGACAGGCCCTGCAGAAGGACTGATTTAACAAAGGGTATTTTCTGAATACTGCTTTTTATGTGGGGATTGTCGATAACTTAACGATTAAAAGCATTTGGTATAAGTGATGAAAACATCTACCTAGAAGATTTTCCCAGTCTCCGCTTCCTTGAGACTTGAACCCAGGTTACTGTCTTTACATTTCAGTCTGTGTTTCTGGATTTACACAGGTGAAATATTGACCTAGAAGAATATGGAACAAACCACTACAGCTTTAAGCTGCAGAGGTTTATCAAAAAAAACCCCCAAAAAAACGCAGAAACAAAGGCAAGCAGATGGCTAAAGATGAAGGTCACATCAGATTGAGAAGTTTGTCAAAATGTGATGACATAGGTAATCTGTAAACTGTTATTGCACCTAGCTGGAGGTGCTGAAAAACATTTTGAAATTACAAAAAACACTGGAGTCACCAGCACACAGGCAGGAATGATAGCCTGGAGTGGTTCTGCTCTATGGATGAATGCCAGATGTGGAAAGCGACATATCTGGAATTAATGATATTAAACATGCTTTTCTTTTATGCTCAATAATAACTCTATTATGATTGATACAAACCACAGACACTTTATCTAGTACAAATGGAATCGTCTGTCATTGACTATATTAAATCATCAATTTCTGCATGATGAGGATCGTTTAGGGTAACTAATCATCTGTCTCGTTCTGAAGTCTTTAAGGCTGATCAGATAACGTTTTGAATACTGCCTGAGCAACCACGACAATCTAACCCTTCCATGTAAGGATTGAGAGGGGCCCATTATGCCGTCAAAGCCTGTGGAAATATCACAGCTCTTTCTCTACATAATACCCTGCTGTAAATAAATCACTCTCCACTGCAAACTTTATTGATCACAAGCACTTCCATGCTTGTGTCTAGTGAAGTCTCTACAGAATAAAATGCTGCTTTATATTTTGTCTTGTCAAAATATTAAACGGCTCTGTCAAGCGGAGTCAGGCTAGCAGTGATGGTGTAATTCTGCTGTAGCCCTTCTCATTCCCTCTTTCTATCTCAGCTGCCAAGCTTACAAAGCAGGATTTTTTTTATAAACTTTCCAATTATAGTCTCGTAAGATTATGAAGCCTTAAGATAAAGTGTCCTAATTTAGAGTGGTAGAGTACTGAACCACTAGACAAGAGCCTGTTAGATAAAACATTTCTCACAAGGAAAAGATAACCTGGCTTATTTATATACACAACATTAATGAGCAATAGGAGATAGCCTGGAATATCTCTATTATTTTACCAAGCGAGATAGGAGAGAAATATTTGAATTAATTCAAACTCAAAGTGTTTATTATTCACAGACAAAAAGCATCCCTTAATTATGAGACAAATGTACCAAAGGAGGAAACTGAGAAACTCCATGTTAGCACAATGCTTTGCATTTTCATACCCTATTGTTAGCCTGTAATTCTGTAAATAAGATAATCTATCTGTAGTGATACAGAAGCACCACCACGGTTTAAGGGGGGGACTGCCCCTGCCTCTGACTTCACCTCACGTTGTGTTTGTCATCGGATGGTCTCACTTTGACACTGCTTAGCCACACAGAGCGCTGCCCTTTTATAACACCCTGTGGACCTCCTGGGAGAAAACCTGGGGTCTTGCAGAGCTTTGCTGAGCACAGCCTGGGCAGATCGTAAGGAGGTTTGGGGCTGTCCTTAGGAAGAAGCTGGAGCACTTTCAGGGCTGCTCAACATTGTAATAGTATTCACCACCTCAGGACTGCAGAATCTTAAGCTTTGTCATGCATTCCCATATGCTTCCCACTCCAGGAAAGGCAGAATAAGAGCCACGAGCGATGGCATAAAGCTCTAACCTGTGCTGAAAATAAGGCTGAAACACAGAAACAGGGAGCTGACAGTGACTTCCTGACTTCTGGGCTTCTCAGGGAATCAGGGAAAATCTGGTCTCAAAATCACTGTGTTTTATTCCCTTCCCTATTTGATTTTCATGCAGGCAGAGTTTCTGCTCAGGAAGCATAAATGTAGAGTTCACAGTCAACCTTCTTTCTTTGTGTCTTTTTTTTTTTTTCCCTGTGACAAATCAAAATCCATATTAGGGGAGAGAACAGCAGAGAGACCATCCGCAGAGGAAGGTGGGCAATTGTGAAAAGAGGTCGAGAACAGAATAAGGAAGAAGGAGCGGCAGAGCCAGGGGTCAGCGGAAGGACAGAGGCCATGAGTTGGAGGTGGACCCACTCATCCCACACGTAAGCTCTTTTCACTGAGGCAGCAGGGAGCGATCTCTGTGAAAAGCACCTACTGCAAGGAAGTCCTGACTCTTCCTGTGCCTTACAGACATGACTGAAACAGAGATACTCAGTCTCAAAACGAAAGCAGGCAAAGTGAAGTTGCTGATGTGATGGGCACTTGACAGTGAGGGCTTATGAGCAGAAGAGTGCTGATTGTCCCCATGAGTGACAGATGCACCATCAGGTTCCCCAAACTGCATATGCAATCATCCCAAAGAGTTCCTTCCTGTGATTATGATCAAAGATATCTACTGTTTAAATTATTTTAGCCAATAAGTATTACAATAACCTAGTGCACCCTTGGGCAATATCTGAGCCAAGTTACTCTGCAAAAGTATTTAGATGTCCTAAAATGGTCTTACCCTTCTCCCTTGTCCTAGCTCTTCCTGCTCTACAAATTGCTCCCCTCTGAAAGGGACTGAAAGGCTTTGCTACAAGATATCAACAACTTCATCTTCTCTTCTGCATTACGATTATTGTTGTCCAATTGGGGGAAAAGTCACGATCCTCCTAAAGCAGTAATGGCAGTAGTTAATGATCAGAATACAGGCTGTGAAGAAGCAGCTGTTTAGTCAAAATATTCATTAGATCTTTTTGAATAGCAAAATATTTGTAAAATGACTTTTTAAAGGAATGCTTTTAAACACAGAAAGCTGTCAAATTCAGTGATTTCTTCATTAGTAATCACTATCACTCTGAACTAAAGAAAACGAAAAGTGAAGGGCATCAGTAGTTGAACTCTGTATCTGCTCACATTGCTTTTGATCATCTAAAGAAATAGTGTTCGTCTCTCTTTGTGGCTTTTGCCCCTGGAAGCCAGGAGCTTCTGCCACTTGGCTCTCCACCTAAGGTGTTTGTATACTTTACCTATTTCTAAAGCCTGTTTCATTCTGCTTTGTTTTGGTCAATATTGTGGGGTTTGGTTTGGCTTTGTTGTCTTCATGTAGTGCCTCATTAATGAGCGTATGGAAGGAAGATCCCAGGCATTGTAACACCTAAAGCATGTTGAGATTGGTCGCATGTCATTGCTTTCCTCGCTGTAAGCAGCTCTCCCAAACCTGTGATTGAAGATCAGCCAAAATGTCTTCCAAAAAAACCTACCTCTTCCCCACTAAGCTTGCAAGAATCCAAGAAATATTCAGCTTTCAACTAGGAAATTAAATGCTAGATTGCTCTTTCCCAAGCTTTGTACGTTCACATGTTTCATTCACATTCTTAAGGAATTATGATCCCATGGAATACTATTGCTTGCTTCCTCCAGTCTCTTTATGCAGTTTTGGCCAATTACAGTCTACCCACAAACCTTTAATTTGAGCTTGATTTAAAAAGTGGTGGACTTTTAAAATAGGAATGGCTTCTGGTTATGGAAAAAGAATAAACACATCCATAACTAACATACTGATTTATCTGTTTGCAGATGTTCTAGTATATTTCTAGGTTGTAGTTACAAATGCATAGCAAAGGACCTGATAAGAAAGTAAAAGCAGTGTTCTCATTATTTAAAATGATGATTTTTATAAGTATAAAAATTAGTAATAAGCTGTCAAGTTTGCATGAAATGCAAATAGAACCTTTTCTTTACGCAGATGGAGTCAGTGTAATTAAGAAAATGCACTGTGACTGTCTTCATGTTTGAACTAAGCTGCAATGATCAGAAAAATTGGATTTTAAAAAAAAGAGAAGAAAAGAAAAAGGTATCACTCAAACCAGGTAACTATTAGTGACAAGACAGTCCATAGTAACACCAGAGATTGCTCTGGTCTCAAAGGACTGCTTTTCATGCCTGAACCACTTCAGGATCAAACTCCTTGAATAAGAGAAACAGCTACTTTACTTAAAATATACTTGCATGAAGTAGTTTGCTGTCCTTTAAGTTTCATTGCTTTTGTGTGCGTAGTTGGTAGGAGGAAAGGAGGGAGAAGAAGAGGGAGAGAGAGAACAGATCCCCCAAGAGTGGTGTGGTTTGGTCAAAAGCTCCATACCTTGAAAATCTTTGCATACTGACATCTGAAACAGGTGGTTCTGGGCTCATTTTGTGAGCGTAAGTTGCTGTGTGATGACCTTATGCTCCTGAGCCTTCTCAGACGTGTAGCCAGGAGGGATCTGTCTGACTGTGTGTTATTTTTCCAGCTAAATCACAGGTCCTAATGCAAAATGCACTTGGGGACAGCACGGGGAATTGTGACACTCCATATAGGACTTTTCCACCGTAAACCAGTAAATGGATTACAATGATCTGGGTAGCTTTTTCATCTGTGATTGCTAAAATGTGGAGAATGTCTTCATTTTAGTATTTAATAATAATCTTCATTTAATCAGCAATCCGAGCATAGTTTATTGGAAACCTCATAGGCTATTGTGAGTGGAGAATTTCTGTGCCAGTTACTAAGGGCTGGGAATAGGTAGGTACTTAAGAAAACAAAATGAAATTCACATCAATGGACTGCAGGAAACTAGAGATGTAAACAGAGAGGGGGGGAATGCAAATAGCAATAGCAGGTAAAAGCAGGGGTATTGCTTCACATTTAATGACTGACTGTGTTAAGCACCCCAGTCATCTCCTCTGGCCAATCATTAACTGCTTGGAAATGTTCTCCCATTAGCTCTTACTGCTTAACAACAAGTTACTAATACATGTTTAACAATATTCATTATTTTTTTAACTGCCTCGTAAAACAGCATCAGTGAGAGAACAGGAGCAAATGTAAACTCCACCCACCACGCTTTAAGACCTAGAGCATAGTAATACAGCAGAGCTCCATTTTCTCCAGAGCAGCTGTGATCCTCACCTGCCTGCACATCAGCCCTCTGTGTTTTACCATTCTCATACATGTCCTAGTGTGTGTTTTATCAGAGGTGCCTGCTTTAGTGTATGTGGCCAGGCAGAAGTAGCAGAAGCCTGTTTTTTGAAACCTGAGCAGTGCAGATTTAAAGGGATGCTGACTATGCAAACTCACATTTTTTGTTTGTAACAACACTAGATAATAATGTTGCAAGTAAATGCCCACAAAGGTTATTTTTTTTGGGGGGTGGGGGTGGGGGTGGTGTGGCTGTTTGTTTTAATTCCCCCCCCCAACTCTGTGCTTTCAGTTGGTCTGTATCATGTCTTTGGAAACAATTTGAATTCAGAAAAATAACTAAAACTACTGGTTTGTTATAAAAATGCATTATTGTAAACACAGGCTGTCATCAGTTTAAAAGTTAAGATTCCTCAAAATTATATTAACTCATTTCCAGCTGGATAAACAGAAATGCTCAGAACAGACTAACCTGTAGGGAGTACGTGGCCACGAGCCTGCAGGTCTGCCCTAATGGTACATTTATGTCTCACATTGATTCAGAAGACCCATAGGCAGAATTTGGCCTGTTATCTGGGGAAGCTAAAGAAGACAATTTATTGCAGTTAGATCCTCAAAAACAGATTCACAATTATCAAATAACAGAATCTGTTAGTTCTGCTGCCTTCAGTACAATAACAGATCTCCATGGAAATAGGATTACAGGAGAAACCATATTAGATTAGGGTTCATCTGGCTCAATTTCCTGTCTCTGACAATAGCAAATATTTCAGAGGAGGGTGGCACAAATAGAGTTTTAAATGTTCATATTTTTTTCTCTAAATGTATAGAACCTAGCTATAAAATCATCATGCCTTTCTCCTACACCTTATTTCTTCCTTTCACTTTCCTCTTGCATACCTTTGGCCCTTTGTCTCTTGAATTGTGATGCCTTCTGAATTTGTGGCTTAATTGGGGAAGGTGAGGAATATTTGGACTATGTCTGAATCAGATGGGACTGCTAAATGGTGTCTGGAATGTAAAAACATGGCACAGTGAATTTCTCAAGGCTTGAGATTTGTCTGCTTTCTTGGAGTGCTATTGTGGCTACAATGCCCAACACACATACACACACACACAGAATTGTTATTTTTCATCTGTAGACTAATAACTCATAAAATCTCACAAAAACATCTTCTAAAATGTCAATAATCTTACAATAAACTAAATCCAGGACCAACAGATAATGATACATTCTGTATACAAGATTGATGCCATCTTGTATATTGAAGATCATCAACACATTTCCTGAGCATAGCAGCTAGCACTACCTGATGAGCCATACCTCAAAAACCTCCCTCAAAGTCCCTTTTATATCTGCTCCCTGATCTTTGGTTCTGGCTGATGGTCATGAAGTAATGGGTATGAGATGCCAGCAAGGCAGCTATATATGTTGTTTGCATTGCAAAGATCTGCTTGCCTCACCTTTGGACCACAAGTCATGCTGGGAACAATACTCCCATTGCCTGGTGATCATAGGACACCAGAGCTCCAGGCACACCTCCTTCCCTCCAAGCAACAAAAGGCAGTCTTTGTGGTTTTGACCATAATTTTTTTTTCTTCAGTGGAAAACCAAGTGAAATAGAGTGGGGCTAGATCTGCAGGTATTTAAGACTCACAAAAATGAATCTTACTTTTGGGCACTGTTTGAGACCCTTTTCTTTTGGGGATGGGGGGGGGGGGGCAGAAGCTTTTTTTTTTGGGG